>JAABUS010001198.1_pt1 | contig 58720 bp, 63 predicted proteins | sample 5560161 | NCBI WGS metagenome assembly JAABUS01 (sample SAMN10711885, study PRJNA513376) | rock metagenome | isolation source: Antarctica rocks | place: Antarctica: Victoria Land, Trio Nunatak nord | collected 2016-01-04
AATTTGACACAATCTCTTGGTCAATTGATAGACACTATAGTGCTTGAGCCATGATATAAAAATTGATCTTATTCGACCGTGGGAAGTGGCTTTGACATGGTGGTGAAAATGCGAAAATGAATTAATGTACTTTTTGGCCTATGGTGTGCCATAATCAGCAGCTCTTCCAGCGCACGAGAAATTCGCGTGTACCAATTCTTTTTGGGAGCTGGCAGTTGCGAAGCACTAAACCTTATGAGTGACTGACGTTGAGAGCCCGTCGTAGCACCAGCGCCGGAAAATAGCCGCCATAAGGTAGCGCGCGCTCGCCTATCAGAGTATTTCCCCCACCGCCGTTCTTCTTGTGTTACATCGCTCTTACAAATGCTCGGAGATGGTTTACTCTCTTTGACTGGCGACTTCTGCCTCCCAAGATATCTCTACCATACCTCCTATCAGGATGTCTTCAGCCTCGGCGCTACCGCTGCCCCTGGCTGGCGCCTAGCTGCAGAGGTTGAAACCTGCTGATCCAAATGGAGAATCGTGATGGCTCTGCCAATAGGCTGAGGTAATCGCCTCCCAAAGACCACTGCTGTTGAGGCTGTCGATTTTGCTTGGCACAATGCCATTCTGTGTCTTCCAAATCTGGTGGTCTGCCTGGACATTGTTTCGTGCACCATATCTCATCTACCCCCCTCGCCTTCCTTCTGAATACGTGTTTCCCCGAATCCTTTGATTACTCACGCTGTCTTTTCTGTTGCTCAGTTGAACCAACGTTCTCGATCTATTGATCTCGTCCAATTGAATGCTTCCAGACACTGTCAAGCCCTCAAATCAGGCCTCGTGTTTTTTTTGGTTCGCGTCACGTCTTTTTCGTTGAGCACGAGATAATCATCTCAAGCCTCCCTTTGCTCTATCCATGCTTTGGCACTGATAGGCTCCGCAACTCTTGTGGGATCCTTTCTCCTGCTGCTTACCAAAGCCACTTGGAACAAGTCACTACTGCCCTTCAACGTCTTTCTTCTTTGCCACTGGTCATTCAGTCCATCGTCACCTAGTCAGTGCATTCTTCGAAGGTGCGAAACAAGAGATCTACTGGGATCAGCACTCTACCAGCGCATCAGATAGTATCCCTATATGGCCTGCGGCTTCGCCGGAAACTCGGATATTTACGGCATTGGCATACGTATTGGATATTATTCACAGGCTCTGGCAGTTTGGTTCGCGAACTATTTTCACCTCGGAGAATTGAAAGTTCTACGGGCCGTTAACAATCTGTTCATCTTCGCATTGGTCATTGCGGGTGCGATCTACGCTGCTGAAGCCCACAGCATCTATGCCATCGAGGCATTTCTGCTTTTGAACATCGGAATCTGTATTGGATTTGTAGGTGTCTTAGAGTCCTCAAGATACACCTCTCGATATATTCGAACATCTCAGGAGCGTTTGTTGGTCAGGACCGTCATCATTAATGTTGGACTAATCTTCAATGTCTGCTATTGGTGGAAAGGTTTGGATGTCATGCGCCCAACACCATGTTCTGAAGCGGATGGCCTACCTGAAACTGATGTGCGCACCCCCACGACCAGCATGCGAAATACATATATATGTTTCTTCGTGCTCAAGACAAATCTCTACGGATGGGCGAGGACTTTCATGCGTATCCACTCTTTGACGGGTCTGCTCTGGATTTTTTTCTCGAGACAACAGTCTGATCAAGTTGAGTTGATCCATGCTGTGTGGCTAAGACGAACGAAGGTTTCTTTCATAAATGCAGCTGCCTCGATTTGTTGGGGTGATGATACGGGTAATCAACGCACGGTGACGGACGAAGCTCGGGTCTTGTCGGTCGCCCTCTGTGAGCCATCGATAAATCCCCGAGAAAGTGTTTCAGCGATGACTTCGGACGCCTCGCCGCGTACTCGACAACCGGATCCAGGAGAACCAACCAGTGGCATAGCGGAAGACCAGGCGACAAGGGTCCAGAAAGCGCGGCAAAGCGACGAGGCAAAACGAAGCCATGCCTATTTCCAAGCAATTCACGAAGCTGAAAGCTATCTTGACTCGGTTTTCTCGGTCTTTCAGGTGCGTAAGGCTTTGCTTGGGCGCAAACGCCTTGTCATCTTATGGGGCGGCCGCATACGCTTCTATGTGCCACACTCGACAGGCCGTGAGTCTTCTAAGTGGCCTTCGTATGCCTGGTGTTGGTATATTGCGATGGTGTCAATAGTCGTTGGAAAGGTGCCGATCAACGTTCGTTTGAGGCTACTCTTGCATAAGTTGGGTCTGCCGCAACGAGTGGACTTTTCGCGACTGCTATATCATGCCTTTCATCTCACGAAGGAAAAAGAGCCCCCTAATTGGAAGCTAGTAGCCATAGCTTCCGATATCCAACTGTCACAGGCGCCACTCAAGAAGTCCACCTTCAATTGGGCAAGCTTGGCCATACAACATCTTGTCATTGTTGTCGGGCTCATTGTGCAGGTCGAACTTACAATATACTGGAATAATGTTACTGGCTTACAATCCCTTAGCAGTTTAGGGCAGCTCATACCATTCATCCTCGGCGTTGGTGGTCTTCTACAGGTCTTGTGGGGCAAATGGTCACTTTTAAGAAGAGGGATCCGGGAAGATTCACATCCAGAAGCTCAGACGAGCGGAGAGTACGAATCGGCGATCGCAAAGTACCTGCAGTGGAAAGCTGCTGAGGAGAAGTGCAAATCATCCAGCACTAGCCCTCTACCACGACATGACGAAACACCAACGCAAGGTGCAGGTAATTAAAACCTTGAACCATGCTTTGGCACGAATTCAGGACTGTTTGCAAACGGCCGCAAGTCCTCAGCTTGTGAAGTGCTGGAGGTTATACCAGCCGTTGTCAGCTATAACAGAACAACGATTTAGTGTTGGCTGGTATGACCAAACATACTAGTCAAAGTAAAATCTCAAGGCTTCCAAAAAAGCAGCAAGCGGCACATTTTGCCCGTCACTGTCGGCAGAGCCGAAAGGCATCCACCATGGAGTTGATAGATTACCTCTGCTGAGTGTTGCAACCAGCCCGTTACGGTAATCCTAAATTTCCCACCACGAGATAAAAGGTATTGGGAATGCCCTGAAAACACCACGTGCGGCTGATATCCAGACCCAAACCTCTTCTATACTTGTTGCATCCCCTAACATTTGGAGCCAAGCCCGAGCGCTCCCAATCTGCACCCACACCCATATATATTATCGAGCACGCCATCGGCCCCTGGTGTTCACATGACAGTGCAGTCAAAGGGCAGACAGCAACAGCAGCAATCGCCTCCACCAGGGAGAGGACATTCGCAGCACTCGGGGCTGCTAGACTTGATGCCTGCCGGCTTGATGATCAACTCAATGGATTCGGCAGGATTGACGAAATTAAAGGGCGAATGAACGTTGTCGGCTGGTCTGCACATCACGCCTGGGTGCTGAGAAGTTGTGAATCCTGAAGGGGTAATCTCGCAGGTGCTGCTACAAAATAATTTCAATTGTCGCTTGATGATCAGCTAGAAAAGACTGGCAGCTTACACGTAGGTGTCCCTGGGTACTTCCAAATCCAAAGGTCTTTGAAGGCTGTTGTTGGGTAAGTAGATATCAAAAATTCAAAGACAATGGCCAGATTTAGTTCTATATACACGGAATTCGGCAGCAAATGAAATCTTGGTTATTACGTCAAAGAGTGAGCAGGCCAGGGAGTGTGAGGTGTCATCGGCAAACCAAGCTTCAGCTCCTCAATTTTGCCCAATCAGACTTTGCTACCAAATTGCACATATCCGGTTTTCACGATTTAGCGGAAACAGGGGTGGTTTTGCTCTAAGCTGACGATTTGCAGCGCTATAAGGAGCTTAAAGTATGTTTAGCAGGATCGACAATTTCTTGCGAATAAGAATCTCGGAGAAATTTCCTACGATTCTTATCGCTACCCAAGCAATTGTCTTGGTAGAAGAGGGGAGAATCGTATCCCAAGCGTCCATCTTCTGCAGCATGTGACTCGAATTTTAAACCAATCGTGGCCAATGCCAGGGTACCTTTTCCTTCAAAATAAAGCTTATGCATAGCACTGAGTCTAGGAAGCACAGGCTGCTCCTGATTATTCGGAAGAAGACCTATAATTCCCCACCGGGGGGGGGAGTTCCCCCGTGGGACTTCTGGCAAATAATATACTGCGGAGATCCGGTCTTCTTCTCGTTTGAGGGGTTTCATCCATGGAAGCATCACGGGGCGATGTCATGAGCGTCCCGCAGATTCAGAACTACCTCCCTACGTCCCTTGTGAACGCAGCAAATCGTCACTGACTTCCGTGCCGCTACAACAATATCAGAGGTACTTTGCGGATAGCAATAGGAAGGCTCTGTGAGTATAGGTGCGTGCTCATTGTATCCGCACGCTTTGAATTCGGAAACTACGTTGGAGATCGACACGACATTGTGTGTGACAAAATCGCATCAGTAGGGAGAAGGGAGAATTTTCTCGGGCGATTAAATGTAGATACACTGTCTCCCCAATGAGAACCTTCGAACCACGAATAAAAACCACAGAGCGATGTGTTATAGTCAAAGACGCATCAACCTCGAGTCCTGGCAATATCCAGAGCACCATTGTTGAAGGCGTATATATTAGAATTAGATGGTACCTACATGATTCCCTAAAACATCTACCGCCGCGATAACAGTAAACCATCCAAAAGAACCTCTGGGCGGTATACCGTTGGGCCACTTGCATCGCCACTCTTTAAACCATTGGGGATCGTTCTTCTTCTCTAGTTTCCATCCGTAGTCTACCAGGAATTCCAGATCATCGTCAATGTATGGACCCTCGCCAAATGTAACATGGGCGAGAGGACCGTCGTGCCAAGTGTCTGTTCCCTTATTGAGAGAATGAATGTGAGGCCTTGGGATGACTTCGCAGGCTGTTGATCTCTCGTCTGTGCGTGCGTTGATGGGGGCTTTAATCTGCCTTTGATCAACCGTAGTACTATAAAGTTCGCAGTGTTTAATAGTCGAACGGTATCCCCTTAGGACGCCGACCAAACCCAACACAGCAGCTCGAGCGTACAACAGCTGACCCGGATCAACTCGACCAGGGCAGAGAATCTCAACTCTGATGGAATCAGAAGAGGAGAATCTCGCACTTGCAGAGTTAGCCATAGTCGACCCCGGTAAAGCCTCCGCCCGCCAATCCCGCCGTTGAGGGCGAATCAAGATGCGAAGTGTGGGAGACCAGTAGAGCTCCGATCGTATTGCGTAAAATAAAGCAAAATTGGTGCGAATTACTGCTGGGCAGTTGCCCAACCGTGGTGATTCGTCTACTACAGAGCCATACGCTTCTGGTGATGGCTCAGATTCATCCCGTAGTTCTGGCATTAGGTTTCGCCAGATGATTAAGCGTAGTTCGGCCGGAAGCTTGTAGAATGTTCCGAAGGAAGAAATGGAGAGTTGGCGGCTTCTTTCAGCAGCTCGGTTCTCCGACTCCGAGGTGGCTGAAAAGGAGGTCGAGGAGGTTGCTGTGGGTGGAGCCATGCTATCCGAAGCCCCTTGATTCCCGCAAGAGTCGGTCACGGAGGATTGAGATAGATGCTGCGAGAGTACGTCGCCACACGGAGCGACAGGAACCATCGATGCCTGGGAGATTCCTGACGTGATTGACATTGTTCCCCAATCAGACTCTTCTGTGAAAATCTCGAAAAGCGTTCGGAAATGAACGCCGGTAGAGAAATTGCAATATGGCGACGGCGCTCCCAATTCGGGCCTTTGGAGAGTGTCCTTTTAGTAGTGTGGATATCATTCCAATTCAGGTCTGAGAGAAAATCCAATACAGCAGAGTCCAGAGCAGAAGAACATAACAATTTGAATCGAAAAATTGACTTGTAAGTCGAAGCTAGGACTGTAAGAATCACCGCAACCCCCGAAAAGAGGCGGAGAATATTACTCAAATAAGCGCATATCTGCCTTCATTTGGAAATTTTCAACTTAGAGGTCGTTATCAACAATTTTGATGAGTTGGCCATATGTTAACCAATCCATTGGTGCGTCATTAGTTTCTATCAGCTATAGTAGAATTAGCCTATGCGCATAATCCCTTAACATTTAGCTGGGAAAATCTACCAGCTTTACCATGAATTTGACAGATGAGCAGTGTTACCGTTGCTCCGGAGCACCTACCGTCAGCCTCTCTGTGTGATGGTACCTGTATCGACTATAGGATAGTCACAAAGAAGTCTCAAGTTCCCATCATGGCCCTCAATCTTAATATCTTAGGCATCTCCCTTCTTCATGCGCCCCTTTACACTCCAGGCCACAGACCCTCGCACCACACTTCATGCACCGTATGCTGCCCCAATAACCACATATCTCGCAAAAAAACCTTTGAGGTTTCGCCACGGAGGGCGCTGCTCTTGCTTGGTTATACGATAGTGGGGGTGCCGAAGTCAAAGCCTCCATCTCCGCCTCTGATGGCGCTGCAGGAATGTAGGTCTTCAACAGATGTTCGCTCTCCGGGTCCGGCTGCGTTGCTGGAGGTTCCAAAGTAAGCTGCGATTTAGAGTTCATTCTTCTCTCGTCCTCCGCTGGCGGACTCATGGCTGCCGTAGAAGCGCGTTTCCCCAGCCCAGGCGCCCTCCCCACTCTTACCACTTCTCCCCTTCCGCCTTGCTGGCCCTCCTGAGCCAACATTGCCTCCTCATCCGCGAGGTGATTCGCAAACGTCTTCTGACTCTGCATAATTCTCCTCACATTCGGCGTAAAACCCCCGCCCTTCCTCCCTCCACCTCCTCCTTTCGCCATGGCAATCTGCACATCTCGACTACTTTCTCGGTCGAGCTCCTGGATATGCTTGAGAGTAGCATTGGCCAGTCGGGTGATGTTGCTGGCGGAGTCTCCTCCGAGACCAGAAGCTCGTGCTGCGCGCTTGCGGGACTGGGGCTGGATGGCGACTTTGGAGGGATCGTAGCCGGTGTCCGGGACGAGGGCCCAGCCAGGGGCGGAAGCAGAGTGAGAGCTTGGGAGGACTTCGATGGTGGGCATGGCTGGGTATGCGGAAGAACTTGCCCTGATCGTTTCTACACAATCATTTTGGAGTCCAAGTCGGGCGGGTTCATCCTCGAATTTGACCCCAGGCTTGCGCTAGCCGAATTGAGGTTCTACATCTTGTGCTGTCGGCTTTCGGGGCGGAAAATAATGGTTTTGGAATGCGCTAACGTACGCTAGCCACAAACTAGTCACTAGGTTCGAGGTTCTCATCATCAGGATTGTTGGGTTTCCAAGCGAGGATATAAGAAATTGGTTTTTGGTCTCTTTTACTTTCCTCAACTTCAGCAACGACTGCCAACCAAAACATTCTCGGCACTGTCTACAACCCCAACTCATCAGACCCAGCTCCATCTCTCTATCCTTAGTGTGACCCTTCACAGATTAACTTATGACTTCTTCGATCTTGTAACTTCGCAGGATTTATACGCAACTGCTGATGGTCTGCTTACCCATTTTCTCTAGGTAATTTGCCAACATCCCTATAATATAACCAGATAGTTGCGAGACTGCGTAGCTCTACTAGTAGGATATTTAACCTGAGCGTGGTGTATTCCGCTCGTTGGACTTCACTAAACTTTCTCTGCATATTTACCAACCTTTCTCATTGCTAAGTCATCATACAAGTAATGTTGGATTGCATTCCTCTGTCTCTTCACTTTATCCATGATTTGCTGAGTGCTCGTACTTTTGAGTAATATACACTGCCCTTATCCATACCCTGTGGAGTTGTGCACTTCATACACATGTAGAGGTCCCATTGAATCTCACGTATCTGCAATACCTCCCTCGCGCCTTGTCTTGGAGTTTTTGATTGAATAAATGCAGATACTTTGACGGTTTTCCTCTTTGGTGTATCCACTAGTCGTCTAACCATTTAGCATTCCTTTCCGGAGTTCTTTGACCGATGTCAAGGGACGAGTGCACTTCTTCTTGCCCCTGCATGGAATAGGGTTATTACAGAAAGTATGGACTGAAGGACCTGTAGACATTCCTTAGCGACATGTGCGTGACAAACTGTCTGTCCGGGCTCACCCCGCAATTGATGCATTTATTCGAAGAGACACTACGTCATCTCTCAACGACTCTGTACCGCTGCAGAGACTGTGCAACACGTTCACAACTTTCGATCTTGAGAGATTTCTAAATACTGGACCTGATCTGTCCTTCTCACCAGCCATGTCTGCCCATGCAAGCGGAGCAAATGGCGACAGCGGTGCCACACTGACTGGCGCTGCAAGACTGCGCCAGTTACTTTCCGATAACAGCATCGTAGTCGCTCCAGGCGTGTATGATGGCTTCACCGCTCGGCTCGCGCTGCGCGCAGGCTTTGATTGCCTATATATGGTAGATTTGCTCTATGGCTTCTACCACACATGCGAACGCTAAGGACTAACAGACTGGGGCTGGCACTACGATGTCGAAACTTGGCATGGCTGATCTAGGCATCGCAACACTCAATGATATGAGAGACAACGCCGCTATGATAGCAAGCCTAGATCGGAAGGGTAATCTTTCAGTTCCTTGCAATTTTGCCACCTTTGGGATGGATCAATCGTTTTGAGCCATGTCAAAGTCGCATCCGCTCTAAAGACATGTCTTTCAAATCATTTCATAATGCAGAGATGAAACGCTGACGCAAAGGATTTATAGTACCCCTCATCGCCGACGCAGACACCGGTTTCGGCGGTAAATGATCCTGCAATAGCACCCGGTTTTAAGGGGGAAGCGCGATACATATGACTGACCTTTTACATCCCAGGCCCGTTCCAGGTCGGAAGGACTGTAACGCAGTACATACAAGCTGGTGTCGCAGCCCTACATCTCGAGGATCAAGTCGTCAACAAACGCTGCGGCCATCTCGCTAACAAACAATTGGTCTCCGAGGAAGTCTTCTTCGCCCGCATACGCGCTGCCATCAACGCACGCCGGCAGTCTGGTGGCGATATCGTCATTATTGCGCGAACGGATGCCCTGGCATCTCTAAGCCTCGAGGCTGCGATCACACGGCTAAGGAAAGCTATCAGCATAGGCGCGGATGTTGCCTTCCTCGAAGGCATCCGTTCTCGAGAAGAGGGAGAAGCAGTGGTTCATGAGCTGAGACCGATTCCGGTGCTGTTTAACATGGCGCACGGTGGGGTGACTGCCTCCATCAGTGTAGAAGAAGCACAAAATTGGGGGTTTAGAATGATCATATTCCCAACATTCGCCCTGAACGAGGTATACAAGAGCGTGATGAAGGGTTTCCAACGATTAAGAACGGAAGGCAACGTCCCGTATGACCAAAAGAAGGGTGATCCAACTCTTAAGCAGATGTTCGAGGTATGCGGGTTGCAAGAGTCGATGGACTTCGATACCATGGCTGGTGGGGACATGTATTCGAAGGGGGTTTGACGACAAGTTACAATAATAAGCAGTGATTCTTCTTGTGCAGCGTTTGGGTATTCTTCTTCGGTTATAAGAGCCTTACAAGTATTCCCGAATGCAGTCGACGAGTATGGCCGGCTTCAGCTTGAGCCACGAGGAGTGCGTCATCAGGGGCCGATGCCGGGCCGAAGATTAAGCCGAATCGGACGTTGAAGTCCCTCGTACTCAGTCAGCTTCGAGCCATTGAAGGTCGGTTTGCGTGCTGCAACAATCTTTCGAGTACCAATTTTTCTTACAGACAGAGTAGTCCCTGGTAATAAAACCTCCAGCATGCCCTTCGGAATCAACAATCCGTTTCCCACCGCTGTGGGTAATGAATGCAAGAAAGCTGGAAAAGTGAGTTCTCGCCATCCCAGAAATACTTTCCTGCTGACACTCGGTGCAAAGATACTCGCATCATTCGTAGACCCACGGCAAGCCTTTGGTCCCGATAAGATCATACCGCCTCAGATATTGGCCAACGCAAAAGTATGCCGCTACGCCCAGCCTCGACCTTGCCTCCAACACCAATGCGTTTTCCAGTCCCATCCAAGAATTTGTCTAATCTCTTGCGTCGGCGATCCGACTGACGATATTACGTAGGGCCTTGCGATCATCACAGTACTCAAAGCTGGATTCCTAGGCTCCGGACGCTTTGGCTCAGGTGTCGTCGTAGCTCGCCTTTCTGATGGCTCGTGGTCCGCCCCTTCAGCCATTGTCACAGGCGGCGGCGGATTCGGTGGCCAAATCGGCTTCGAGCTGACAGACTTCGTCTTCATCCTCAATGACGCGGCGGCCGTCCGGACGTTCTCTCAGAAAGGCTCCCTCACCCTTGGCGGTAATGTCTCTATCGCCGCTGGCCCCATAGGGCGCAACGCCGAAGCAGCAGGAGCAGCAAGTCTCAAAAGCGTAGCCGGTATTTTTGCCTACTCCAAAACCAAAGGTCTCTTCGCCGGCGTTTCTCTAGAAGGTTCTGCAATCATCGAACGACGAGACGCCAACGCAAAGCTCTACAACTCCCGCATCACCGCGCGCCAACTCCTCGAAGGCGGTGTCCGCCCCCCACCCGCCGCCGAACCCCTGATGCGCGTCCTCAACTCCCGCGTCTTCGCCGGGGTGGCTGGCAGCACCGTAGGCACAGACTCCATGTACAATGACATCCCCGTCTACAGCGACACGCACGACAACGTCGTCTGGGAAGGCCGTACAGGGAGCGGCTACAATGAGGGCGTGCGTTCCAATCGTACAGGCTCCGCATCCGGCGACTACGAATACCGCGACCGCCCACAAAGGGCGTCTACATGGCAAGACGATGTCTACGACCGCAACCCCTCCGCTGGCGCCCTCACCGCCCCGCCCAACCGCACCTTCAGCACCCGCGCCAACCCCTCCGAGACCTTCGATAGCCTGGGTACGCGTGGGAGAACCGCCAGCAACGATAACTACAACTACAGCGATAACCCATCAAGCCCTTCGATGAACTCTCCGAAACCAGGGCGGCCAACGGCACCAAAACCGAAGTTCACGGCGAGACCGAGCGCGAGCAGTATCGGGAGAGATCAGGGAGTGGCGCTGTACACGTTTGATGCGGACCAGCCGGGAGATCTGGGGTTTAAGAAGGGGGAGGTGATTACGATCGTGAAGCGGACTGAGAATGCGACGGACTGGTGGACGGGCAGGATTGGCGGGCGGGAGGGGACTTTTCCAAGGTAAGCCATCCTTTCTGCAAACGCAACTATAAAGTGGGGAGGGGAGACGAGCTGGCTAACGCTACATGCAGTAATTACGTTGAGCCACAGTGACGATGTCGTGGCAGCCCAACAGCGACGCTCCGAGCCCAGATCGGTGCATGCATATATCTTCCCCCATATTTCGCATCTCAGTGCAGTTAGCAAGCGCTGGAGTATTGGTCCGGCAATCCGGGATCGCTGTTTGTATATACCAGCTGGCGTTTGGAAACCCCACGGATCGCGGAAATTGTGCGAGCTCGGGATTTCTGGTGTACATAGCAAGGTGGCTGTACATCGCAAGATGAGTGGTCCTACAAGATCCTTTCCCGATCGCTTCACGTTGAGGGACAGGAAACGTGAACGATAATCGACGTCCTAGACCTAACCAGTTTTGGAGAGCGTAGTTGACTACCTTAGCGGGCCTCTGAGGTTTCGGACTAGGGTTGCGCAATAATATTTCTCCCAAGAATGCTTCTATATCGGTTTGACGTAGAAAACATCTTTAGATCTTATTTAATAAAACAACAGAGTTATATAATTTATACACTTGTTGATAACATACGTTGCCTGTAAAGACGCTTTACAATTAGTTCTTCTATAACAATAAATCTTGAGTAACAAGTATAAACGTTTCTAGTAGATTATCAATTAACAACAATTGTACAACGATCTTCACGAGACGACAATCTTAACTCTAAAATTCTACTTTTCGCAAAATTGTAGCGAGAAGCAAAAGATAAGATTTTGATGTTCGCAAAAAGCACGAACTATTGCAGTCGTTCGCTACTTGCACTATTGTACGTACATCAACGCAATCTGATTTTGATTTTTAAAATCGCACGATTCGGGCAAAGTTCTCGTGTAAGAAATTGTCTGCCTAATTATGCATTCTGCATAATAATAATGTTAATCGTACGTACATTATGTACGATCGCACATTAGACAGCGTTGAACTCTTGATTCAAATCTTGGAATATCTTCGGAATACGCATTTACAACGTTGTTGATTGAACGGCAACTTTTATCAAAGATAAATACAAATCGGTTGTTCTACTACTATAATCTTCTTAGTAGATCAAGATTTCTTTGCGATCTTGCAGTGCGATTAACATATATCTCGTTAACGATCGCGACAACTTGATTGTCGAATAACTACTACTTTTACTAGACAATTGTTGCGTAGCAGGTTCTGAACCCTATCTTGCGATGACCAAGACCCGCTAAGGTAGTTGCATTTAGCAATATCGCAGAGATGTACACATCCTACAAGCAAAATACATGCTCATCGCCTCGTAGGGTATTATTCCCGAACCCCCAAAAACGCCACAGCTATGCCGCCATCCTCATCCCAAGCAACGATCAAACCAATCGCGCACAAACTCACAAGCGCCAATTCTCCCAGCCTAACCTCTATACCCTCAACCCCGCCTTGCCAACCACCTCCACAACCCTCTTCCCATCGCCCTCCTTCCCCTTTCCCTTCGGTCTCCTCACCCTAAAAACCTGCCTTATACGCTTCAACCTCGCCCACCGCTCCTTATCCTTCTCCTCCCGGCTCGCCGCGTCCACAGCCGTGGCGGTCTCCACGCTACTAACCACACTCCCCTGCAGCGTCGCCGGCGTATCCGGCGGGCCCTGGCTTCCCTCCCTCCCACCCTCCATATTCACCCCTGCATCAAGGCGCGGGCGCAGCGCATTCGCCACGGCGCCGCTGAGGATTTCCCAGCCTGCTTTGCCGGTCAAAGGGTTGGTGGCGGAGGGGTGGGGGCCGTGCTGCGAGATGGCGGAGGCCCAGGGGCAGTAGTCGCGGTGTTCGGCGAGGGGGTCGAGGCGGGTCATGGGTGCGGAGCCGGTGGAGGGGGAGGGGGTTTTGAAGAGCCAGAGGCCGAGGCGGCGGAAGCAGGCGGGGCAGGTGGCGAGGCCGGGGATGTGGTCGGTTTCGGCGCGCCAGCCGAAGAGGGCAAGGGTTAGGGCGGGGCGGTTGATTGGTGGTTGGGATGGGAGGAGAGTGGGGGGAGGACGGGGAGGGGGGGTTGAGGGGGTGGTGTGGGATGGTGAGGCCGGAGGTGAGGGGCGTGGTGGGTTGAGGAGGTTGAGTAGTTGGGGTGAGTCTGGTGGGCATGTAAAGTTTGGGGGTGTGGAGATCGTAGAGGGAAGGTCGGCTGCCATTGCGGCGAGCGAGTGGTAGCGCTCGCGGAGGTTGTCGAGGGCTGTTGCGTGGTTGGCTAGGGGTAGGCGATAGATTGTGACTGCGATCTCATCAGAGTCTGGCGATGAAAGGGAAGTCTTGTTCTTACCATCGCAGCCCTTTCTGCGCCAGAGACAGCTTCCTTCATGCTCCGTGGCTATCATCTCAGTGTACTTCTCCACCAGCTGCTCTTGTGCCTTCTCTCGCCAGTCGTCTTCGTCTCGCTGCTGGTCGGCCTCCTCTGTAGTAGGATTCTCGGGCACATCCCGCACCTCGTCCTCAAGCTTGATGACCACTTCCCTCCCACATCCACCTACACAGCCAAGCCGCTCTTTGCCGACGCACGACCAGCCGCGCTTCGCCCATTGCACCTCATTGATTTGCTCGGGCTTGCTCATCCATTTATCCACATGCCGGAATGTCCGTAGTCTGTCTAAAAACTGTCCTCGATCCCATGGCGCGAAATTTGGCGGTTTGCGTTCCTCGTTCATGGTAGGTATTGTCGACGTTACAGCAGATTTCGTAATGATCATTGAGTGCCGGCCTGGTTTTATAATGCCACTCGGCGTAGAAGCCACATAAGCAGAGACTCGCCGAGTGGACCTGAGTCGTTTGGCGGGTGAGTCAAGTGTTGCGGGTAGGGTAGTTGTTGAAGCGTGGTTCGGGTCATGTTGTGGGGCAAGTGATGTGCTTGAGGCGTTGGAGATGGAATCAAGGATCTTGTGAAATTTCCGCTTAGTGGTGCTCAGCGCAATAGGCATGTCGGTCAGCGAGAGGCACGATTACAGCCCCAAATAGTTGTAGATTAGGGGATGCATGAGGTGCATGTTATGAAACAACAATGAAGCGTTGTACAGCGATGCTTGGCGCCAAGCAAAGTTCTACAGCATTCGTTCAATTGACGACTGCGTCGTGGTAGGTATCGTATATACGATACCAAGATAACCCATAAATCAAATTAGCGTCACTGATGAAAGCGAAAGGTCTCCGAGGTATATCGATTCATCTCAACTTGCTGTTCATTGCTTTCCTGATCCTGGCTTGCACCTCGCTCTATGCTTTTCTTCCTCGCCTCCGTCTCGTTAGCCGACATCTTCGAGGGGTTTCTGTGGTGAACTCTTTTACAACTACAGCTACGATGTCATACGACAGCGAAGTTCACCTCGCCCAATTGGCAGTTCAGCGCGCCGCCATTCTTACTCAGAGGGTCTTCCATGAGAAAGCCAAAGGTACAGAATCTAAGGATGATAAATCACCAGTCACCATGGGCGATTACGGTGCCCAAGCTTTGATCATTCGTGCAATCCGCCACCAATTTCCTGACGATGAGGTTGTTGGTGAGGAGGAGGCCAGTTCCTTACAACAGAACCAGAACCTCACAAAACAAATCTGGGAGCTTGTGAGGACCACGCAGCTAGAGGATCCTCATTCCGAAAGAGAGCTGGGTGGTCCAACGCAGAGCGCCGAGCAGATGTTGCAAGCTATCGATGCAGGAAAGAGCGCTGGTGGAGCAAAGGGAAGGATATGGGCTCTCGATCCGATTGACGGCACCAAAGGCTTTCTGCGTGGCGGGCAGTATGCTATATGCCTTGCCTTGATTGAGGATGGAGAAGTCAAATTGGGGGTTTTGGGTTGTCCTAATTTACCGATCGACGATGCCGCCCCACTGTCGGCGGATGTTGGGAAGAGAGGCGCTACCGAGCCAGGACGGGGCGTCATGTTCGCTGCCGTTGCGGGCAATGGTGCATGGAGTAGAGCTCTTGGGAAGGGTGCTCTCATGCCGGATCGGCCCGTTCATATGAAGCCAGTGTCGGACATCACCCAGGCTACATTCTGCGAAAGTGTCGAGGCCGGCCATTCATCGCATGGTGACCAAGCTGCAATAGCGAAGAAGCTCGGTATATGCAAAGAGAGCGTAAGGATGGATTCTCAAGCGAAGTATGGTTCGATCGCCCGAGGCGCCGGGGATGTGTATCTTAGGCTGCCGGTTCGCGCAGACTACCAAGAGAAGATATGGGACCACGCTGCTGGAGATCTCATCGTTCGGGAAGCTGGTGGCCAGGTCACCGACGCCGAGGGAAAGAGGCTGGATTTTGGGAAAGGGAGGACGCTGAAGGACAACAAGGGAGTTGTGGCGGCACCCGCTGCGGTGCACGAGCATGTGCTGAGTGCGGTGAAGAGTGTCTTAAGCTCGAAATAGATCCAATTGAATCTACTTGATCTTCTTCGCTTTCAGTTTGATAGTCTCGCCATTAACGAAAATGCCCTTTCCCTTGTATGGTTCGGGCTTCCTCCACATTCTGATCCGAGCTGCAAATTGCATGACCATTTCTTTCTCGATCCCCTCTAGTAGTATTCGAGTCGGCTGCGGTGTACTGGCCTTCACCCCAAGCGGAACACCTAACTCAATCGGATGCGAGTAACCCACTTTGAGGGAAACGAAGTGCTGGCCCGGATACTCTGGCTGCACCGTCACAGCTGATGGCTCAATCGTAGCTCGGTAGCCGACTCCGACCAGTCGGAGGATAGCTGTATGTCCTTCTGAAACACCAAGTACATGGTTATTCAGGTATGCGCGCGTTGTCCCTGGAGATCTTAGCCTGTGTAAGACAAACTCAGCATATAGAACCCACCCCACATCTCGCGCTGTTGTCGGATTTTACGATCCTGTACGTTGAGGCTGGCCTTCCTGACATTGGCATTATGTTCAAAGTTTAGATATGGCGGTACAAGCAATGATAATTTGCCTGCAAGCATCATTAGCCCATTTCGAGGACTCGGCCTTGAGAACGCAAGGCCCACCTAAAGGCCCTTCTATCTCTAATATCCGCGGTGGCTCTATCCTAGTCACAAGCTTTCTGGTCTTGGGTGGCTCAACCAGTCTCAGATGGACTTCTGGAGGGATGGATACAGAGGCAGAGCCAATCCGAGAGGCGCATCGCGATGTGTTTGAGAAAAGCCTTGATGGATATAGGGTCGATAGTGCAGGTACCAAGAAGTCAGGAAGCGATGCCGTTCGTCTTAAGGAGCTTTTCAGGAAGCGGATTGAAGAAGCTTTGGCAGTCATGTTTACCATGTCAGATCCATCATGATATTCCCTCGGAGACAGGCGATGTACATAGCAGTAAGGTACCTAGTAAATTGCAATCCGCAAGCTTTCGAACAGGACGCAAGTCACGTGATCTGGCGTATAGTGCGGTCTGGCGCGACTTGTAGTCTTAGCTTCCTTCCTTCCTAGCCTCGCTCGTTCCTCCTCAGGAACAGATGTACGTGTACGATACTGTCGACAACACGCCGGTCGTTTTTCACTCCATAATTGAATCTGTAAACTAATAGACTCGTCAGCTGTGGTAGACTCTCTGGTGGTGGAGGGACCTGAGGAGGCCATTCAACTTCAATTCACGTTAACGATGAAAGCTCAGATCTGGAAGTGAACATCTACTTCTAGCCATATTTGAGCATACTACAATTCATGACCTCGTGGATTCTTCTTTCCTTCATTCCATTTTCCCATCTGTCGCCTTCAAGCTCACATATTTGATCCATTGAGCATGTCGTTACGACATCTTCCTCCTTTACGCATTTGACCTTTTCAATCTCGGCCTCCATTGCCTATACAGGTTGTACAGCGCGATGATCTCGTTCAGGCTTCTGCGATTTGTTATCGCGGCGACGACCCTACTCGAAGCATCAATCCTAGACGGTGCCGAGGCAATTCGGTTTCTATCCAAGTCCGACGGTGAGCCTTGTTTGCTGTTCAGCGCCGGCAAAGACAAATAACCCGTTGAAGAACAAAACACTGATGATTTCACTAGATATCTTAATGTCGAAGCACCACCAGGGCGACGAACCAAGGTCTGACTTAACGGCCTTCGTACGGGCATCATTAATAGACAAACCGCATGCCTATGTCCAAGCGCTGTCACTACTTGATTCAATGCAGAACGCGCCCTCTTGCAACCGCCTAGCTGCTTCGACTCTTTTGGACTCTTGCCAGTCAATTGAAGGCTCTACAGCAGGCGGCGAGTCGTTCATCGAAGATATACGCTCCGTCTACGCCGTAAAGCTCGCAGTGTGTGAAATAGTGAGCGCTGGATCTACTGTCCCTTCTCATTGCATACCTTTTCGGTCTGCGAGTGCCGAGTCCAGGCAGCGAGGGCGGGGCGGAGCCGGAGCCAATGGAAGAGGCAAGCCGCCCGCAAACGATATTGAATCTCGCCATTTGAGCCAGTGTCTCCAAACCCTCGAATCTAGGCCGCAGTGGTGGACAAGTTACAGCAATAGTAGGCAAAACGCTGTAGTGATGTGTCAAGCCGTGAGAGCCGACATTGAGAAAGGTAACTCTATTTCCCCTCGTTAGTGCGATCTAGCTAATATGTCTCCAGACGATTTGATCAGATTGCACAAGTCAATGACCCAAGTGGATAGCGACATCCACTTAGCCCTGTCGAAGGCGCTCCAGGAAGCCAATGAACGTCTGTCGCAGCAAGCAGAGTTTGCAACAGCAGTGCAGAAATACCAGGAGCAGCTTTTGCGGGATCTCGATGAATCGCACGTCGAGGCACAGTCGTTCCTTGCAAAGGTCTTTGAGAGCATGGAGACCGTGACACACAGCGTGATGACTCGTCTGTCAACTGCTGTTGACAAGGTCGTAATGGAGGTCGCAGGCTTGAATGAAGTGTGTATTCCGGCGCTAGAATGTTATCCCGCTACTGACTAGATGCAGAACCTTCAAAAGTCCAACGTCGAGGCAATGAACTTGCAAGAGAACGTTGGGCAAGTTTTCCAAAAAGTGGTAGAAGGCAGCTCGGAGCTAGCGGCGTCTCAAGTGCGACAATGGCAGCAGAGTGACAGACTCGCGGCGACCCTGCAGGAATCTCTGGGATCGATGCGGGACACAGAGGTGCAGGCGATTCTTAGTGCTTTTGGCAGTATGAATGGTCACCTGGTAGGTTCCGTCCTTCAGAGTCGTGTTCTTACACTAACTTACTCTTGCAGCAACAATCGAATGAGCTCGTGTCCTTGATGTACCTCCGGCAAAATGACTTAGATCAGGTGAGTATGAAGTCTTGGAACCACTTTCAAAAAAGCTAACCATGTGCAGAAATTGGTCAATCTAGACAAGTCGTTCACTGGTCTTGAAGACAAAGCCGAAGCCTTTCACGCTGCTCAGAACCGGCAAGCAGAGTCACAGACACGCCTCTACGACCAGATGCAGACCGAGATGTATGTTGCTCGTGGCCTACTGGCTGACGTGACCTCAAGCGCTGCGACTCTGCAAGCTGCCCTCGAGGATACGTCTTCTAAGGTCGCGAACCTGGTCACTTCGGGAGCGTTGACTACCACAATTCTGCGCTGGGGCTGGCTGAGCCTAGTACTATTTGTTCTCTATCTATTCAACCCACGGTACGCAGGTTTTGCGGCCGCCGCTTGGAGTGCGTATCTTCCAGCAATCTAGGTTTCAAAGCTGACCAAACTCTAGTCACCCTTCTCCTCCTTGCCGCGTCTGGTGTGCCGTCCCCTTTCGCAGCATTACCGGCTGACATCGTTCTCATTCACTACGCGTCCGGCTTCCAAGTCCCTCTGGTGCCTGCCGTGAAGATTCTGTTCCTTCTGACATTGCCCCTCTTGGCTACTCTCATCTACGTCACATCCGCCCGCTTTCGGGCCTTTTGCTCGCACATTCTCAATGCTACCTCCGGCCCAGCCCTCAAGAAATACCGGTCCTTCCACAACCCTTCCGTGTGCAACCCCTAATGGTGTGCGCAACTACATCTTCCATCGAACGCCGGATCAGTCGTTCATTCCCTTTGGAACAGTCTCGCATGTTCGGATTTCTCCAGGCAACCACCTACAGCATAGAAGCCGGATCAACTTACACAAGACACCTACACCTACACAGGACATTACTGGCATTTCACATCATCTTACACCACATACAATGGCATTGCATACAGCTTTTCACGAATGACGATATTGGCATCTGCTTGCAGCGTGGCGCTTGGTAGCTTGGGCATTCTGGCTTATGGGAAAAGAGGTCTCATGAGGTGGAAAACGGGAATAATGGTACAAGGCCATTGAGGTTAGGAGGACCATGCTACTGCTGTTTTTCGAAAGATACCCATCATCAGTAGAATTCTAGCTTAGGGGATGCGGAATACAAAGACGGAAATCTGATGCTGGTGCACACTATGAGTGAGAAATATGTCTCGATGCACGTTTTTCGTTTCGCTAGGAAGATATTAGTTCTCCATGGATATTACTTTTTTATGTACAATCTAGTCGAAATGCGATACGTTAAGAATGCGCTCCGTTTGACCCTTCGTCCTCGCCTCATCTAAGAACTCAGGCGGCGGGCGTGTTCCCGTCTCAACCCATTTGCTCAATCCTCGAGCTGGTTGATGTGCTACCTCGAATGCTTTAAGGCAAGATTCGCCGGGTTATGTAGCGTTCAAGACGATCGCTGTACCTTACAATATTACCTCCTCAAAGCTTCAATATCATCGACCTGCACCAAAAGAAACTTCGTCAGCTAGGATTCCCAAACCACATGGACCATGTCCACCATACCTCCTTAACAGCCTCCGTAGTCAGCACCAGCGGATGATCTTCCTGAACACAAACACTATCTTCAATACGGATACCCATGCCGCGGAAATGCGCCGGGTAGCGATCCTCGTTCGGTATGTAGAGGCCCCTGTACCTCAACTATCAATTACGGGTTCCCTAAAGCACAGGGCAAAGACTCACGGCTCAACAGTAACGCACTGCCCCGCCCGCAGCGGCGCACTCCTCGACTGGCCCGGCGTGTCATGGACATCAAGACCGATATAATGGCTGAGATGGTGGGGCAGGAGTGCTTCGATCGCCTTGCCGGACATGTCGAAGCCTAGCTGGGAGAGGCTGTCTTTGAGGCTGTGCTCGGCGGTTTCGTGGAGCTTGTCGAGGGAGAGGGTGGCGGAGGCGCGGCAGAGAGAGAGGCAGGTGCGTTGGGTGGTGAGGATGGCGTTGTAGAGGTCGCGTTGGGGGGCGGTGAAGGTGCCGGAGATGGGCCAGGTGCGGGTTATGTCGGTGATGTAGTTCCCGATTTCCTGGGAAGGTAGGGGATTAATTTAGGGAGCCCGGAAGACGGCGGGGAGAAGGGGAAGGAGAGATAGGAGAAAGGGGTCGCTTGTTGGAGGAGGGCTTACGCCACCGGCGTCGACGAGGACGAGATCACCTTGACTATCTGACTTCAGCTAAAAATAAATCAAGACAAAAGCAGATTCTTACCTTAACAGGTCATCATTGCGGACATAATGAATCATGCTTGCGTTCTTGGATCGTCAGCTGAAGTGAGATAGCGAGAGTTCGGGAAGCACACCTGACCACCAGCGACTACGGGCACATACGCAGATGCATCGCAACCATTTCGCTTGAAGGTGTATTCCAGAAAAGCAGCCAGATCCTTCTCACTTTTCCAAGCGCTCCGCATAGCCTCTGTGAACGCCCTGCCGGAGCCCTGACCGGCTTGCCGCATATTGGCGATCTCCGCATCGCTTTTGAAAACTCGGATGTCGTTAATGATAGGCTTCAAAGCTTTCACCTTGCTGGACTCGAAAAGCTTCTCGAGACCCTCGGCTTTCGCAGATTGTTTGGAGAAAAGACGTGCGAATGCAGACAGCTTTGGCTTGCTGAATAGATCCGTGTATATCTCCGAAGCGTCCCCCACGATAGGCTTCAATAAATTTTCGATATTGTCAATGTCTCCAGACTGCTACTCGTCAATCCCCTACGTGCGTTTACAGACAGTCCAATCCTACCTCATCCGCATTGAAAACATCTATAGCGGCTTGTGTCCCCGATCTTGCGCCATCCCACTGTTCGGCTTTGGGGTCCTTGGGCCTGACGAAAAGGTGGAAAGTATGATCATCCTCGTCAGAAGCCTTTCCTGGTGCTGTGAGTCGTCCGACCTCAAGGGTGGGTGCATTGCCGTAATATACCTATAATCGCAACCGCATCTGGTTCGTTGAAGCCTAGACAGGCTCAGCCATAGGCATCTCTTTCCCAGTCGGGTAATGCAAACCAGTCAAATAGAAGAAGTTTGATTCTTGATGGAAGTCGTAGAAAACGGCGCCGGACCGGTACTTGACGTCTGCCGCTGCGACTACCGCAATTCCACTCCTGGGTAGTTTCGATGCAAGCTTCGAGCGGCGTTCAGCATATTCTCGGGCGCTTATCCCAGGCGTGACTGCAGTAAAGAAAGATTAGCTGCAGTCCGTGGGGTCGAAGGACTAGATCATCGTACGCTCCCCAGCTTTCAGTAGATGCGGATGTGTCTCATGCACCTATGCATGTCAGCCATATTCATGCAACCGCCCGGCGACATGGAAGCCTTCTACGGTTTGACCAAATCGAAGCTCTGCAGCATTCCTTGAAGCAAAGGAACGAATTCGGTGTGGAGGTCCTTTGGAAGGGATTGCAGAGCTCCTTCCAGAGATGAGCGGCCGGCGTAATCTAGTTGCGGGTGTCCAGATATGCAAGCAAGCTTTCATACTTGACTAAATATCTATCATTCATTCGTCTCTGAGGACTGCCTTTGTCTTCGGCGGAATGAGTTCCATTATTAGAGTAGCGTTTTCATGTGTATCCGAAATCCTTGGCGCTCAAAAGTCGACTTTCCCCCCACCATATATACTTCATCAACGAAAACGAAGTTTAATCTTAGAAAAATGATATGTATATACTATAGATAATAACCTATCTAGTTCCTGAGATTAAGACGTTTTTAAAGGGCATTGAAGTCTCTATCCTATATTCAAGTAATTGGCTATGCTTGACGATACGGAAATAGTCTCCCATACCCAAGCGGTAGCTAAAATCATTTCAGATACCCAACGGGCCGACGCAATCACGCATTGACGTGTAGACTATCTTCCAACCAAGGCAGGCGATAATCAGCGATGAACTTACATGCGACAAGGTTTATCGAAAGAAGTTATCGTGCTGGAGTGGCAACATAATTGCTGATTGCGTGTTCACAGGCAATGCCGTCAATGCGTAATTGCGTCGACTTGTTGGGTATGTAAGATTATTTTAGTTGCCGCTTGGGTATAGGAGACTATTGCCGTTGACGATATTTGAGCCTTTTTTACACTGGCTCTAGCATAGTTAGTTCTTGGTTTAAAATTGCTCAGATTTGAGATCTAAGTAGCTTGTTATATGTATGTTCTTTAAAGTCTCTTGTTACTTTGGAATTCCTTAATTGATGAAGATGTATATATGGTGGGGGGAAATCGATTTTTGAGTGCCAAGGATTTCGGATACACCATGAAACCGCTAATGTTTTGCAGCCGAGACGTCATGTTCAAGTGAAGCAGGCACCTTTGAGAAGGAAGTTTAGGCTGCCTGCGCCCAGGACTGATTGATTAGCCAGTATTTTAATGACGGCCTTAACAGTAACCATGCTCGAGCATGCTCAGTCAAGCTCGTGCGATCATAACCATAAGTCGTAAGGTTTCTCAAACGACTTGCGCCGACATGTCTACATCTTCAATCCCCCAAGCAGACCTTGAGTCATTCTCTTCCCACATCAAATCCTCGAGACGTGTGCTGGCGCTGCTAGGCGCCGGCTTGTCAGCAGCGTCAGGTCTGCCAACATTTCGTGGTGCTGGCGGACTTTGGCGTAGCCACGATGCTGTGTCATTGGCCACGCCGGAAGCCTTTTCCAGAGATCCTGGACTGGTGTGGCGATTCTATAGCTATCGGAGGCATATGGCACTTCAGGCACAGCCAAACCCGGCTCACTATGCTCTAGCGGAGCTCGCGAAGCGGAATAGAAATTTTGTTACCTTGAGCCAGAACGTCGATGGTAAGGCATACAAGGACCCAAGGTCGCTGAAGCCGGCTAAATGAACCCAGGGCTCAGCCAACGGGCGCATCATCCGCTCTCTCAACTACATCTCTTGCACGGGTCACTGTTCGACATCCGCTGTACTTCCTTCTACTGCAACTATACAGAGCAAAACAACTTCAAGGACCCGATCGTCCCAGCCTTGGCGATACCTACAACAGAAGCGGAACCAGCGCCGTCCACTACCGACAACACAGGGGCTGAGGCTACAAACTCTCTTTACCATGTAATGCAAAGCGTCAATGCAGGGTCTCGAGCTATTCGCGAGCTAGACATCTCGGATGACAGAGTTGAAATACCGCAAATCCCTCGAAACGAGCTACCACAGTGTCCCAAATGCGGCGACGGACTTCTTCGACCTGGCGTTGTCTGGTTCGGCGAAATGCTACCTTCTGAAACCGTCTCGGCTGTTGAAAGTTTCATCGAGGAATCTGAGCAGATCGATCTAATCCTCGTCATAGGCACCAGCTCCAAGGTCTATCCCGCGGCCGGCTACGTGGACCAGGCAAGAGCAAAGGGCGCCAAAGTGGCAGTGATAAATACCGACATAGCCGATGTTCCCGGAGGTGAGCATGGCCTTGCAAGGGTGGACTGGTTTTTCCAGGGCGATGCTGGGGTCATTGTTCCAGAGATCTTGAAACCAGTGATTGGAGATGTTGCGAGGCCGGGTTTGGGCCAGTTCCCAGCATCTGAATTAAGATGAACGAAGAGAAGATTGATGACTGCACGTTCCTTGACGTCTTTGCAATTCGTGCATGATGCTACATCAAGAAGTCGTGTCCAATTGAGTAGCAAGATTACTCTCTAGAACAATCCGAATTGTGAGAGCGTTTAAGACCATGCACAATATCCAATTAGAACACAATCGATATCGTCCTTTCCTCTTGTGGTGACGGCAAATATTCCTTTCGCCGAAATTGCTCACAAGATCGCTCAGATAGCCACATTTTGCTCTCTAAATAAGACCAACATCCCACGCAGTTATTTCACAGGTTCATAACGATCATTTGCCTCAGCGTAGCCTCAGCGTAGGTGAGATAGAGTCATGAATGTTAGGAATTATGCGGATTCCCATTTATCCGCACCAGCCAGCTAAGAACATGGGGAAGCTTCAACCAAAACGGAGGAAAGGAGACGCAAATGCGGGCGCTATTTTTTCGATTCATGGCTTTCCCTAAAGTAATGGATACCGAGTAAGATGCCCCACTTCGGGCCGACATTCAAGATACTTCAACCAGATTGTACGGGCAGACGGAAAGCATCACACAGACCATCGTCACTCCGGTGCCAAATGACCACTTCTTCTGATGATTACTCCTCCTTTCTACCGCTGGTGACTCTCTTTTCATAGTGAACAGATACTTTTACTTCTTGGGTAGATACGCTATCAAGAGCTTCATCGATTACGTCGAGGATTCTCATCGGGTTCGTTGCGGCTAACGAGAGCCTCCACTGCAAGGTACGCTTACAAGGTATGTAAATCCTCCGCCAATGAACACATTATCGGAGAAAATCGGCTTGAATCCAGTTTCTATCCTTGTTCAAAGCTACTGTGAATTGAGGCTGGTTGACTAACATCTGTGCAGGTGTTTGGCTACATACATCCTAGGCAATGCCCGGGATCCTGACATTTCAGTAACTCCTCCAGCCTCCCTTGCTCAACGCAGACTGCGCTCGTCAACAGCACGCAAAACAATTTAAGAGCAACCACTATTCCTGCTCCCTCGCCACAATGGTTACTCAAAACGTCAATCGAACAAGCCTCCATCCTAGCGGTGTAGAGTGAGTGGCCCCGCTGTTTGACGAGTGACCTAGGTTTCTGGGGCAATCTCTGACCTTGGCCGTTTCATAGACCTCAACGCGAACTCACTGAAATTGAAGAGGAGCTTCACGAAATAGCACATATTGACTACGACCGTGTATCCATTGTCAGCGATCGCCGGCTCTACCGAAATCTGCCCTCGACTGACAGCTTGCAGATTGGGAATCCTTCCGTCGCTGCCCTGTATGAGGATGCATTGGTCTACGAGACTGGATCAGCAATAACGTCCACAGGCGCATTGACAGCGTATTCTGGGGCAAAGACGGGTCGGTCGCCGCTTGACAAACGTATCGTCAAGGAGCCGGGCTCGGAGAAGGATGTGTGGTGGGGGCCAGTAAACAAGGCAATGACACCAGATGTGCGTATAGCCATCCATCAAAATTCTCAACTCTCCGAATGTTCATGACAATGCTTTGAGAGAAGCAGCGCACGCGCATGTGCTGTCGCGTGCCTCGGCATACTACCCCTCGTGCTTCCTTATCGCTTTTCGGAGCTAACCCCGCGGTCACGTGCCTCATCTCAAATCTGTGCTGACTGTCTTGACAGGTATGGAAAATCAATCGAGAACGCGCGGTCGATTATCTAAATACCAGAAAACGAATCTACGTCGTCGATGGTTTCGCAGGGTGGGACGAGCGATACCGCATCAACGTCCGTGTCGTCTGCGCCCGAGCCTACCATGCACTCTTCATGCGGAACATGCTCATTCGCCCTTCAAGGGAAGAGCTCGAGCATTTCAAACCGGACTATACCATCTATAATGCTGGCTCGTTCCCTGCCAATCGTTTCACTACCGGGATGACGTCGGCGACATCTGTGGCCATTAATTTTTCCGAGAAAGAGATGGTTATTCTTGGGACAGAGTACGCCGGTGAAATGAAGAAAGGAATCTTCACCGTCCTGTTCTACGAGATGCCTGTCAAGCATAATGTATTGACCCTGCATTCATCGGCCAATGAGGGTGAGAAAGGCGATGTCACGGTGTTCTTTGGGCTGTCCGGCACTGGCAAGACAACGCTGTCCGCAGACCCAAAGCGAGCATTGATCGGTGATGATGAACATTGCTGGAGTGACCACGGAGTGTTCAATATCGAGGGTGGAGTAAGCCATTGCTTAGGAGGTGGTCAGCCGAACACACACTGACTAACCATTCACAGTGTTATGCTAAGTGCATCGATCTGTCTGAGGAAAAAGAGCCAGACATTTTCCATGCAATCAAGTTTGGCTCGATCCTTGAGAACGTCGTCTTCGAGCCTGAAACACGTCTAGTCAACTATACCGACTCGACACTCACTGAAAACACCCGATGGTATCTAAATCCTTTACAATATTGTTGGTGATTTCATACTAAATTCTGAGCAGTGCTTATCCCATCGAGTACATCAAGAACGCCAAGATTCCTTGCCTCTCAACGAGACATCCAAGCAATATAATCCTGCTCACTTGCGATGCACGTGGTGTTTTACCACCCATCTCAAAGCTCACAAGTGACCAGACCATGTTTCATTTCATCTCTGGTTACACATCGAAGATGGCCGGGACGGAAGAGGGTGTGACGGAGCCACAAGCAACGTTCTCGTCTTGCTTCGCACAGCCCTTCCTGGCCTTGCACCCAATGCGCTACGCCAAAATGCTTGCGGAAAAGATTTCCCATCACAATGCGAACGCATGGCTATTGAATACTGGATGGGTTGGCGCTGGGGCCACTACTGGTGGTAAACGGTGCCCGTGAGTGACCTTATATCTTTTAGCGACAATTGGGATGTTACTAACCATGCTCAGTTTGAAATACACCAGGGCCATTCTTGACGCAATCAACTCTGGCGAGCTGGCAAACGTCGAGTACGAGACATATGACACATTCAACTTGCATGTACCCAAGACCTGTACTGGGGTTCCAGACGAGATGCTAAATCCCAAGAAATCTTGGACTGGATCAACCGATTTCAAAGAAGAGGTCACTAAGCTGGGTGGCCTCTTTGTCGACAACTTTAAGAAGTATGCCGATGAAGCAACTCCTGAGGTAGTCAAAGCCGGTGAGTCCAAGTTTCAGCGTATACCCGATTCGGGCTAATGAAGTCAGGTCCCGAAGTCTAGGCTTCATCCAGGTTCGAAGTCGACCACTGAGTAGATCAGAGAGTGTTATGCATGTGGTAAAGAACGAATTGGGTTGGCACTGGCGAGGTCCAACATGCCATCATCAACTGTATCTAGGACAGCCAGCCGCAAATGTATAAAGAGGTATGACTTGATGATTCTATGTGGACGAGAAACGACTTTCAGAAGAGTACTTCCACAGCCATCCCCACCCTGTAAAGACTACAATGTCCAACGGAATCACGTATTGCCCGTGGAACGCGCAATTAGCGATCTGCCTCCATTTACTTGTAACGTCCCCTCATCCATGGTACCTTCGCAGTCCCCTTTTTGCCGCCTACCTTATCGCCTGCGTCTGACCTTGCCGTCGCCGTTCGCCTCTGACTTCGTCGTCGCCATCTACCTCAATTGTGAGGCGAAGATCACGTATATCCTTTATAGAGGCTATCTAGCGGTGTGATAGCTATCTGCATAGCTCCCTCAGTCGACGGTGGGTTCCAAACGTCGTTTGCGCGATCGATTTGGAGCTCCAGTTGAAGCTCTAAAAGATATATTTTAGGTTTGCCAAGTCCGTAGAGAGGCAATGAGATAAAACATCAAATTGGATAGTATCCTGGCGACGCTGTGTGTACCTTCCATCGCCTCTTATCGTCGAGGAGCGTCACATGGTTTTGCCTAGATACGGGGTGACTTCGCTCTTTTGATTGAAGCAGCGAGGTGGTACATCAATATCGGTGGCGTTTGCTGGTAAAGCCATGTACCTCTCTGAAGGCCTTGGTGACAAGGGTAATATGTGATTGCGTCGGCCCATGAACATTGTAGTCTTTACAGGGTCCGGGATGGCTATGGAAGTCCTGTTCTAAATAACTTTATCCGGCGATCTATAAAGTGGCTGGGGATACAAGGTACTAAAGTAGTCTCAAACCCTCGGCAGTTTTAGGCCAGCGCCAAAAGCGCTTAGATCGCTTGAACGGATCGGCTATTGTTTCCTTCGTCGTGACTTCCATTTGTAACTGATAATACTTCCCAGGAGGAAGCCGCTTTCCCATACGGATGAGGTATGGACGTAGATTGGGGCGAGGTAAATGTTCTCTCATTATTGTGCCATGATGCTCGGAATTACAGGATTATTCGCCCGTCAATTGCCACTCCGCTTATTTCGCGACCCTGATGGATTACCTCATTATTTTACTGACTTCTCAAAGGTGCATCGCTTGCAGCTTCCTGCGTCAAGTGCTCATATCAGTATCATTGCTTTCGATACGCAGCAGGAACTACTTTGGACTGGTGATGAAACGGTTGGTATTTCTCTTCTATTTTTTTAAGCAACGATGCAGGTCGAGCGATTAGGAAGGCTCCTGATCAGAATGCGTAGGGTCGAATCACCTCTTACTATGGACCTAATTTACAAAAGTATACTTCAATCCGTGCGCACCCTGCTGAAGAAGGCGCGGTCACCCAGCTTCTGTTCCATCAAGCCGGCGTTATCTCTGTGGCATCGCGAAGTGTACATTATTTCTCCAGAAGAAGCTTGGCACAATGGCATCTCTCGTAGATTTACACTCTTGTCCGAACCCATGCGTAAAATCGACTGACTCTCATTCAGAGACGAATCAATGAGAAGTCTGTCGTGTATGAGCTTCTTAAGAATCGATAACGGCGAGGTGCTTGTGGCAGGTCACCAGAATTCCATGTTTAGAATAGATGTGGAGCAAGGCTGTATCATAGAAGAGGTGGCCTCGACATCTTTGCGTCAAGAATCCGTTGGTAGGCTAAATGTGCGTAGATACCCACCGATCATGAGTACAGTATCATGAAGTACTGCCGTTACGTCTGTGCGGGCACAAATAAGGGCGCGGTACATCTTCTTGATCCGGGAACTCTCAGTATCATAAACATATGGCAGGCCCATAGCACAGCAATCAACTGGATGGACGCACAGAACAATTATCTGGTCACCTGTGGATGGTCCACGAGACCAAACGGAGCCAGGATGCTTGACGCCTTCGCTAAAGTGTACGATCTCAGAGAAAAGAAACAACTCGCGCCCATATCATTCCCTCCCGGCGCTGCATACGTCCAGATGCATCCAAGGATGTCCACTACTGGCGTGATCGCATCACAGGGTGCGCAAATCCAGATCATTGATATACATGATCCCAACACGTCAAACCTTCATTATGCGGGCATCATGTATCCCAATCTGCTTTTAGGGTTGGTCATGGCGCCATCAGGGGAAGCTTGGGGCATGATCGATAAGGACAATGCTGTGCATCTATGGGGTTCTGCAGAGCGTCTCCAATTTGCGGAGACCAAGAATGCCACAGAGTTCGCCGATCCCAGTACGGTCGCACAATCTATCCCTTGGGAGGGAGATCAGTGAGTGTCAAGGTCCGAATTGCTCATTGGTTGGTGCTGAAGACTTATCACTTATTCCAGTCCCTTAAGCCTTGTTGGTATGCCGCTCTATCGCGAGAAACTTTCATCGGCATGGCCGCTCGACGAGGTTTATGAAGTTGGGTTCCTACCCCCGAGATATGATCCCGAAGTACTCAAGACAATGACAGAGTCTCACGTAGGATACCGTGGGCCAAATCAGCGGAAAGCTCATAGGAATCAACTTCAGAGACATCGCCCGATTGGTCCGGTTGACCTAGGCCTGTCAGCTCCAAAATTTCTAAGCGAGAAGACGCGTGGGAAAGAATCTGATGCACACAATGGAAGGCGGATCAGTGATGCCGAATTACTAGCAAACGCCGCTTTGGCTGGCAGTACCAAAGCTGATGTGCCCGTAATGTATCGTAACGTTGAAATCAAATACAGCAAATTCGGCGTTGACGATTTCGATTTCAAGTAAGTCCTCAGACCTGCCACGGGGCCATGCGTTGTCTGATGGTGTCGTAGGTATTACAACAAGACAGTGTTTTCTGGCTTGGAGACACATATTACCAACTCCTACCTCAATCCCCTTCTACAATTGTTTAGATACATCCCCCTTGTCCGAAATCTTGCTTTACACCATGCAGGAGGAAGTTGCCTTTCCGAAAAGTGCTTGCTATGCGAAATGGGATACCTTTTTGATATGTTAGAGAAAGCGGCTGGACAAAGCTGCCAAGCCACGAACTTTCTGAAAGCGTTTACAAGTATCCCCGAAGGTACGTCTTGCATGCACGTTCGGAATTACTACTGATCACGTCGTCCTAGTACGTCGATGGCATGTTCTAGAAGATGCGTCGACGCAGCTCCAGAACTCTCTCGAGACTACGATACAATCTGCTAATCGATTTCTGCTCGATCGAATTGCTCTTGACGCTACTAGGATCAGCGAACCGGAACTTATGAAGATCAACCGCGTGGGTTGAAGCAGATCTGAAAACCGTTCTATCGCTGACCACGCGGTTTAGTATCTCCTTGTCCATGCAACACCGAGAATGATCTGCATGAACTGCCAACACGAGACTTACCGTCAAGAGTCATCGAGGTTTCTTGACCTGTACTACAAGTCCTGGGTAGGAGGCCGTTTGTGTGATCACTAACGTGTCGCTAATGCATGTGAGATCAGAGCTTCCGTCGATCAAGCCCTACATTTTCGGATTTGCTCATGGCCACTTTCCACAAGGATTCAGAGAAGAAAGGCTTCTGTAACAGGTGCAAGAAATATGCGCCGATTTCCTCTAGACCCGAAATCAAGTCCGTTCCACCGGTCCTGATTCTCAATACGTGTGTGGAAAATAACGCCGAGGGTCGGCGCTTGTTGGCTACACCGGAGTGGCTCCCCACCGAAATAGCTATAATTCCTCACGGCCGGAGCTTTCTGTGCCTGGAAGGTGAACGTTTGCAGGAGCTGCGGAGAACAAGACCCGATCTTGAAAATCAGGTGTATGAGCTTGTTGGGTTGGTGGCCGACATCAACAGCGGAGAGAAACAGAAGTCACATCTTGTGTCGCTCATCAACGGTAGGTTTCACGAAGCGGGCATATCATTGAAGCTGATTTTCGACGTAAGTTGCTATATCTGAGCGCAATCCCGTGGTTGAGAACCAGTGGCATCTGTTCAATGATTTCCTGGTGAGGCACATCCCACAGCACGAGGCCCTTCGTTTTTCCGCAACTTGGAAGCTACCCACAGTGCTTGCATATCAACTGAAAGGAGCCCGGCATTATGTTGACGATAATTGGAAAGACTGTCTCGACACTAGATGTCTCTATATTGAAAATTCGATGAAGTACGCAAGGTCGTCTCTTTCACAACAAGCTGCTAACACCTCTACAGCCATACTGCTCATTCATACAATGGTTGGGTCCTTAAGGAAAACCTAGAGTCTCCTCAAGTCGGGACCCACGTCGCGATTGACAGCGAATTTGTTGCCCTTCAGCAGGAGGAGATTGAAATCAAAGCGGACGGCGATCGCGAAGTCATACGACCTACACGTCTTGGTCTGGCCCGTGTATCAGTACTTCGAGGCAGTGGTCCTAATGAAGGCGTCCCTTTCATCAACGATTACATTAAGACATACGAGCCTGTGGTTGACTATTTGACTAAGTATTCTGGTCTTAGTGAGGGCGACTTGGATCCCATAACCTCATCACATGCACTACTACCACTTAAGGTCGCATACAAGAAACTCTGGCTACTTCTGAATCTTGGCTGCATCTTCATTGGACATGGTCTGCTCTCTGATTTTCGAACTATCAACATCCATGTCCCGAAGTCTCAAGTTTTGGATACAGTGACTCTTTTCCACATTCGCACCCAGAAGCGGAAGCTGTCCCTACGCTTCCTCACATGGTACTTCTTGAAAGAAGATATCCAGCAGACGACCCATGACAGCATCGAGGACGCGTGCATGGCTTTGAAGCTTTGGAAAAAATATGAGGAGTTCAAGGATGCAGGAATTGTGGCACAGATGCTCGAGGAAGTCTACCGGGAAGGAAGGAAACATGGATATAAACCACCGAGCGAACGAAGCGGCCATGAACGACTTGGAGATGGAAGGAGCACGGAAATGTCCAGTGGGAGGGAGACTCCGCCCATAATCAGAGAAGCGGCCAGTGGACCGCAGACGCCCGTTGGAAAAAGAATGGGCAGAGACAGTGAGTACTTTGAAAGTCCACTGAGGTAGTAGGCTTGGAACAAAGCGAATAACTGTAGAGGCTTGATTGAAGTGTGATAAGGAACAGAAATCAACCAAAAACATCCGAAACACCCTTTTGCTACCAATTGATGCCTATGAATGTGCAAAAAGTCCAGAATTCTCCTAATAAACTAGGAGGTTGACACAAATAATTGTTCATCCAACGAAAGGATCATTATTGTAGGTCTAGTAGCGCTATTGGTGGCCGTACCGTAAGGTAGGGTCAATTGGAGCTCGGCCTAGGGACAGGATCGGAGAGCCCTTCAGATGCCACCCGGGCGGCTATGTGGATTGCCCGAAGCACCCTGAGGCCCAAATCCAAGCCCTAGGGCGGCACCTCCACCAGGTGCTTGGCATTATGGTAGAACTTTATAGATAGCTATTCCTCGCGCCCTTCTCTCCGGCTTTTCGTCCCAAGAATGTTCGATCTTCCAGAAGGCAAACGGTATATCTGCTGCCCCACATAACTTTCAATATTGATACTTATCAGTGTGCGGCGCGCGGACCTGATATCTTCCCAACCATCTACCGAACCCTCAAGCCCGTCTTCCAGTCTCGAGGGGCGCTTTCAACAACAACTCACGAGCTTCTACCGTGATGCGTCTCTCGACAACCAGATTGAAACCGGGGCACTGAACCAGCCACCTACTGGTACCGCAGAAGCTGAAGCTCAGGATGAAGACGAATACGAGTTCCGTCTATTTGCCAAACCACTAGATTCAACAAAGCATACAACAAACACTAGGATAGTCCTAAAATCACTAACGCCAATTCAGGGCGACCCCGGCTTTGTCAAATCGCGAAGGTCCGATGCCTACTACTTCACTGGCAATACTAGCGAGGCATTGATGGAACAATACCGGTGTGCTGCTGTGACTGGTGAGCACATCACAAGAGGGCTAGGTGTTCGATGGGTATGCTCGATACTTCAGGAAAGAAATCCTACTGGGCTTATGTGCCCCTTAGCATGGATGCGAGCTATCATGGCGAGTTACACTTATCAGAGCGGCTGATGGGAGGATCGCTTCCGTTTCTAGTGGTGCCATGGACGTTGAAAGCCACAGAAGGAGAAGAAGCGGCAAGAAAAGGCGCATTAGGTTACGAAATGAAGTGGCTGCTGCGAGGGAGAACGAAGCGGCTGCCAAAGAGCGCCAGGTAGAGAAACATGCCGGGGAAAGGGACAAACGGACAAGGAGAAACAGAGAAAAGAAGGTCAAGAAGAAGCAGAGGGAGAAGCTTAAGAAGGTCGAGGGTACGGCAGAACCTGCATGAAGCAGAGCATAGATTCAATCACATAACACAGCGACTACGCTTTTGCCGACAGGGCTCTGCATTGAGTGGACATCCTGTCTAGAAACTTCAGAAAATTGAAAGGAGTAGAAAGCACAACACCGCTATCTGATTCCGCTGTTCACAAAGCTACGCAATACTTCGATCAGCTGACTTTACGTCACTACGTGACATGCAGCACAGTATACGAATTCACGTACTGCCATATAGCAACTCCAGACGACAAATCTTAAGCGCTTCAGCCTTCATCTCTCACTATCGGAAGGGCTAACATGCCGAGGTTTCCCACGACCAATTCACACTTCCCGCCCAGATCAGAGAGAATTCTGAGAGGAATCCTACGAGTGGTAGGATGATTGAATTGCGACAGAAACTTCCATCAAGCTGGACTTCTATCTCCGGATGCTTTCGAGCTCTGGCTAGTCTCAAAATACTGCGTCTACCTTTTGCACAACTTTTGGCGTTCATTCTGAGCCATGTATCGGAGGCACATCGTCCAGGGTTTCAGCGAAGTCTTTCATACGACCTCTATCTTCATTCTCTGTGTTACCTCTATTGCTCGTTGCCAAGTCTGTTACACTCCTTCTGGGGCCGTTCTGCAAGGTTACGGGATATGCAATCCCTCTACTGGTTCCAGCCTGTGCTGTGCAGCCGAGGACCAATGTCTGTCGAACACGCTATGTGCAACCCATAATTCGACCTTTTATCGTGGTGGTTGTACCAGCAAGTCTTATCTCACAGAAGGTTGTCCGGCTTTCTGTAGAACTGGTATGTCAATAGAGAATACCCAAGATCATAAAGCGCTGAATCGTTCACAAGGTGTCCCGTATTTCCCACCTGGGAGCCCAGCTACAGGTGGGTCAGCGATCCGAATTCGTCTAGTGAGTATCTCCAAAAATCGATGGCACAATACATCATGAATTGGGGTGTTTGTTGGAATGTCGATCAAAGCTTCTAAAGCACCGTCGGTCGAGTTTACTAAGTTTCGCCGTTCGTACTTTAGTGCTACACCGAACAAAGCGGCCCACACTATTGTTGTGACACTGATGGGACCGGTTCTTGTTGTTTATCTACCGCCAGTAACTTGGGCCTTACCAGTGGCAGTTCGACAGCCCTTGCGAGCCCTACAACAACGTCTGGCACGGATCCCGTAATATCTACAGTCTGGCTCACGTGGGGTCAGGCGGCTTCATCAAGCGAGTCCAGCAATACCACAACCTCCTCCGCCACCAGACCAACAGCATTTACAAAGCCATCTTTAGTGTCCTCTACAGCAAGTTCGGCAGCTGCGGACTCATCGCACAAAGCTGTCGCCATAGCGGCTGGAGTAAGCGCTGGTGTTGCAGGGACATTGATCGCTCTTGGTGTGATCGTATACGCTTGCTTTTGGCGCAGACACCGGCGTAACGAGGATACGACTCACCAAGATCTCACTGCTCGATCATTGTATGATGCAGACAAACAAGCTATCTCCTCACCCTCCCAGGCTCAGCAAATCTGGTCCATCGGCACCCCCTCTACGCTTGTGGAGGTTGGATCGCCTACCTCACCCACCTACCTAGAGCTCAAACAGCTTCAATCAAGCCCTATGATCGGACCTGGACCGTATGAGCTCGGCGCACGACCATTCAGTCGATGTGAGCTCCCTGGTGACCTCCCAGCCGAGCTTCCAGGCCGTACCTCTCGTAGCAGTGCGCAGGAGCTGGGGAGGGCACAGTCCACGAAGTCGAAGAGGATCAAGACCCTTAATTCGAAGCTGCCGAAGCTGCGCTCGCCAAGATTCTCGACTTTCCGAGCGCCTGCCGAGCTTGACTCGACATCGTCGAAAACGGCGGACGACTCTTGGGGGAGTGGCTAAGAATGGAGAGCTCAGTATGGGAAGATTAGCGTCCGAGAGCGGCACATCTATGAAAGGTTAGACGGCATCTGTTGAGGGATAAGGACCATGGTATGGATCGATCTCCGGTGGGCTTGAGGTGTACCACTTTTGCAGTGTAGTGTAGAGTGTCCAACATTGCGTTGCTCCAAGTTTGACATATGGCGTTTGTCGAGTCTACTTTCTGGAGGCCCAGTCGATCCTTGATGAAACAGTCGCGCGTGACGCGTGTAATAAAACGGACCACCGGACCTGCGCCACCACATTCCGGATCTGTGCATTGTGGCGAATCGTAGAATATAATCTATCTTAGTGACCATCACCGCAACGATGATTTTACCCAGCTTATGTGGACTTCCAGGGTCCTCCCAAATTCGAGCGTAGAAGTACTTCTCGTCCACCAAACGGGCCTCACAAGGGAGCTATAGGACACCCCTGATCCCCGCAAGGAAATTTGCCCCATGGAGCGTCCACAAACAACACTGAATCCTCTCCTTACCCAGCAGGTATCCTTACGGACCATCTTTGACCCCCGCAGTCTCTGCCATATATATCATGTGGTCCAGTGGCTCGGATTCTACACAGGACAGGCCACGATCACGGTCCTCACCACGGCGCCACACCGCGTCCAGTCAACCAGACTCTTCCTCGCCGAGGACCAACACAACAGCTCCCAAGAGCCAAAGTACCGAAAAGCCCCAAAAGCCTACATTCAGCCGCAATGATACCATCACCTTATCTTCCTCCACTGCCACAACATCTAGATTTGACTCATTGGGAGATTCCGCCCCTCATCGTGTGTTTCCTATACGATCCGTCGTGTCTGTTGATCCAAACCCTACACCAATAAGTCGAGCTGGAGGGAGTAACACCGATGGCTTTCCAGGAATGGGCCAGTCATCAGGATCGCGTCAAGCATCCACAGCCAGCAGCCGATCGCGAGCTTCAATGTCAGACTCTTCGCCTGTTGAAACGCCCTCAAGTCCCCAAGCCGGCGCAGACCTTGCGACTCCGCTCGTCACTAGCGCTCAAGAGCCGAAGAACAGACCGAGGTTTACTCGAGGACGTACGTTAGAGATGAGAGAGCAAACGGACAGTCCGCGACAGTTGCAGACCTTCGTCGACTCCAGCTCGGTGACATCTGAGGTGTCCAGCCAGACCGGGGACCATGCCCTCAATTTCGCAGGATCAACAAGGTCCGTAGCTGATGACGCCGCTGGACAGCTGATAACCGCACGGTTTAAGCATGCGGTGACTGAGGGAGGCCACGCCGTCATTACCGGGCGTGATGGAGACACCCTTCAACGGTGTGAAGATGAACCTATACATATTCCAGGGGCTATACAGAGCTTTGGACTGTTGATTGCCCTGCATGAAGAGGATAGTGGCAGATTCAAAGTACGAATAGTCAGTGAAAACTCCGAGCGCATAATAGGGTACTCGCCAAAGCAGCTATTTGCTTTAGACAGTTTTTGTGACATTCTCTCCGATGATCAGACGGACAATCTTATGGACCATGTCGATTTCATTCGTGAGGATGATGCCGATCCAGCGACCAACGGGCCGGATGTATTTACCCTCGCTATTCGTCACGCTAAGAAGAGAACCCAGAAGATGTGGTGTGCTATGCATGTTAATGAACGCAATGCCGACTTGATTGTATGTGAATTTGAACTAGAGGATGACCAGCTCAATCCTCTTGTTCCAGCTGGCGAAGCCACGCCAGAGCCACCTGAAGACACTTTGCAAAGCGATCCTACTCCAGAAGAGTATGCCGAAAGTACCATTAATCTGAGCAAGCCTCTAAGGGTACTTCGAAGTGCTAGAAAGCGAAAAGGTGAAGCAGCAGCCATGGAGGTTTTTAACATCATGTCACAAGTACACGAGCAGCTTGCAAATGCCCCTACTCTTGACGTTTTCTTGAGGATTCTGGTGGGAGTCGTGAAGGAGCTTACCGGCTTTCACCGAGTTATGATCTACCAATTCGACAAAACTTGGAATGGAAGAGTTGTGACTGAGCTTGTGGATCCACGAGCCACCAAGGATCTCTACAAGGGACTGAATTTCCCAGCAAGCGATATACCTCCTCAAGCAAGGGCACTTTACAAAGTCAACAAGGTACGACTGCTTTACGATCGTGATCAGGAAACTGCGCGATTAGTTTGTCGCACTGTCGAGGATCTCGATAACCCCTTGGATCTGACTTTTGCGTACTTGCGGGCCATGTCGCCCATACACATTAAGTATCTTGGAAACATGGCTGTTCGTGCTTCTATGTCGATATCCATCAATGCATTCAACGAACTCTGGGGTCTAATTGCATGCCATTCCTATGGGTCCAAGGGAATGCGTGTATCGTTTCCCATTCGAAAGATGTGCCGGTTAATCGGTGACTCGGCGTCGCGTAACATCGAACGGCTATCATATGCCTCTAGACTGCAAGCTCGGAAGCTGATCAACACTGCCCCAAGTGAAGCCAATCCGTCAGGTTATATTATTGCATCGTCTGATGATTTGCTGAAGCTTTTCGATGCAGATTTCGGCTTGCTTTCGATACGTGGAGAGACTAAGATCCTGGGCACACTCGAACAGACCCAAGAGTGCCTTGCTATGCTCGAGTATCTACGTCTTCGAACAATCAGCGCAGTCACCCACTCCACTGATATACGACTCGATTTCCCCGACCTACGTTATGCCCCGGGCTTCAGTGTCATTGCTGGCCTATTGCTTGTTCCGCTGACTTCAAGCGGCCGGGATTTCATTGTGTTCTTCCGCAAGGGTCAGATGCGCGAGGTCAAGTGGGCCGGTAACCCTTATGAAAAGTTCATAAAAGAAGGCACTGAGGGTTATCTTGAGCCTCGAAAAAGTTTCAAGGCCTGGAGTGAGAAAGTGGTAGGCAAATGTAGGGAGTGGACAGAAGAACAAGCGGAAACGGCGGCTGTGCTATGTCTTGTGTATGGAAAATTTATTGATGTATGGCGTCAGAAAGAGGCAGCGCTTCAGAACAGTCAGCTCACGCGTCTTCTGCTGGCAAACTCTGCTCACGAAGTAAGAACCCCTCTCAACGCGGTTATCAACTACCTTGAGATTGCGCTCGAGGGTGCAATCGACCAAGAGACCAGAGACAGCCTGGTCAAGTCGCACTCGGCTTCAAAGTCATTGATATATGTGATCAACGATCTTCTCGATCTGACCAAAACCGAAGAAGGCCACAATCTCATCAAGGACGAAATTTTTGATTTGCCAGCCACTATAAAGGAAGCTGCAGACTCCTTCGCTGGAGACGCCAAACGAAAGCAGTTAGAATACGAGGTCACCATTGGCTCGCTACCTCAGCATGTTGTCGGTGACCAGCGACGTGTGCGACAAGTCATTTCCAATATAACGGCGAATGCAATCCAGCACACCTCAACAGGCGCCATCAAGATCGAGGCCTGGCTTGCTGCAAGGGCAGAGGGTCGCGCCGACGTTGCAATTGCCGTACAAGATACTGGTGCTGGGATCTCGCCCAGGAAACTCGATGCTCTGTTTAGGGAGTTAGAGCAGGTCCAATCGGAAAGCGACGAAGGTCTTCACGAGAAGCTTACACCAGACACCAAGGTGATCGCGACTAGGGACACGGAGAAAGTCCTCGGACTAGGCTTAGCACTAGTAGCTCGCATTCTTAGGAACATGAACGGTCAATTGAGATTGAAATCCGAGGAAGGCCACGGCTCTCGTTTCGTCATCCAACTCAGCTTCGCTCTACCGGACAACGACACACAGCCCACGTTAGATATGATAGAATCATCGGGACATGAATTCGCCGATCGTTCAGCTCAGAACCCCAATAGCCCGTTCAGGAGGCCAAACGTTAAATTACCGTATCGAGGTAATACAGGAGTCGCAGTGCCCGCTGACCAACCTACCACCCCACCCATGGAAGTCGGCGAAATTATGCTTGTGAACAAAAGTGCTCGAAAGGCCGTGAATACAGAAAGCAGAGACCTGACTCGACGAGTCAGCAATGACAGCTTGAACAGCACGAAAAGCAACTGTAGCATGAAGAGCTTTAAGACTGCTTCAAGTGCCAAGAGCGACGTTGAGCGCCTGATCGATGCCTTTCAAGAGCCTGTCATGTCAGCAAAAGCACCAGCACATCTAGACGGGCAAATCTCAACCTCCCGGACTTCTGGCAGTCGGATATCGCGCCCCGGCTCGTCATCGTCGTCAAAACAGCAGAACCCAGCCGTAAAACCTCAATCATCAAGCCCCATAGCGATCGCCGATAGACATCAAGACATTCCTGGTCAGACTAAAGTCCAAGACTCTAAGACGCCAATCAGGCCAGTTCGTGTGCCACCGGAGGAAAGCGCCAATTTGACAGACGCGAAGTGGACCTCCCGCACTCCGTCTAGGGTTCTTTTCGATCTTCCCAACGAATCTACTAAGCATCCCAGGCCTTTAGATGCTAGCTGTCTTGACGTCTTGGTTGCTGAAGATGATCCAATCAACAGTAAAATTGTCAAGAAGCGGCTAGAGAAGGTTGGTCATGTGATCCAACTAACAGTGAATGGTGAAGAATGCTCAAGCAGATACGGCAAGCGGCCAAATGCTTTTGATGTGGTTCTAATGGATATGCAGGTTTGTAACATACGATTCCGTTGTTTGTTCTGATCTCTACGTATGCTGAGTAGCACCAGATGCCGATTGTTGACGGGCTTACCTCAACCAAGTTAATTCGATCTTTCGAGAAGACCCACCCCGGAGACCTATCAAAGCGTGCCTCACTGAATGGCCGCATCCCGATCATCGCTGTCTCGGCATCTCTGCTGGAGAGGGAAATCCAAACGTATTTGGATGCGGGCTTTGACGGCTGGATCCTGAAGCCCATAGATTTCAATAGGCTCGGTGTGATATTCGAAGGAATCGTAGTACAAGAGACTCGAGACAGCTGCTTGTATAAGGCTGGCGCATGGGAAAAGGGAGGCTGGTTTGTGAAGCACCAGCCCGACGTGTTCAGCGCATCGACGGCACCTTCGAACATGAATCCTGTCTCACAGTCATCTACGGGGCCAACACGCTCGCTACAGCCAGAAGACGACTCCGCAGACAAGGAACGCGAGCGACTAGATAGCCTCCAAACAGACGCAGTTCATGCCGAATCGAAGCCTCACAACCCTGGGGAGTCTGGAAAGCTTGATGCATCCACCCTTGGTGGCGGTAATTGATGACCATGGTCTTTCACTCAAGCGGGAATATCGTCCAGAGTGCTGTGGTATACTGGCCTTTTACGCACAATCACTAATCAAAACAAGGTGGAGCAATCGTCAAAATTGAGTGTTACAACCTAAATCATGGTGGCAGCCTATCTTCTCCTGGAGGACCTACTTTCTCGCCATCTCAGCATCCATCAGGCCTTACATAAGAGTATCCACCAGTCTGCGGTAATGTAGCGAAGCCGACGAAAACGTGCTAGGTATCTGTTACACATGGCTGGGCCACGGAGTTATGATTTGACGGCATCCACGGGCCTGCAGCAAGCGAGGGCGTTTGGGAGGTGCCAACTGGCCGGCCTCAGCATGGGCGGTACTTTGCATCATGACTTGCGGATACAAGTGTACATGGTTGTCTTCCGTACATACGACAGCGAGCGTTATATTATCATCTCGTCGGTCACAGCCAAAGCGCTGACTGCTTTATCATTAATATCATTGCAATTTCGATCCAAGGTCAAGTACTATAGATATAAGCTTAAACGATTTGGAACAATAAGCCTTTCCTACTTTAGACTCGGCATGATAGCATTCTCCGTACCTTAACTACTTTACTCCGCATGGCTATTGTACTTTACTGATGGTTTGCCATAACCATCACGCCATAAAACTGGACCACAATAATCAACGGGTCGACGCTATCACGTATTGCCCTTGGTAGCGCAATCATGCGATGTACATCAATTGATTACCAAACGCCACCAGGAATCGCGCATCTTCTTTCTCGAGTCTCTGATCACCTCTGTTGGATCGAAGAAATCATGTCCTTTACTGTCGCCAGCGACAGCAAGACGTCTATAGCTTTGACCTGATCTATTCTTGATAAAGACTACGTGACGATGTAATGTCTGCCTGCATAGCTTCCTCGATCTCTTGGTCGACGATAAGTTTATCGCGTCGTTTGCACAATCGATGTTGAAGCTTCAATTGAGGTTTTGATATATATTCCAGGCTTGAAATGCTTAGAGAAGCAGATGAGATAGTACATGAATTTAGTTGGTATACTCATTATGCTGTATGTACCTCTCGTCGCCTCCCGTCGTCGAGGATGGTACAACAATATTGGTGGCGACTACTGAGAACGCCATGTACCTTCCCTGATTTGCGTTGGTCGCATGCAATATGTGATTCCGTCGGCCCGTTAGGTACTGTGGTCTTTACAGGGTGCGGGATGGTTGTGGAAGTCCTTTTCTGTAAAGTAAAGTCTGGTATGACATGGAGGCACAGCAGCCCGATGGCTTTTCGTTCACGTGAAAAGCCCTTGGCCCCTGGCCCCCTAAATTTGAATCCTTCCAGGCTTCCCGCCCCACGTGTGGACAGGGTATCGCGTATCAGACTATTAGGCGCTAGAATGAATCGACGTCGTCCCGTCCTTAGTTACTCTACCTGGCTCTTTGCTTCCGGAAAGCCTCCACGAGACCTTTCCGTTCTTAACCTCTCCCTTTGCCATGACGGGATGATTGTGTCCATTGCGCTTCATCCTTTTGTATAGTACCAACTCTGACTTCGCGTCCCTTTCAACCCTCGTCATCCTACCAGCCGCCGGCTCGGCCGTGTCCATAACTGCTGCCTCCGTTCCCTTTCGATCCCTACCTATGTCTCTCTGCATCCTGGGCGCCTCCAGCACATGATTGTGTTGGCTCAATGGGTAATACTAATGGCAAGCCAGTGGTCTTCACCGATCAAGGTACGTTGCTCGCCAATCACTCCTATGATCCCAGCGCCTACCTCCTCAGATCGCCCAGCCAATATCGACTGTCAGGAAAGTACTCCAGGACAAAAGCATCTTTCACTAACCCCAAGTGGCGCAATAGTGAACCTCAATCACTTCCGTCTATTACGAGTTGTTGGCAAGGGAGCCTTTGGGAAGGTCCGCATCGTCGAGCGAAAGGACACTGGCCTCACATTTGCGCTTAAGTATATACGCAAAGATGAAGGTCAGCAATGACACGGCAAGAAAATAGCGAAGACTTCAGCTCATATAGGAGATAGTCGTCCGATCAGAAAGCGTGCGGAACATCATTCGCGAGCGAAGAATGTTGGAGCATTTGGACCATCCTTTCCTCTGCAATCTCCGTTACAGCTTTCAGGACATTGAATATCTGTAAGCCTTCAGCTGCTACGTATATAAGGTCTTCAGATGACATTGACGTTTCGAAGATACCTGGTCGTCGATCTCATGAACGGCGGCGACTTGCGTTTCCACATATCGCGGAAAACCTTTACAGAAGATGCAGTCCGATTTTGGATGGCCCAGCTAGCCTGCGCATTGAGATACATACACAACCAGGGCATTGTACATAGAGATCTGAAGCCGGACAACGTTCTGCTAGATTCTGAGGGCCACGTCCATCTGGCTGATTTCGTGGGTCTTTCGCCTCTAGGCTGTGTTGGCATTGCGGCTAACGATTGCCAGAATGTTGCTTCGGAGTTCAGGCCCAACAAACCGCTTCACAGTAAATCCGGCACACTGGCGTACCTTGCTCCCGAGGTTTATGTGGGTGGAGGCTATCTGAGTGAGGTGGATTGGTGGTCTCTTGGGGTCACTTTCTATGAGTGCATTTTCAACAAGGTACGTAGGACAGTCGCCGATGGAACCCCTATACTGACAGGATTCCAGAGACCATTCTCATCGCATGGCCATGAAAAGCTGGAAAAGGAAATCATTCGCGGCACACCGAATTACCCTGTCACTCAACCACCAGTATCGATGGCATGTCTACACGCTATAAGCTCACTACTTGAGAAGGATCGACGAAAACGAATAGGAGCCATAGGTTTCGAGTCTTTTACGGATAACCCTTTCTTCCAACAGATTGGCTTTGAAGCTCTGGAGAAGAAGAGGATACATCCGACATTTGTTCCCTCGAGCGAGAAGACCAATTTCGACGCTACATACGATTTGGAGGAGTTGCTTTTGGAAGAGGCACCGCTGGAAGCACGGGCAAGACGGCAAAAGCCTAGAGTGCAGCTCAAAGACGACGCTACAGATAAGGAGATCAGGACCGACGAGCTGCACCGCATGATCGAAACACTCTTTGAGCCATTCGACTATACACTTATGGGGTAGTAATACCTTTGTTAATGCTATGATGGACTTTGACGCTGATTATGAACGCAGCGATAACGACCTTTCAGCTGCAGCCGCACTGGAGTCCGCGCCTGACTATGTGCATCACGAATCGCAAGCAAAATCTAGCGTGGAAGAGCCGATTGCGCCTGACAGCCCTCATTCTCGAAGTGGTACACCTCCTGTGGCAATGACCCATTCCAATAACTCCGACTACTATCCTGCCGTGGAGCAGCCGACTACCACGCCTCCGCCTCCGGCACAACCGCCTACGTCGCATCCTCAGCAGGCCGCACAATTACACCAGAGACCGCGCCCCAGCACACACCACGCATCAAAAAGCGGGGGCGTACAGGTTGTCCTGGACGAGACAGGATCATGGTCAGAACTGGCAAATAAGAATGCTACTCTCCCTGCAGACGCTGCACTCCTTGCGAAAGCAGGGAAGTCGCACGGCATGTTGGCCTTTCTATCGAGGAACAAAGGTCGAGAGAAGAGTCCGAAGCCGCAGGAGTCAGGCGTCCTAGGGAAAGAAGGGGCAAGAGTCGTCGTTTCCGGTGGGCGATGAGATACTACATTGGGGGAGGAGATCTTCACTCTTTGGTTCTATACCAGAGGCCTCTGCTTTTCACTTCGATTCTTGGGAATATCATGAGACTATGTGGTGTTCAGGCGATAAATGGGGGTGGGTTTCATCTTGAGCATTGTCATCATGCTTTCGATTTTGGGAGGAACCAGCACCAGCATACCCTACTTGTATATTTATTTATACCATTCTTAGGGTGTATATAGCAGAGAAAACTACATAAATCACAATATCAAACGTAATTCTCGAATATGCTTTGGTCAAGCTTTGGCGTTAATCACTGTTTCTTCTCTCTTAGCACCCCTATGGGCACACTGGCAAGGCATTGATGACGAGCTTTTGGCCTCGGTCTAAGATTGCTGGACAACAACCAGTCCATCATGTCCATGTAACGAATGTTGTGGCTAGATCATCGTGTCAGTACCTTAAGGTACGATGGCAGAATTTTTATTTAGGTTTGATCCAGGGTTGTGCTTCGTTTCCCCGTGCAACGTCCAATGTTTTTGGGGACGAAGTCAACAGGTCTACTATTCAATTTTTCGCAAGTATAGAATGTTTTCCACGCGGCGATGACATTCCCCACTGTCGCGTGAGCATTCCACACCATGCCCCGCGCCGACCCTGATCGCGACCGCCCCTCTCGCCCCCCCAGGACGCATACCCGTGCGAAAGCCTCGCACAAGGAGAAAGTGACCCCCCGAGGCACCCCGGAACGACGCAGCGCGCACGCCAGCCCTCGCACACCCGACCGGCGCTCAGCGCACAAGACATCAAAAGCCGTCAAGCATACCTCTTCCTCCACCACCGGCACCGAGCGCTCGTCGAATGTGCTGAGCATCGATTCGCTGGCGAAGCTCGATGCGCTGAATGAGAAAGCGCCGCGAGAGCAAGTGAGAGCGAGGGGGGAGGACAAACGGTGGAGGGAGAAGGAGAAGGTTGTTACGGGAAGGGTTATCAAGGAGCGGGGCAAACATGGGAGGAAATCCGGGGGTGAGAAGAGGAGGGTGGTTAGCGGACCTCTGGCTGAGGAGGGAAGGGTGAGGAAGAGAGGTGGATATGTTGCTGAGAAAAGAGAGGGGCGACGGAGGTTCGGAAAGAAGTTTTGGTGGATCGTGCTGATCTCGGTCTTGTTACTTGTTGTACTCATCGCGGTCATTGCAGTGATGGTGGGGAAGAAGAAGGGTGGAAGTGGAAGTGGAGGGGGAGGAGGGGGAGGAGATGGTAGCGGTGACCCGAAGAACACGAACCTGGCGGGGATCAGTCAGAGTGATATCCCGACTTCGGCTAAGGGAGGTTATTTGGATCCGTTTACGTGGTATGATACCACGGATTTCAATGTCACATATACGGACCAAACGATTGGCGGACTACCCGTCATGGGACTGAACTCGAATTGGGACGACTCAAAACAAGCGAACCCAAATGTTCCGGCGCTGAACAAGCCCTGGGCGTATGGGACGATGCCAATACGCGGAGTGAATCTTGGGGGATGGCTCTCGATTGAGCCCTTCATCACCCCGAGTTTCTTCAAGAGCTACAAAGCGAACCAGGGGATAATTGACGAATGGACTCTGACGACGATCTTGGGGCCGAGTGAGGCGGCGAAGAAGCTGGAAAAGCATTATGCACAATTCATCAGCGCGCAATCATTTCAGGATATCCAGGCGGCAGGCTTCGATCACGTCAGGATACCTTTCTCTTATTGGGCTGTAACGACTTATCCAGGAGACCCATACGTGCCGAAAATCTCGTGGCGGTACCTACTCAGAGCCATTGAGTATGCGAGGCAAGCTGGCTTGCGGGTCAATCTGGATCTACATGCTGTACCAGGAAGCCAGAACGGCTGGAATCACAGCGGTCGGCAAGGAGCCATCGGCTGGCTTAACGGTACGGACGGTGATCTCAATGGACAGCGCTCGATAGATATCCACAACCAGCTCTCAACATTCTTCGCTCAGCCACGATACGCGAATGTTATTGCTATCTATGGTCTTGTCAATGAACCAAAGATGATAGCTCTGCCCACGAACACCGTGTTGACTTGGACCACCAATGCTGTGAACACTGTACGCAAGAATGGCATCAAGCAAACCATTGCTGTTGGAGATGGCTTCTTAGGGCTTCCAAAGTGGCAGGGAAAGCTACCAGATGTCCAAGGGCTGGTGTTGGATTCGCATCCATATACCATCTTTGACCCGAACCTCATAGTCTTTACGCATCAGAAGAAGATATCGTACGCATGTGCTAGCTGGTCAAGTCAGATGAAGGCTAGCATGAACACTGCGAGCGGGTGAGTTGATCTGCTTTACGGAGGAATAAAGGCATACTGATCCCCATCCAGATTCGGACCCACCCTGACAGGCGAATGGTCCCAAGCCGACACCGACTGCGCTCTCTACCTCAACGACGTCAACGTGGGCAACCGCTGGACCGGCACCCTCAACAGCGTCGACCGGTCCGCCGCCGTCACCACACCCTTATGCCCGCCCAACTCCGGCTCCTGCTCCTGCGACGGCGCAAACGCCGACCCGAGCACCTACAGCGACGTCTACAGGCAATGGCTGCTGACGAACGCCCAGGCGCAGATGTCGAGTTTCGAGCTCGGCTGGGGCTGGTTCTACTGGACTTGGGTCACGGAGAGCGCGGTGCAGTGGAGCTGGAAGGCGGGTATGGATGCGGGGATCCTGCCGAAGAAGACGTGGGATCGGAATTTCAACTGTTCGAGTTCGGTGCCGGATTTCAACGGTTTGCCGGAGACGTACTGAAGGGTGGGGGCATCGTGATCTGCGAAGCGGCATTGAAGGCGTTGGACGTTGAGGGATTGCTGTATGAGATACCCTTGGGGCGAATGAGATATATGGGCGGCGTTGCGATAAGATCTAGAGCCATTTGGGGCCTGCATTTGACAGAAGATGCCATGACAGTTGCAGCTGAGTCGGCAATCTTGTGATAATCTAGGGATCTCACTCAGTAATGTATGATGGATAATGGCTTCTACGCAGCCCTGGAGCTGTCAGGAGTGCTTTCAGCCTTGGCACGTCAAGCGAACCGAAATCTCGAGATACGGGATAATGTAGTCGAGAGGCTTAAGAGTGACGTCCGGGATGCGTCTCAACACATCGAGACCTCTCACTAGCAGAAAGGATCGTTCCTTTCGTTCGTCCATCGACTTGTGGAGACCGCCTGGGAAAATCTCCTTTATGGACATCTCTCGTTGGACGAATGGGCCTCGTGGGGTCACCGTCACTTACAAAGATGGGATTGTTCAGATACTGGTATACCCTCGCCTGCTATCCCGATACCACCGGGCCAACAAGGCCAACATCTCCAGCTTGGAAACTTCGACTCAACGAGGGACGAAAATTTTGATGACCTTGTACGATTCCTCGATCTGCGACGAGACCCTCGGGAATCAACATCTTCACGCAAGACCGCTACAGAGCATGATGGGACGGACAATGCACTGCCGGTCCTATTTGACCGCTGCCTGGCCACGCCAGGACTTACAGGTAACGAGATGTTCGCACCCTTCCTATACAGTCCCCGGGCAGAACCCACTATCCCGTCCCCTGATGTGGTGTACAGTCCAGAGGCGATACCGAGCTTTGTACACCATTCCACCCCAGGGACTGAGGAAGCTCACCTCCTATACAGTCCAAAGGCAGAACCCACTATCCCGTCACCCGATGTGGTGCACAATTCAGAGACGGTACCAAGCATTATGCAGCGCTCCATACTAGAGGCTGAGGAAGCCGATAGATGGCAAGCCTGCTTCGAAGATAAATGCTGCTGTCACGGAGTGTCGTTCAATCTTCATCAAAGATGCCTTCGTTGTACAAAGCAGAGACGCTGTTGCCTTCCTCAGAATTGCACCGAGAGGAAAGAAACCAAAGAGAGTTCGCTCAGAGGGTGAAGTCCAGCATTGTGCACCACTCCACAGCAGAGGTTGAGAAAGCCGATAGAGGTCAAGTCTGCTTTCAAGCAAAAAGCCGCTGGAGCGGAGTGCCATCCAACCGTGACAAGAAATGCCTTCGTGGTACGAAACACAGTTGGTATTGTCTTCCTCAGAATTGCACCGAGGCGGAAAGAAACCAAAGAGAGTTCGCTCAAAAGGGCGAAGCGCCAAGCTCCTGAAGGAAAATGCCAAGCTTGCTGCACAGATGGAAGGTCGTGCAGTGGAGTATCGCCTATATTGACCGAGAAATGCGCTTTTGGTGCAAAAGGATATGAGGTTCTGTGATCGTCAACATTGCACCGAGGAAGGAAAAGAGCAAAGAAAAGTCGTTTCAGAGTAGGCATTGGCAATCTGCCGAAGGAAAAGTGCCAAGCTTGCCTCAGATATGGATATCGTGGCAATGGAGTATCGCCTCTACTCGAAGAGAAATGCGCGAACTGTGCAGAAGGGGGTTTACTTTATTGTCTCCCCCAGACATGCACGAAGGAAGAGATCAATCAACGTAAAGGCGTTCAGAGTAAGCGGAAGAGAGCCCCTTTGATCGAGCGGGCTCCAATGATGGCTGAGAAGAAATGCCAAGTGTGCTTCAACAATAGAGCCTCGTGTAGTGGAGCACCGTCTGCATCTGAAGAGAGATGCATTAGATGTGAGAAAAAGAAGCTTCACTGTATTCCTAGAGGCTGCACGGGAGGAAGTTAGTGACCAAAGAAGGACGGCTTAATTTCGGTGAGTTAAGCATGCTTCTTAATTAAGAGGACCCCAGTTGTTATAGTCAAATTTGGCCTTTTGTGTTGAAGTCGTCCAGAGCTTCACCTAATCGCTGGCTTAGAGTTTTCTCCCCCTCACGTACCCACACACGAGGATCACAGTACCTTGAGAAAGACATATGATGATTTTGCGCTCTGAAAATGGCCCTGAATATCATGCAGGACCGGAATTCAGTCACTTCTTGTTGGGTTTGTCCGCACCCTCTGGATTGCCGACTTGAGTCGAGATGTAGGCTTTCTTAGAGAGCACGTAATCGCGGATGCCGGCGAGGAAAGCATACTGCATATCAGTATCCAGGTTTCCTTTCACGACCCCGTAGGATCTAAGCGTCTTTGAATTCTTGTTTGCTACTGCCTGAACCTCCGTGAAACACCAAGAAAACCGGCTTCGAATCTTGGGAGCCGATTGCCGCCGCGACGTGTTTTCGATGACTGAAGAGCAACTCCGGATGCAGCTGTACGTTGCCCGGTTTGTAGACACCGTGAACGTTGCCAAAACCTGCCGCGATCGAGAAATACGGGCTGATTTTAGAAAGCCGATTATAGATATTGAGAATGTCCTCCGGCTGAATATACAGCGAGTTGTTGTCGACAGATTCATTATTGACGCCATCTTCCTCGCCGCCGGTGATGCCAATTTCCATTTCAAGCCATTGTTTCATGGGAACCGCCCGTTCAAGGTATTTACTTGTTGTATTGATGTTCCACTCGACCTCCTCCTCGGATAAATCGATCATGTGGGAAGAGAAAAGAGGTTCACCGTGTTCCTTGAAGTAAGTCTCGTCGGCGTCAAGCTATCAATTGGATGAGCTCACTCGCGAGACAGGAACCAGCAAAACAATCACCATGCCGTCTAGCCACTTGAGCAGCTTCTTCGCGCAGTGATCCTATGACTGTCAGCAGCATTCGACGCGGAAGACCAATTCACATACTGTGTGCAGAATTACCGGAACCTTGTACAACGGGAGGACTGAGCGTATGAAATGCGCAGCGGCAACGGCGCCGCCAATGGATGCTTCTTGGTTCGAATTATCGACGCCTCAAGCCCTTAGCACGAAAGACTGCGAATCAAGCAAAGCATTAATACTTTACCTTTCCCTGCACACTCACCCTCCCACTCATCTTATTTCCCTACACTAGAACGAAGAGAGAACGGCGCCCGCGTTTATAGTCCAGGAGGCTCTAGTGGAGTGTTACACCATCGAATACCGCTAAGCTCTTCTGCCTTCAATGGTGTAACGGTGTTCCATTAACCCTATAGAGAAAGGGTGGGGACCTCTACGCGTCTGCAATGCTTACGCATCTCTGTATATCTCGTACTCAAGACCATTTGGCTTGATCGACCCGCCATACTGATCATGAATTCAGTTATTGCTTTGATCAAAAAAGTCCACCTAGTGACCGAATTCGCCTAGAAGTATGGAAGCAACGCAATAGCAACGACACGGTAGAATCAGTGTCCGCACATGGTCATACGTCCGATGGAATATCTCATGGAAGAGATGGATAAGTCTTCGGCGGAGAGGACGAGGAGACGACGTATAGCTTAGGTTTGTCGGCTTCGACGCACTTGAGTCAAGCACAGTAGAAAGAGGCGGAAAGGATGGAGGCACAAGAGATGGAAATGTGGAGGAACGTGCTGGGAGTGGAGCATCCATTAGTTTGTATCTCCTAAAACGTCACGGACCTATACGTGGAAAGCAATCGCGTTATCAATTTCACAGTAGCCAGATTCCGAAACCCGATATAACTTCACCATTTCCCGTTCGATATTGAAAGTCTTCACAAGAAGCTCTTTTCCATCTAGTCGATAGAGATACCCCTATATAGCATCGCTATGTTAGTACCGTCCAACCTCAGGGAAAACCAATCTTAAGACATCGGGTCTCACCCTCACCCTTTTTCGAGTCTCCTCTTTTCGAGTCTCCTCCTTTCGAGTGTCAGGATCAGAATTTCGCACTTTCATTCGCGCTCCCTTTGTTGGTCCCTCTGATTTCAGTGGGAACCACATCATGGGAAGCTCCAATTCTGTTAATACTATAAGATCTGGGAGCCTCAGAAGGGCAAGCTCGTGCGGACGCGCATACAAGTTGCTGCGAATGAGGTTATGGAAGTGTGTTTGCAGAGTCTCGAGAACGGAGTGGGAAATAGAATAGAGAATTTCCGAATTGAGAACGCCAACGAGGTCCCAACGACCAATTGCCACAGCGATCTCGACCGCGGTCATGTTACGATTAGGAAGTTCGGATTGAGCGGTCCAGGCAGTACGGAGGAGACCTGGAGGCAAGAGGTTAGCAGCAGGGGTTGCGGCAGAGAAATAGGGGATAAAGTGGAGGCTGAAGAAAAGAGCCTCACGTAGTGCGCCAAAATCCCGAACTAGGCGGGTGATGTGGTCCTTGGAAGCTCCCATGAAGACAGCTTGATGAAGAGGTGTCCATCCGGACCATTTCTGAGGTGTCTTGCCTATCAATACTTATATATTAGCGGGTCGGATCAAGCTTGTAATATGCAGCTTTTTGAAGGGAGATCCCTTTATTTGCTTCACGAATGAATAAAAGGAAGTCCTTCAGGAATTTAGTCGATGAGCTGTGAGCTGAATTCACTTTATGTCACGTCAATCGACGCGGCGATCAGACGCCTGCGGATACATCGTTCCCTTAGAGGACACCAAAGATAAGAAACTGCTTACTGAGACGTGTTGCGTTTGCCCATGACTGCGCATAGGCGAGTTCCACATCAGCTAACACTTGGAACAGTTTCTTGAATCTGCCGGAGTAAACCGCATCTGAAAGATCATCTCTCAATGCGAGATACTTTGTGTCGAAACCGACACGTGAGAGATCTCCGAACCAGACCTGGAGCTTACTAAGCTGCTCTTCTTCTATTGTTTCGTCGTTGCTGAATAGATTTGCATCAGAGATGGCCGATTCGGGGTCGTAGTCTTGCACAAGATCTTGTGAGTCCACTGGAAATCGTGATATATGGCTCTGATCGTTGATCTGAGGTATTGTATTGTCATGTTTTTCTTCAAACAATGTCTGCGTGCCTGAGAATTGCAATGATGAACTGCCATCCATGGCCGGCTTCCGATGACTTGGTATGCTAGACTCTTTCTGATTATCCACAGAGCCTACTCCAAAAGTTCCCGTTCCTGAAACCCTCGGCCTGAGTCTATCGGCTTCAAGGTCAGGTACGTCAACGGCAACAGGTGCTTCGAAGCTAAAGGGAGCCGTGATTCTAGAATAAAGAATCGCTTCTTCACGTATTCGGCGAATCTCATTCTCTGTCCTCACGGTTGTTGACCTGAGATAGCGATTTCAGTTACAAGAGCACGAATTTCCAGCTAGGGACTAACGCCACAACTAATAACAACGTCTGCATGATTTCTTCCTCGTGACGATGAAGCCTCTGAACAAACTCATCAGCGGCACTTCGGTTCAGCAGTACCTTGACTCTGATCCGCATAGGTGTCTCAGCTATACTTTGAACGAAAACATAAAGCTCGTTGATCGTTTCTCTCGGGCCGCTATCGTTGAAGATCAAAAGAATGCCAGCTCGAGGTCCGAGCTGTATTGTGAGGGTGCGAAGTTGCTCCAGGAAAATGCGGATGCGCTCTGTCTGGCTCAAGAGCTTTAGAAGGGAGCTCTTAGCATTCCGAATGGTCTCGATAGCCTGCTTTAAGATCTTCACCGCTTGAACACAAATGGTAATAAGCGACGCAACTGAGGCACTCAATGAGACTGGGTCCATGACTAATAGAATATGTTATAATTTTTCACACAATCTTTGATGAAGCTGGATGGTTGTGGACCTCTTCAAAGCGGCGTTACCAGGAAAGGGCCGATCTGCGCCTAATTTTTGCTATTTGTGACTATTGATATATACCTAATAGCTAGTCCTCCTCCGTCACTATCTAAACAAGCATGTAGGATAATAGTTTCGCTTCTCTTCATGAATATTGCTATGAGGCAGCAGCGCCCTCACGTTGACGGGGGGCCAGCACTCAGGTGGCATCAGGATCACCCAGGCTTGCGCGAGCCGCAGAGCGGCGCTCACCCTCATGCCGGAGGGGGCGAGACCGGGGCAGATTGTTGTCTTCTTGGCACGTCGCGTAAACATTATATCGTGATTGATTGGAATCCTTCAATGGCCCTCGAGACCGTCCGAATGGATATTGCTCGTAAAGATGTGAGCATCTTGGAGCGACTTGCTCCGGCCTCCCACACCTCGCTGTCGTCAGAGCCGATGAACTTGCTCCTGCCCGTCCCATGCACCTGCCGCAGTTGGCCTGGACGAGACGCAGCCTCCCACTTGCCCCGAGACCTTCGAGATCGCTTCTTCTGTCCATCTTCTTTGCTTTGAGCCGTGGCATCTTAAATTGTGCCGCAAAACAACATCTGCACGTAGGCATTGCTACAATCAAGTTGTCTCTCATAGCATTTTGGTAGAATCACGACAATGGCTTCCAACCAGCGTATTGGTCAACGCAATGACATCCACAGGCCCTCACCCCAAGCATCACCATTCCAAGCACGTCGTCCTGCTACCTTGGGTACATCTACCTCTGCAGCAAAGCCGGGGCTCAAAGCTCGACCATCCCTAAGTTCCATCATAGATCGGAAAGATGCCAGTCCGGAAGAGACACTTGACAAGAGTAAGACGGCCATGAATGGGTCAGCCAAACGGGCATCTGTTCTGGGGCCACCAAGATCAATCTCTCCTACCAAGGCCTCTCTTGGAAGACGTTCCGTGCTGGCATCTACGACGAACATCGAGAAGAAACCTACAACAGACCGATCTGGTACTGCAAGCCCACTCAAGTCAGCTTTGAAGAATAGTGGGCCTAGTACTCGCCCATCGAAGCCAAGCGTCACCCCGCGAAGCACTCGTCCTATTGGATACTCTCCGCAATCGAGCTCTACGAAGAAGAGGCTCAGCTCGATCACCGCTTCACCAGCCTCGGCACGAGAGGAAAGCCCATCGCAGGCTGCTAAAATTCAACAGACACCGACAGTGGGTAAGACACAACGACCGCAGCTGCCGACCCGTAAGTCTACGATGTCGCTTACTATTGAGCAACGGCTCCGTGAGATGGAAATGGTGAACACCATGCTACGAGCTGCTATGGCCGAAGACGGCGAGGAGGATGATGAAGTCAAGGAAGAGTATGGTAAACAGGCAGACGAGGGGTTGGCGAAATTGCGCTCGAAGCTGGAAGAAGCCAGGCGTAACGAAGGCAAATCAATTATGAATGGCAGTGAGATCGGCCAGAACGAGCAGCAGGTGGCGACTGTAGAATCTCCTAGTAGCAATGCATCATTCGAAATCAAGTTCGTAGAGAGCCAGCGAGAGGTATTGGTTTCCATCCATGCATACAACATTAGCTAACTCAAGACTACAGACGTCGAGACTTCAATTTGAGCTTAAGTCACTCACTCAACAGCTTGCGGGTATCCGCGGATCGGAAAATGGTGAAACCCGCTCGTTCACTACCGAAGGCTGCATATATCATCCAGCAGACCATTACCTTGAGTTGGAAAAGGCCAAAGCATCTCAAGCTCAGGATCTATCAATTCTCCAACAAGAGCTTGACACTGCTCAATCCGCACTTCAGGACAAGATGAAAGGCTACCCAAGAGCTCTCGAGGAAGCCAAAGCGTCCTACGCTCAGGAGTTGACAGCTCTTCAGCAGAAGCTCGATTCAGCCCAGGCAGCGGAAGCAGTACTGGAGGATGACGTGAAAGGTCATCTCAAAGCTCTTGAGGAAGCTAAAGCGTCTAACACTCAAGAGCTGGCAGATCTTCAGCACGGATTCAAGGCAGCGCAAGCAGAACTCCAGGAAGCTAAAAAAGGTCACGCGGAAGCTCTCGAGGCAGGCACCCTTAGAATAAACCGTCTCTTGGACAATCAACTACAACATCACGAAGCAGAACTGGGCTCTTATCGGCGGGACCTCAGTAGGGAGAGGCAGCTAAGTCGTGAGGCAATAGTCAAGCAGGAACAGCGCGGCTACGAAGTGCTTGACCTCAAAAACAAGGCTGATGACGATCGCGCGGAATTCGAAAAAGAGCTCAACAATGCTTATCTTGCCCGCGTCGAAGCCAGCACCCAATGTGAGCAATTGCGCCAGGAATTACTTGATGTAAAGCGCAAGAGCGACGAGGAACGTGAATTTTTGATGCAAGGCCTGGAAAAGCTGGAGGACAATAATGGAGAGCTCTCGATTCAAATGGAGGACATGAAGTCGACTAAAGATGCCGCTTACGATCAGCTGATGAATGAAATGCACAGCTTACAGGTCCGCAAGGATCAACAAGCCGCAGCTACTACAGATTCGCAGACCGCTGCTTTCGGTTCACAACTCAGGAACTGCATATCGACGATCTACGACCTCGAACGTGCCATGGCTAAGTTGAAGCGTGATTACGACTCGCGAAGCTCCACCTACCTTCGTCAGATCCACGAGCTTGAAACCATAGCTCGCCAGACGGCGGCCGAGCGTGATGCTGTGGTTCGAAACAAAGGCGAAGAGGTCAATCTAATGCGCGACGTCGTTGAATCCCTTCAAGACACCGTACGCGATGTGCATGAACGCAAAGACCGCGAATTGGAGACACAAAGATTTCAACTCTTGCAAGAGCACGACGAGACACTTTCGAAACTACGATTCGAGCATGAGGAAGCGCTCGACAAGGAAAAGCATACTGGTACGAAGGACACCTCTGCGCTTGTGCATCAGCATGGTCAGGAACTGGCCAGCTGTCGTGAGGAGTCACAGAAGACTATTGAGCTGTTGGAAATGCAGCTCAACGACCTACAAGAGTCTGTAGAAGAAGGGCTGCGCCAAAACCAAGAATACCAGCAAGCACTCGACGTCTCTGAAATCCAGCATGAAGATACCAAATCCGCTGTCCTCGAGGCCAAGGAGCTGATTGAGATCCTTGGGACCAAAATCGAAGAGACTCAAGCCGAATGTGAGATGGCCAAGGCGGACAGTGCTGAATTCAGGGATCGTTTGCAGCTCAAGAACGACGAATGTACAGATCTGACCCACAGACTGGCTTGGCACGAGAAGGATCAACATAATGCAACCCAGGACCACTTAGCTACAATCAACAAGTTGAGGGAGGAACTAGACGCAAGTACCAAAGCCCTCGACCAGAAAGACCTGGAGCTTGGCGCCGCTATCGAATGCCAGGAAGCCTTAGAACGCGAGCTAGATTCCGATAACGGCAGCGAGGTTGCCCAACTCAAGAGCGCCGTAGAGCACTTACAACGGGCGCATTTTGAGGCGTTCGAAGGCTCTGTTCGTTCCCATGAAAGACGTATCGCGGAGCTCAAAGCCTTCCAGGAGGAGACAGTGGGTGCCAGCCTACAAGAGCTTCGGGATATCAAAACCCAATTCTCCATTGAGATCGAAGCCCTTCAAAAGGCCGACGTCCAGCAGCGCGATCAGAACACCATCCTCCAGCAACAGTTGCAGCAGGCCTTAGACGTTGCTGAACTGCGCGCTATGCGTTTGCGAGAGGCCGAGTCCGCTCTTAAGGTCACCAAGGCCGAGCTCGTAGAGCTACAGACGAAGAGGCCTAACAGCAGCTCCTTTGCATCCAGTACTCCTCCGCCAAAATCCAGCTATCGCTCGAGTCTTTGGGCCGTCGACGAGAACACGGCTAGACGAGACGAGAATTTGGGCCCTTCCATTTCGGGTAATGTGGGACACCCCTCTTCTGAATACCTCGTGCGCATGGACTTCCAGGGCTGACTCGAGGATTCCAGATGGCGGGCATGAAAGAGCAGGTCAGACAGCTCAAGGATCTGAATGAGGACTTGATTTCGGATCAGGAGCGGTAAGCAATTACTGCGATTGTCCGCTTGTGCACACTGATGGCCTTTCAGACTCTGTAAAAAAGTGTCGACATTGTACTCGCCTGATCCATTGCGCTGGCTAGACTCCACCGTGGAAGAGGACGAAGAACTGTAGGATGACGGTATGCCTGATTATTACTACGGCCGTAAAGACATGGCCTTCACCATGGGGCCTTTGGTCGTTCTTGGTGTTACTTTGGGATTCGGTGGTATACCCCAATCACGCATCTTTGGCGCATTGGCCTTTACGGTGTGCTTTTGTTAAGACTTTACTACAACTACTTGACCATTGATTATTATTTCTTATGGTCGCATCCTCTTACTGGCGTCTCTGCCATGATTCAAGATCCAGGATCCTTCCCCAGCCACAGCATTCCCACAGCCTTCCCGATGCACTCTTTACACCGATGCACCACCATCCACACCGAGATTACCCAGGCCTTACGATTGGTCTTGATAGCCTTTATCATAAGTCATTGATATCTACCGAAATTACGTGCGCGTTGCTGATTCGGCTTCCTTTGCCATCATTGTCCTGGGTACCATTCACATACCTCCTAAGCTAGATGATGGCAACAGCAAGGTATGCAAATAAATCTCCTACTCTTCACAAGCCATATGTCTAGAGACGATAGGCTACACTACCATCACGGAACCGATCAACGTATCTCAAAGCAGCAATCGCGGAGTAACAACACCGGACAGAAAGCAAATCCTAGGAGCAGAGACTTTCGTAAATGGTTCTTCTTTCCATCACTAAGGTCTGTCGATCATAAGGTGATGGACGTTCTTTTGCAACCCTCTACCCATGAACATACACATCCCACTCCTTCCAATTATGCGTCACGTATGTCAATTCTCCTGGAACGGCTTCAGACATTCATCTTGCTTTCTGCATGCTTCCATCATTGATCTTCGCAAGCACTAGCCTGAGCCATACTGCCCAGACGGTCTTATCCAGCTGGGCCCGACCTTGTCCGCATAATCCGTAATGGAAAAGCCGACATGTCCATCGACGGGCAGTCACTGAATCCAGCTACTTTTAGAGTTGTTGGGGGCTGTCATCGCCCTGAACCCGGGAACCAGCAATCGCGTTGAAGCCACTTCAGTGAAGAACTTGCCTGGGGAGACTGCATCGAGGGTGTCAATACTGGAGCTGGGAGCGATGCTTGTGGCTTGCAGCGGATTCCGAGGGTGGGGTGGAATATGGCGGGCCATCCTTGATCTAGCCTCCACCGAAAGCACGGTTTAGAAGATCCTTTGCTCTTCTTCAAGGCGAGAGCGAACGGTGACGCTTCAGCAATACCCTGCATGCCCGAAGCCCCGGTTCCGCGCATGATGCATGGATGCTCGTCCGTATCGTCTCCTCCACGGCCACAACTCCCAAGCCATCTCCGCAACGAAGAAACGGCGCGCTGGCCCTGCCCGTCACGGGGAGGATCGAGCTGATCAACCCCGCACACCGCCCCCAGCCTCACAAGCACCGCGCAATCAAGTGGGGATCTCCCCATGAAGGGCTGAACGCCGCCTCCACTTGCGGGCTGCGGAGGGCTTGGATAGCTTGGTGCGCGGTATACGCTCCCCGCTGAGCCGGATGGTCTGTCTCCGCTATAGCACACATCGTCTCCTCCCCCGCAACATCAAGGCCTGGCACCGACACCTTCCCGCCCGAGCAGTACAACCCTTCGAGGACTGATTCGCAGGGAGCTGGCGGCGGGGAGGAGGTGGGATTTGAGCTTCCAGGTGAAGGGGAAGGTT
>JAABUS010001200.1_pt1 | contig 58680 bp, 63 predicted proteins | sample 5560161 | NCBI WGS metagenome assembly JAABUS01 (sample SAMN10711885, study PRJNA513376) | rock metagenome | isolation source: Antarctica rocks | place: Antarctica: Victoria Land, Trio Nunatak nord | collected 2016-01-04
CGATCAGGCGATCAGGCGATCAGGCGATCAGGCGATCAGGCGATCAGGCGATCAGGCGATCAGGCGATCAGGCGATCAGGCGATCAGGCGATCAGGCGAATCGACGGGGGATCGTTGGTGGGGAACCGTGCCACCAGACGATCGAGCAGGGGTGCCGCTGCCCGTTGCCGCTCCTCCGCAGCCGACCAGAACCGCTGACCAGAACCGCTGCCAGGCGAGCTGCTGCTTGCGCAAGCGCCAGACGCGCTCGATCAGATTCAGATTCAGGTTCGGCGGGGAGACCGGCCGCCAGAAGGGGATGATGCGTCCGGGTTGCTGCGCCCACCACGTCCGCACGACCGGGCTGCGATGGTCGCGGACGTTGTCGAGCACGAGGACGATCGCCGCCTCCGGCCAGCGCTGCGCGATGGGGGCGATGTGGGCAAGGAGGTCGGCAAACGCGGCGCCATTCTTCGGCTCGGGCCTGCTCCACATGCTCCACATGCTCCACATGCTCCACAGGATGGGGCCACTGGCCGAGTCGAGGGCGCCGAACACGGTGCGCCGCTGGTTGCTCCCGGCGGCGGGGACGCTCATCGGCTGGCCGCGCCGCTCCCAGACCTTTGCCCGGTGGGGATGGGTGGGGATGGGGGTGGAGGTCGCACTCATCCACGGAGACCAGGCGGAATCCAGCCCCGGCAGCAGCCCCCTTTTGTGCAGCTCGGCCAAGGCGTGCTTGGCGGAGACCACGGCCTCGGCCTCCTGGCGATGGGTCAGGTCATTGGGTCAGGTCATGACGGGGACGTCGATCGCGAGAGCCCAGACGCCGGAGCGCCCGGGAGACCGTGTGGCGCGACACCGACCAGCCACGACGCGGCAGGAGATCGGTGAGGTCGGTGAGGTCGGTGAGGTCGGTGAGGTCGGCGACCGTCCAGGGGGTGGCCGGATCGCCCCCCTCGAGCGGCGCGCGCGCCAGAGACGGCTCAAGCAGGGCGTCCGCGTGTGCATCCAGCTTGCGGGGCCGGCCGAGGCGGGGGCGGTCTGCCAGCCCATGGCGGCCCGCCGCCAGGAAGCGGTCGCGCCAGGCGCGGATGCGGCCGGGGGAGGTGTGGACCACCCGAGCGACCGCCGACCGGGTCATTCCGGCGGCGACCAGCACGAGGGCGTCGGCCCGATGACGCACCCGTGGGTCCGGATCGGAGCGCGTCAGGCGAAGCCGCGTGCGCGCGTGCGGGGTCAGGTCGGACATGGCGGGGGCTCCTGACCCCCTCCAGCTTCCACCCGATCACGACTTTTGACAATCCGCTTAGAGCAACGGGTAGAAGTGTTGTCCGCCGCCTGATTGGCCGTCCGCTCTCGCCTGACGGCGATGCCCGGCCATCAATGGCAGCGAAGCGAGCCGGGCTCAGGAACGGCGCAAAGCGTCAGGAACGAGTCGTCCAGCTCAGCCGGCGATGGGTCTAACAACGTTTCTGAACACCGCTGTAGCGCAGCGAGAGCAGATGACCCTACGTCACGTCAACCGGACACGGAGGACCCGCCTGCCAGGCATCCAGCAAGCGGGTCTCTCGCATCATCCGTTGCGTCGTCGCGGACGGAAGGTCCTACTCGACGGTGAGGGTGCCGACCATGCCGGCCTGCTTGTGGCCTGGCACGTTGCAGTAGAACGTGTAGGTGCCGGCCGGCAGGTTGACGGTCAGGGTCTCGGTGTCGCCACCACTCAGGGTCCCGGAGTGGATGTCGAGGTCGTCGAAGTAGAAGCTGTGCGGCGCGGCCCCGTTGTTGGTCAGGACGATCGTCGCGTCGGTGTCGGCGGCGATCGTCAGGTCGCTCGGCTCGAACGCCAGGTCGACCATGCTGATCTCGACCGAGTTCGCCGATTGATCGGCGGCGACGGCCGCTGGGGTCGTCGCTCCGTCCTCAGCGGGGGCGATGACGTTGAGGGCCTCCGGGTCGCACTTCAGGACTTGGCCGGACGGGTCAGAGCCCGGAGGCGCGCTCGCTCCGGTCTGTACATAGAAGCTGCCGTCCGGACCGAAGGCGATGCCGTAGGGCAGGAAGAGGTCGTTCAGGATTCGCTCGGGCGTCCCGTCAGCCCCGATCCGGACCACCGTCCCGGGAGCGGGCGGCGTCGCGAAGAAGTTGGACGAGAGCTCGGTGGCGTAGATCGTCCCCTCGCCGTCGACGGCCACGCCGACCGAGAGGTTCAGCCCGCTGGCGACTTCGGTCACGGTGCCATCCGGATCGACATGGAGGATCTGGGCCGAGCCCGGGACGCCCCAGAGGATCGCGCCGGTCAGCAGGCTGACGTAGACGCCGCCATCGGGAGCGGCGACGACGCCGGTCGGGACCGGATCGACGTCCGCGGCGCCGCCCCGGGTCGGGTTGGCCGAGCCGTCCGGCGTCGGGATGCCGTCCAGGACCGCGAGCAGGGTCAGGTCGCCCGTCTCCGGGTCGATCGTGAAGACGTCGTTGCCGCCGGAATCGACGACGTAGACGAGCCCGTCAGTACCGACCGCGATTCCGCCGAGGTTGCTGTCGATCGCGTTGGGGTCGGGGTTGTTCTCGCGCTCGTACTCGCCGAGGTTGGCGAGGGTGGTCACATCACCGGTCGCCATGTCGACCGCGACGACCGAATTCGCGTCGTCGGCCGGCGGGAAGTCGGCGGTCTGCGGGCCTGGCCCGCCGATCGACACGTACATCGTGTCTCCGGCGATCGTCACGCCGCTCGGGCCGACCACTTCCGTGCCGAAGATGTAGGAGGTGAGGCCGTCGACGAAGACGGACTGCTCACCATCCGGCGTCACGGCGGTGATCCGCCCGGTGTCGCCGTGAGTCGTGGCGGGGTCGGTCGCTTCGGGCGTGCCCGCGCCGGGGGTCGCGTAGTCGGCAACATCACCACCATCGCCGGCCTCGGCAATGTAGACGGTCCCGTCGTCGGCGACCGTGATTCCGCGGGGGTTGTAGAGTTGGCTCGCGACGACGTCGCAGCCGGTCGGAACCGGTGCTCCGCCGGCGGCCGGAGTCGATTCCTGGGCGACGCCAGCGGTTGGCAGACCCAGCATCATGGCGCTGAGCCCGACGGCAAGACCAAGCGACCCAACGCGCTGGCCGAATCCAACATGCCTCATCTGTGCTTCTCCTGTGAAGACGGCTATTCCGGGCGCTCCGTTGCGTACCCAGGACCGGACGCCCGCTGGCTCCGATCAGTGCTCGAACCCCCTCCTTCACTATCTGGCGCTTCGTTACAGCGAGGGTCAAAAAGGTTGTCCGCCATTTCGTTTTCCGCCCTGGATAGGTCGTTCCGTACGCTCCGCGCCGTTCCTGAGCCCGGTCCATTTATGGCTGGGCATCGCCGTCAGGCGATAGCGGGCAGCCAACCTTGCTCCGGACAACCTTTCTACCCGTTGCTCTAGCGCCGGGCCGCAATCGCCAGGCTGCCCGACGGACACGCCGCAAGCAGCTATCGCCGGTCTCGCGGGCGGCGGTCAGGGCGCGCTGACTGGAACGAACGCTACAGAAAGCATAGGGCAGCATCGCAATATGTCAATAACCGTCCGCTTATCGCAATATCATGAAATGTGACTGGAGGAGGCCGAGGGAGGCACAGCTGGCGATCAGTACGTCAATCGAGACGTTCAGCCTCACCTGATGATGATCGCCCACGATCCCGTTGCGTCGACCGTGAGGGTGTACTCGCCAGTCTGTTCCAGCAAGAGCGCGCCGGTCAGGGAGTCGGGCGAGTCGGCGGCGAAGATCGGCCGGGTCGCCCCCTTCGGCGGGATGATGGTGAAGGCGAAAGGGGTATCGCTGTCGCTCGCGACGGTCACCGCGCCGTACCGGTCAGTCGGCAGGCGCTCGACGCGCAGGGTGGTCGTCATGTTCCCCGCGCCGATGAGGACGACCGGCTGGTCGGTGTCGTACTCGTGGAATGCCAACGGCAACGGCGAGGGAGTCGCGACGCAGGGCGGCACCCCGTCCGCGATCGCCGACGGACCACTGCCCCCCGGAACCAGAACGACGAGACCGACACCGGCCCAGCGCAGCAGACGATGCATGAGCGTCCCTCCGTCCTGATTCATTGAACATCGGCCTGGAATCCCTATGCCAGCGGCACCAGCACCGGCCCGGTCGCGCGGGAAGCGGCGAACTCCGCCCTGACCGCGCCGAGCAGGTCGTCATCCGTAACGAGGTCGACGCCCGTCATCGCCAGCGCCTCGCCGACGAGGAGCGTGTTGCCGTAGCCCATCTCGGAGTCGGACGCCTCGACGACGGCCTGGGAGTGCCAGGTGACCATGTGGTCGATGATCGGGTACGAGGTCTCGACCGACGGGACGACGTAGGAGACGTTGCCCCAGTCCGTCGAGCCGCTGCCCTCCTTCGCCTTTGCGTCCGGCAGGTCCAGGCCGACGGCATCGATGTTCCGCTTGAGCGCCGTTGCCAGCGTGTGGTTGGTGATCATGTCCCACGACGGCTTCTCGGAGGTGTCGAAGGTCAGCCCGGCCCCGGTGATCAGGGCGGCGCCCTCGGCGATCCGGCGGACCTTGCCGACGAGCTCGTCCATGTAGCGCATCGTCTGGGCGCGGACGAAGAAGTCGGCGGCGGCGAAGTCCGGCACGACGTTGGGGACGCGGCCACCGTCGGTGATGACGCCGTGGAATCGGGCGTCGCTCCGGACGTGCTGGCGGAGGGCATTGATGCCGTTGAAGACCTCGATCACGGCGTTGAGGGCGTTGATGCCGTTGTAGGGGTCGGCGGCGGCGTGGGCGGCCTGGCCCCGGAACTCGATCCGGACGGCCTGGCAGGCCAGCGCCTGGCCACTGCCCTCGACCGTCGGGCAGGACGCCTCCGGCGTGCCGGGGTGGGCGCCGAGCGCGGCGTCGACGTCGTCGAACAGACCAGCCTCGGCCATGAACGCCTTGCCGCTGATCGCCTCCTCGGCCGGGGTGCCGAAGACGATCACCTGGGCCGGGACGCCAAGCTCGGCCAGACCGGCCCGCAGCCCAAGCCCGGCGGAGACGTTCGCCAGCGCGATCAGATTGTGTCCACAGCCGTGCCCCAGTCCTGGCAGCGCGTCGTACTCGGCCAGGAAGCCGATCTTCGGGCCGCCGGGCACCCCGGCCTCGGCCCGGAAGGCAGTCGGGACGTTGGCGACGCCGCGCTCGACCGCGAAGCCGTGCCGCTCGAGGAGGTCGGCGCAGGCGGCCGAGGAGAGGAACTCCCGCATGGCCGGCTCGGGGTGCTGATGGATGTACTTCGACAGCGCGAGCAGCTCGTCCCGGGCGGTGGCGATCGCCTCGCTGGCGGCGGCGCGGGCGCGGTCGACGGCGGGTGGGGCGATGTCGGTCGTGACCATGCGGATCGTCCTTCTCTCACAATTGGCGGGCGGCGAACGCCCGGCTCGATTCGGATTGATGTCTCGATGCGCGGACGATAGCAGATCAAGCGTTTCCTTTGGTCAGGCCAAGTAAACCCGAGCCGCCACAGCGGCCCGTTCGTAGGGTCATCCGCTCTCGCTTCGCTGGCGGTGACCGGCCGCCGCAGCGGCCTTCGCCGCAAGGCGAGACCTTGCCCCACGACCGGTATGCTCACGTTCAGTCACGCATTCGGAAGATTCACAGAACTGTTCGTGGTTCCTTCGAAGCCTCCGGGTAGCGAAGCCCGTTGTCGCCCTGCGGGGCGACGGCCGCTGCGGCGGCATGGCTCGTGAACTTCGCCCCTACGACGGCGGGGCCGCCGACAACGAGGTCCCGGGAACGGCGACTCGGCCCTCACGGCGGACGGCACCAGGCGAGACGCCGGTACTGCGCTTGAAGGCGCGGCTGAAGGCGGCCTCCGAAGCGTAACCAAGCCGGTCGGCGACCTCGCCGACGGTCGCGGTCTCCTCACCCAGCCAGCTCATCGCCAGCTGCATCCGCCAGCGGGTGACGTAGCGCATCGCCGGCTCGTCGACGAGGTCGGTGAAACGGGCCGCGAAGGCGGAGCGCGACATCGCGACGGCGTCGGCCAGGGCGGCGACCGTCCAGTCCCGGGCCGGGTCGCGGTGGATCAGGGCGATGGCGCGACCGATATGCGGGTCCTGTAACGCGCCGAGCCAGCCCATCTGGGCGGCAGGGTCGGTCTCGATCCAGGAGCGGATCGCCTGGATGATGAGGATGTCGGCCAGCCGGGTGATGACCGTCTCGCCGCCGGGCCGGAGCACCCGCGCCTCGGCGGCCATCAATCGAAGGGTGCTCTGCATCCATTCGGACTGGAGCGGTCCCATCGCCTCGACGTACATCAGTCGCGGCAGCAGCCGGACGAGATTGTGGGCGGCCGGGTGGTCGAAGGTGACCGCCCCGCAGATCATTCCCGTCGGCTCACCGCCCTGGCCGTGGCGCAGGATCTCGTACCGGTCACTGACCTGCTCGCGATCGAGATCCATGATGCCGGGCGTCGGCACCCCCGACTCGCTCAGGAGCCGGTGCCCCGCACCATGCGGCACCAGTGCCAGCTCGCCCGGCTGGAGGAGGCGCGATGGGGCGCCGTCGACCTCGAGCCAACCCCGGCCCGACATGACGATGTGGAACCAGAGGCAGCCCGGCATCGGCGGGAGGTGCATCCCCCATGGAGCGGTCAGCTCAGAACGGCAATAGAAGCTGCCGGTCATCCGGAGGAAGTGGAGCGCCTCACCGAGCGGGTCCTCGGTCGGCCATGGGTCATTGTTTCTCATGTACCGGAGTATCCAGCCGAAATCCTGCTGCGTCCATAAGTCTGGACGAATGAGCATGGAATCGCGACGATTTGCCATTCTCCATCCGCCGTCCGGCACGCAGACTAGATTTCCGGACGGGGAGACCCTTACACCCGTCCACGATTCCCCGAGACGGAGACCTCCATGATTACCGTGATGGGCGCAACTGGCAGGACGGGCGGCGAGATCATTCGACTGCTGCTGAACCGTGGCGAACAGGTTCGGGCGCTGGGCCGCTCCGAGGCCGGGCTCGCGGCGCTCCGGGCGGCCGGCGCGGAGACGATGGCGGGAGTCGCGACCGATGTCGTCTTCCTGGCGGAGGCATTCCGAGGCGCGGACAGCGTCTACACGCTGCTGCCCTACGACCCAATGACACCCGAATATCACGCCGAGCAGAACCGGATGGGTGAGGCGATCGCTACCGCGATCCGGGATGCCGGCGTACCCTCGGCCGTCATGCTCAGCAGCGTTGGGGCCGACATGGCAGCCGGAACCGGCTTCATCGCCAGCCTCCATGCCCAGGAACAACGACTAAGCCGGCTGACGGGCACGAACGTGCTGACGCTCCGTTGCGGCTGGTTCTTCGAGAACTTCCACGCAACGCTCGACCTGATCCGTCAGGAGGGGTTCATCGGCGACGCCGTCGCGCCGGACCTGCCCATCCCGATGATCGCGACCCGGGACATCGCGGCGGTCGCGGCAACGGCGCTGGTCGATCGGGACTGGTCCGGCTTCACCGTCCGGGAACTGCTCGGTCAGCGTGATCTCAGCATGGCCGAAGCAATCAGCATCATCGGCGCGCGGATCGGTCAGCCAGACCTGCCGTACATCCAGATCCCTGACGCCGACCTCATCGCGGCACTGGTCCAGGCCGGGCTCGCCCGCGACTCCGCGGTCGCACAGGTCGAGCTGGGCCGGGCCCTGAACGACGGAACGATCGTCTCTCGCGAGGGTCGCACCGCTGCGAATAGCACGCCCACGAGATTTGAAGACTTCGCCACGGAACTGGCGATGGGATTCCGAGCCGCAGCGGTCCACTGACCAACGAGCCGAACGTGAGGCGACTCCTCACGTTCAGCCACTCCACCAAATACCGCCCACTCACCCGTCGTTCAGCTCGAACGGCCAATCAAACCGACGAATGGAGATTCTGATGAATGATCGCTGGCTGTTCGCGACAACCCTGCTCGCGGCGCTCGGCTGCGGCCTCGTCGCAGGCGCCTTCTTCGCGTTCTCGTCCTTCGTGATGGCCGGGCTCGACCGGCTCCCGCCGTCACAGGGGATCGCCGCAATGAAATCGATCAACGTCACGGCGGTCACCTTCTGGTTCATGAGCGCCATCTTCGGCACTGCCGCCCTCTGTCTCGTCCTGGCGGTCATCTCAGTGCGCCACTGGAATCAGCCCGGTTCGGCGTTCCTCGTTGCCGGAGCGCTGCTTTACCTCGTCGTCACGGTTGGCGTGACGGTCGTCTTCAACGTGCCGCTGAACGATGGACTGGCAGCCGTCGATACCGACAGCGCGGAGGGTGCCGCGAAGTGGGCGACCTATGTTCCGGACTGGACGATGTGGAACCACGTCCGAACGGTCGGGGCGCTGGTGGGGATGGCAGCGCTCATCGTCGGGCTCGGCCGGCAGGCACAGCATTCCGGGATGCCGTTCTGACCCGGTTACCAGGGACTGTTCACGATTCGCTTCGGGAGAGGCGGGCAATATTGAGACGTGGCGGTTGGCGAGCCGTCCCCCCAGCCCCTTCTCTCCCCGACAGTTTCAGACGGCGGGTGGCGAGGATCCGATTTGACCTTCCAGTCGGTCCACAATCGGCAACGAGCCGGTTTGATTGGGGCGTCTGCGCGACCGAACCGGTCGCCGCTGCCCCGTTTCACCGGCCGAATGGTCCCGCCGGCTCGCCGTTTTGCGGAGTGCGAGCAAACTGTCGGGGAGAGAACCCCCGGCCCCCTCCCCGGCTCGGTTTCGGCACTGCGGTGCCTCACCGCCCGGAGATGGGGAGACGGGCTCCACCGATATTGGCGGTTCTGGGAGAGCTTCAGCTCGACCAGCATGAAGCCCCTCTCCGGGCCCGGTGAGCCGAGATCACCGTTAGGCGATCTAGCGAACCGGGAGCCGGGGAGGGGTTGGGGAGGGGTCTGCTCGCCAATTGGAACGTCGAAGCCCGGGTCCACCCCCGCTACGGCAGGAAATGGACCCACTCGCCGGTCGAGAAGCGCTCGGCGACGAGGCGCTCGGCCTCGGCCAGCTCGCCAGCGGTCAGCACGTCCGGGCTGAGGCGGTAGCGGTCGCCGAAGTAGCCGAACAGGGCGTCGATCAGGGCGTCGCGGCTGAGGTCGGTCTGGGCCTGGATGGCGCTCACCCGCTTCTCGGCCGAGGCGACGCCCTTGTCGCTCAGCTTCTCCCGCCCGATCCGGAGCACCCGCGCCATGAGGGACGTGTTCATCGCGTAGGCCATCGTCGTGTGGTGCAGGACGGCGCCCCCTCGCCGGGCCTGGGCCGCGCCGCCGAGCTTGCCGCCGGCCGAGGTGACGTCGTTGAGCGGGGCGTACCAGGCGTCGACGCCGAGCGAGCGGAGGGCGTCGACGATGAAGCCGTCGAAGAAGGCGTAGGACTCCGGGAAGGTCAGCCCGGCGACGATCTCCTCGGGTGCGTGGATCGACCAGGTGATCGCCCCCTCCGGCTCGATGAACATCGCTCCGCCCCCGCTGATCCGGCGGGTGATCGTGACGTCCTCCTCGGCGGCGACGTCCTCATTGACCTCGTTACGGACGGACTGGAACCGGCCGAGGACGATCGCCTTGCGGTCCCACTTCCAGATCCGGATCGTCGGCTGCCGGAGCCCGGCGCCGACCCGGAGCGTCAGCACCTCGTCGAGCGCCATGTTCATGTGCGGCGGGAGGGGAATGCCGGGGATCAGACGCCAGTCATACCGGCCCCACCGCTCGGCGGCGTCGGCCGGGGCTTCGACGGCGATCTTCTCGGTCGCGGCGATGATCGTTGGCTGGGCCGTTGTCATGGTCGTCCTCCGGGCGGCGGGAAGCACGGTCTTCGTGTCCACACCATTGTAGGAGGACCGGTCCAGACAGATCAGGCTGCGACGCTGCCCGCCACCCGGTCGGGCGTGTCTCAGGAGATCGGCACGGTCCAACGCAGCGGGATCCACCCACCCGGAGCGCTGGTCGCTGCGTGAGCAGGCGTGTGATCAGCGGGGGCCACGCCCGATCTGGCCGTCAAGCAGTTCGCGGGCGATATCCAGGTGGCCGGCGTGCCGGGCGAGCTCCTCGATCATATGCAGGATGACGTCCCGGACCGTCTGGATCTCGTCGATCATGTCGGGTGGGATGTCGCCGGCGGGGACGGCGCCGAGCGGGGTGGTGGCGAAGATCCTGTCGGAAACGCTGCCTGCTCGCGGTAGAAGGTGATTGCCTGATTGACCTGGCGCGAGGTGATGAACGGGCCGTGAGGGTCTCTCGCGTTGCCCTGGGTTGACCCGCGAGGCGGATTCGTCATTCCTGCGACAACCTCCTGAAACCAGAATCGCTCGGCATGCCCGAGGTGCTCGATCAGCCCAATTGGCGTCCAGCCGCTCGGGACAACGCTCTGACGCATGTCGTCTTCGGAGAGGCCGTCGACGATGGCGAGAACGCTGCGCCGCTGCGCCTGAAGGAACCAGCCCAGCGCAGCTCGCTCGTCCCGGAACGCTGTCACGCGAGGTCGCCGGCGAGCTCGCGGTAAGCCGGCGTCAGTGCAGTCAAGCGAGCGCTCCAGTCGCCAGCCTCGCCACCGGAGATGTGCGCGGTCAGATCCTCGACGTGGGCCTGCCATCCCGCTCCGTGGGCATAGAGCGCATCGACGGGGATGCCGCGCTCTTCGATGACGAGCCGGGTCTTGTCCTGCTCGACGGTCAGGATTGCCTCGATCACCGTCTCGTCGGGCGTCCCGGGGGCCATGGTGATCGCCAGGTGGTGTGGTGCCTGGCAGATCGCGATCTGGCCCGGCCCGTCCCAGCCACTGGTGAACCGGGCGTGGACGTTCCCCCCGAGACGAACGTCACCCTCGACAACGGCGACCCAGCGCGCGAGGCGTTGCGGATCGGTGAGGGCAGACCACAGATCGGCGATGTCGGTGTCGTACAGGTCCTCCATCCGGACCGCGCCCTTGCCGTTGTCCAGGCGGCGCAGGCTGCCCACGATGTGATTGCCCTGAGACGTACTGGTCATGTCTGACTCCCTCGTTCGTGATGTCCCCGGGCGACTTCGGTATGGAGTGCGTCCATCCGCTGTTCCCAGAGCGCGCGGTATCGACCCAGCCAGCTGTCGAGTTCGGCGAGCGGCTCGGGGCGCAGGCTGTAGATCCGCCACTGCGCGTCCTGCTGCACCTCGACGAGACCGGCCTCCCGCAGCACCCGGAGGTGGCGGGAGACACCCGGTCGGGCGATGGGCAGCAGGTCGGCCAGTTCGCTGACCGTGGCCGGGCGATCCCTCAGTGCCTCGAGGACCGTTCGTCGACTCTCGTCCGCCAGCGCCTGTAATACGGTGTCCATGCGTCGAGTGTACCCGATCAGGTACGTACCAACAAGGGTGCATGCGCGGCGGATACATCGCGTTGGCCCCTATTGACTGATGGGAGGGTGCCTTGCTGCCCTCAAACTGGACCTTGGGGCGAGCGCGGCGGAATCAAGCCAGTCCGTCCCATTGAGACCTGGTGGTCTGTCAAGGGTCATTTGCGGAACCAGAGCCGTCCCCACCTCCGACGCCTCCCCGGCTCCCCGTCGCGCTCTGACCGGGTGAAGCCGATCGCCGGCTGCGGTGGATCCCAGGGACGGAGCACCCTCGCGGTGCGCTCACCAGTCGGACGTGGCGAAGGACGGATGACGCGCCGCTAGGCAGGCGTTGAGGCGGGCTCGGACAGGGCGCGGCGGACGGCGATGGCGATCGCCTCCGGGCTCGTCCCGAGGAGCTCGGCGCCGGGATCGATTCGGCTACGGATACGATCGGCGATCCCGGCTTCATCGGTCGATGACGCCAGTCCTTCCAGTGACGACGTGATGTCCTCCAGCGTCTCCTCCGGGTAGAGGAAGAAGTCGCCGCTGACGACGACCTCGCGGAGCGCATCGCCGACGACCGAGAAGTCGACCTTGACCAGCTTGCCGCCGGGAACCTTGTACTCGCCGTGATGCGCCATCGTCCTGCTCCTGTTCGTTCTCTTGAATCGAACTCTTGCCGTGAGGATCGGAAGCGCCGGATACTAGATCTTGCCGAGGATCGTCCGGGCCGCCGCTTCACCGCTCAGGATCGCACCGTTCTGGCTGGAATCGGCGGTCGCCTCTCCGGAGTAGATGAGGCCGGGCGACCCGCTTTCCGTCTCTGGCAGGCGCCCGTAGATGCCGGGTGGCTGGGCGAACTGGCTGAACGGCACCCGGACGACGGACAGGATGTCCCACTCGGTCGCCGAGTGACCCAGCATCCGGGCCGTCTCCGCCCGGGCCTGCGTCGCGACGGCCTCGTCGTCCAGGTTGGCGGCGTGCTCGCCGAGGAGCACCGCCGCCAGCAGGTGCCGGCCGCGAGGCGCGTAGGCGGGCTGGACGTTACTCAGCGGGGCGACGTGGTTGACGGACAGCCGGCCGGAGCCGTCGAGCAGCAGTCGCTTCCCGATCTCCGGCGGGCGGCGCCCCTTGAGGTAGATCGTCGTGCAGCCCAGCCCACTCGTGTCGTCCGGGAACCGCTCGTCGCCGGTCAGGCGGCGGGCCGCTGGCGAGGCTGTGGCGATGACGACGGTCGAGGCCGGCCAGGTCTCGCCCCGGACCCGGATCCCGACGACCCGGTCGCCGTCACGGACGAGTTCCTCGACGGTCGTGTTGTAGCGGACGGTCCCGAGGCGGAGCCGGGCCGCGAGGCGCTCGGGCAGCGCCTGCATCCCGGACTCCGGCAGGACGGCGCGGCCCTCGAGGAACATCTTGAGGGTGTAGCGCAGCGTCCCCTGGCTGCCGGCCAGCGCCGGGTCGAGGGTGATCCCGCCCCAGAACGGCCGGGCGAAGGCATCGACGAAGCGGCGACCGAAGCCGGAATCCCAGAGGAGGTCAGCGCCGGACCGGTCGGTGGCCGGGTCGCCCGCCGCTTCCCGGGCCGAGGGCCAGTCTGCCGTCCGGGCCCTGAACCCGAGTGCCGCGACCCGGACCTTGTCCGGCAGGCCGAACAGGGGAGAGCGGAGGTCTTCGGCGAGGGCGCGGGGGTGCTTCGTCGGGTCGGCGAGGGAGTGAAGCCGCTGGCCGTCCCAGATCGTCGCGCCGGAGTCGAAAGCGGCGGGCCGGAGGTCGTCGAGCTCGACCTGGCGGCGCAGAGCCGGGTAGGCGTCGAGGATGACCTGGAAGCCGCGGTCGAGCAGGTAGCCGTCCTTGCGGTCGGTCCGGATCCGGCCCCCGACGCCGTTGCCGGCCTCCACGACGACGACCGGCCGACCGGCCCGGGTCAGCTCGGCGGCGCAGGTCAACCCGGCCAGCCCGGCCCCGATCACGATCACCGGCCCGGAGGCTTCGGGCCGGATCGCGGACGATCCGTCAGCCTCACTCGCGTCGTCCAGGCGTTGCGCTCGATCCATCCTGAGGTGTTCCTCCTTCCACCACGCTGACCCGGTGGTCTGGCGACGCGACCAGGTTCATTGCCGGGGCAGGTCGCCTGACGATCCCTTCGCAGCAAGGGTGCCGTGCATCCCCGGCTCGGCCCCGCTCGGGTGAGCCGATTCCGGAGTCGCTCACGGCCAATACGGATGGGACGTTCGGGGACCGTAACGTTTTCGGTGTCCCGTGCGTCTGTATAGGTGAGCGGGACTACGACTCCCTGCCGCGGCCAGCTACCGCGGTCTCGAGCCTCCGCTCTCGGGGCGAACGGCCAGCCAGCCGTTCCGTCCCCGGGGACCACGGTGGGCCAGCCAGCCACCGCGGATCACTTTCTCCCTAACCCCCCCAGGGCCGCCGGTTCCCCAACCGGTGGCCCAACCCTTTGCCCTGAACCCGTCAGTCCGCCGTCATCGCGTTGGTGATCCGGACGAGCTGGTCCTCCTCGAAGTCGACGTGGTTCTCGACCTCATCGGAGAGATACGTCTCGTGGCCGTCGTCGCCGATCGCCATCCGGCCCCAGTCGCGGATCGTCAGGTTCATCAGGAGTGAGACGATCTCGCCACGGGCATGGTCGAATCGGGAGAGCAGCTCGGCGGGGTCGCCGGTGCGGGCGAGCTCGGCGTTGGCCTCGCTGGGATCGTTGACGAGCGGGGCCAGGATTGCCCCCTGCGTACGGAGCATCGTGTTGAGGCGGTCGAGCATCCCGTCGTCCCGGGCGCGGAGCTCGTCTATGAGGCGCAGGACCTCCGGCGGCGGGGCCGACGTGCCGTCCAGCATCGTGCGCAGGATCGAGGGCGTGCCGAGCAGCTCGTCGATCAGATTGCGGTAACTGTCGAGCATGTTGGACTCCTGGTCAGCGGGGGGAGCGGCTGGCCATTGGCGGCGATCGCGACGGGTCTGGGTCAGGGCTGCGGGAAGGCGTCCCCGGCATCGTCGAGGGTGACTTCCCAGACGACGCCGAACGGGTCCCGGAACGTCAGCGCCTCCGGGGCCAGCATCAGGACGTCGAAGTTGCGCATCAGCACCTCGCCCCGCAGCTCGGTGAAGCCGTGGATGTCGACGTCGACGCTGATGTGGTCGAGCACGGCGTTGGTCTCGACCCGGTCGCCCCGGCCCATCCGCCGCAGCACGAAGGTCAGGGCCTCGCTGCGTAGGAACGTGACGTCGGCTTCCCTGTTGGTGGCGTAGGCCGTCCGGGGGTCGTAGCTGGCGGCGACCGGCTGGTAGCCACCCTTCGGGCCGAGGTAGGCCCTGCCGATGATCGTCATCCTGAAGAACGAGGTGTAGAAGGTCTCGGCCTTCTCCAGCTCATTGACCCGGATCGCGACGTGGTTGAGCGCCCGCAGCTGGATCGCGTGCGGCGCGGCGATGACCGCCCCGGTATCCCCGATCGGGGTCCGCTCGCCGGCGACCGGAAGGAATTCGTTCTCGTCGACCACCGTCGTCTGCTCCTCGTCCCTGTGTCCCTGTGCGCCTGGTTTCGGCCAGTCCCGGGTGTCATCTGCCGGAATAGTAGCCGGTCTCCACACTCGACCGGAATGTGCCCCTCTCACGGCCCTGAAACGGGTCGCGGCCAGCGGACCTGACGTGGCGATGCGGTGGCGATGCGGCTCCAGGAGGCGACCCGGTGCGGAAACGGACCGCGCTCGCGATTGTTCTGTTCCGGACCGCTTGGGGAGAAGGTGGTTCGACATCCGCTCCTGACGGGTGGTAGGGTCTCCCGTCTGACACGTCGACGATCGCCCACCGGCCGGTGCCTCCCAGAGGTCATTCAGGTTCCGGGAACCGTGTTGCCCTGGCGGGCGGGCGGGGAGCGTGGCGGTCAGTGACACCGTCGTCTGGCTGGCGACGGGATCGGATCTCCGGGTCGTTGTGCTATGCACGGCCCCTTCGCGCCCCGGGCAGGTTGCCATGACCACCGGCCCGGGTGATGAGGCGCAGGGCGCTTCCACCCTTGTCTGTGGTCGCATCATGAGGCGGGCGGGCGGCTACCCGACCGTTGACCGGACCGAAGGATTTTTCCCCACTCCATGTCCAACACCCCCTCACGCTCCGGGCGCCTGTCGTCCGGCCGGCTTCGTGTTGCCGAAATGGCCCGAGCCGCCTCGGTCCGTAGCATTCTGATCGCGCTCGCGGTCGCCCTGACCGTCACCGCGGTCCCGTCCGTCGCCGCGCTCCCCGCCCCTTCCGGCGTCCTGGCCGACCCGGCCACTTCGAACGATCCCGCCGCCGAATTCGAGGACCTCATGGGCGACGACGGCGCGTCGGCCATCCCTGGCGAGACGGCGACCGATGCAGCCGCGACCTCGTCGACCGGGCAGGCGATCGTCGACTTCGCGATGCAGTTCTACGGGTCGCCCTACATCTACGCCGGAAACACCCCGGCCGGCTTCGACTGCTCCGGCTTCACCCAGTACGTCGTCCTGAACGTGACCGGGCTCGACATCGGCCACGGCACCGAGGGCCAGCTCGCCTACGGCACGCCGGTGTCCTACGACGCCCTGTTACCGGGCGACCTCGTCTACTTCGCCGGGACCTACGGTCCGGGGATCTCGCACGTCGGCATCTACCTCGGCGACGGCCAGATCATCCACGCCGAGAACGAGTCGACCGGCGTCACGATCAGCAATCTCTGGGACGGCTATGACGCCTGGTACTACAGCGCCATCCGGATCGGGTAGCCCCGGACACATCGACAACAAGGGCAAGCAAAGCGGCGAGCGCGACGGGACCAGCGGGTCTCGGTCGCGCTCGCCGCTTTGCTCTGGCCGGAACGACGTCCTCGAATTGGATTGGGAGTCAGACTGGCTCGGGCGACTGGTCATCCGCGACGCCGGCGGCATCGTCCCCGAGGACCCGGAGGATGAGATCGAGCAACGTCGCTCGCCCCGCCTCGGAGAGATCGGCGAACGAGGCGGTCAGGACGTCCTCGACAATTGGCCGCCCGGCCGCGAGTACCCGCTCTCCGCTCGCCGTCATATGGTGCTCGATCCGTCGACCACGACCCGGCCGGCGGTTGACAAGGCCCTGCGCAACGAGGCGGTTGGCAAGCGTGCCGAATGCCTGATCACTCTGGAACGTCGCGACAGCCAGGGCGTGGGCGGAGGAGCCAGGCGATCGCCAGATCGCTCGCAGGGCGTCCCATTGAGCCAGCGTGGTCCCGACCGTGGCGAGTCCGGCGTCGAGCGCCCGGTGATGGCGATACTGGAGTCGCTTGACGGCCCGGCCCAGCGCCTGGAGTTCGATAGTCATGCGGTCAGCCTAGCACAAGGTATCAGCTAGCGTATATCAACATATTGATTTATTCTATCGAGGACGGTTCGATCGCTACCACCACGAGAGGACATCCCGAGTGACTTCACCTGAAATCCAACCGATCCCACACCGTTCCGACCTTGACCTCACATTCTCCGAGGCGGGAACTGGTCGTCCCGCGCTGATCCTCCACGGTGGCGGCGGCCCGTTCACCGTTTCCGGCATCGCCGACCACCTCGCCGGCTCGATGCACGCCATCGCGCCCACCCTCCCGGGCTGGAACGGCACTCCGCGCCCGGAGCAGGTTATGGCCATTGGCGACTACGCCCTGATCCTACTCCGGTACTTCGAAGACAACGACCTGCGCGACGTGCTCGTCGTCGGTTCCTCCCTCGGGGGCTGGGTCGGGGCGGAGATGGCCGTTCGTGACGGTGCCGGTCGAATCTCCGGTCTCGTCCTGATCGACGCGGTCGGCGTAGCGGTCGCGGGTGAACCGATCCGGGACTTCTTCGCACTCGACGCGCGTGGGGTCGCCGACTACTCCTTCCACGACGCGGACCGGTTCTACGTCGACCCGGCCACCGTCCCGGCCGAGCAGGCGGCCCGCCAGCAGGCCAACATGGCGACGATGCGCGTCGTCGCTGGCGACCCGTACATGCACGACCCCGCGCTCCTGGATCGGCTCGGGCAGGTCCAGCTCCCCACCCTCGGCATTTGGGGCGACAGCGATCGGATCGTTACGCCGGCCTATGGCGCGGCCTACATCGCCGCTTTCCCAAACGGTCGCTTCGAGATCGTCCAGGAGGCCGGACACCTCCCGCAGATCGAACAGCCCGCAGCCACACTCTCCCTGATCGACGACTTCGTGCGCCATCAGCGGTAGCGAGCCCGAACCGAACGTCCGGGACATGACGTCAGATCCAATGTTCCCCTCGTCCGGCGCGACCAGACCTCGAAGCCAGATCGTGCCGATCGGTGTCAACCGAGTGGGCCATTGCGTCAGCCGGTATCACCTCTCCGGCCGGCCCGTCTCCAGACGTGACAGGAGGCGCGACGACCGGCGTCACGATCAGCAACCTCCGGGGCGGCTACGACGCCTGGTACTACAGCGCCATCCGGATCGGGCAACTCCTGCCCGAGGAGCAAACCGGGATCGCAGGTCGAGCGCGGCGGGACACTCCAGTCCCGCCGCGCTCGTTCGTCTTCAGGAACACACCGGATGGCATTGACATGCAGCCAAAAGGCTGCCTATAGTACGGGGGCAGCCCGTTGGCTGCATGAAGCTCGCAGGAGAGGGCCAACTCCGAATACGATGCCAGAGATTTCTGATTCCTCCGGGATGGACGACGTTTTTCGGGCGCTGTCCGACCCGAGCCGTCGGTCACTGCTCGACAGCCTCAACCGGCAGAACGGCCAGACCCTACGCCAGCTCTGCGCTGGCCTCGCCATGGCCCGGCAATCGGTCAGCAAGCACGTCGCCGTGCTCGAAGCGGCGGACCTCGTGACAACCCAGAGGCGCGGGCGAGAGAAGCTCCACTTCCTCAATGCCGCACCGATCAACGCAATTGCCGATCGTTGGATCAACCGATACGACCGTCCGCGAGCGGAAGCGCTGGCGGATCTCAGGACGGCACTGGAGCAGATACCTGTGTCCACGCCCCCGACGACCGGTCAAGCGACGGCATTCGTCTACACGACCTACATCAGGACGACCGCGGAGCAACTCTGGCAGGCGATCACCGAGCCGGCGTTTACCCAACGCTACTGGGGCGTCGCCCTGCATTCCGACTGGGCCGTCGGATCGACGATCGCGTGGGAGGTCGCCGGAATCATGATCGCCGAGCCCGATCAGGTCGTCCTGACCGCCGATCCGCCCCGTCAACTCGCCTACACCTGGCACGCGGTCACGCCGGAGTTCATCGCCGCCGTCGGTGGCAGCGAGGAGGAGCTCGCGGCGATGTCCGCCGAAAACCGGTCCATCGTGACCTTCGACCTCGAGCATGCCGGGGAACTGGTGAAACTGACCGTAACCCACGCGGGCTTCGCACCTGGCAGTGCGGTCCTCGCCGGCGTGTCCAACGGCTGGCCGAGCATCCTTGCCAGCCTGAAGTCACTCCTGGAAACCGGCGAGCCGCTGGCCTTCGAAGGATCAGCGCGCTGAGCCGAGCTGGACCCGAAGGGAACGGCACCGACGCGATGCGGGACCCGATGAACTGACGACGCCATGCGGTGGAACGACCACCGTCTTCCGCGAAGATTCGAGGACAAGCACGATGAGGCTGACCCTGACGGAATTTTTGACCCTGGATGGCGTAGCACAGGGACCCGGTTCCCCCGAAGAGGACACCAGCGACGGTTTCAAGCGGGGAGGCTGGTTCGTCCCGTTTCTGGACGAGGCATTCATCGAGCTGGCTGCCGGCTGGCTCGGTGAGGCAGACGCGCTCCTGTTCGGTCGCCGCACCTATGACAACTTCGCGCGGGACTGGCCCAGGAACACCGACCCGAACGACCCATTCGCCGCGAAGATGAACGGCCTGCCGAAGTTCGTCGCCTTCCGGACGCTGACGACGGCCGAGTGGTCGCCAACCACCATTCTCTCGGGTGACGTCGCCGCCCAGGTGGGCGAGCTGAAGCGGCAACCCGGCCGGGAGTTGCAGATCCATGGCAGTGCCCGGCCCGCCCAGTCGTTGCTGGCGGCAGGCCTGATCGACAGGTTACGCCTCGTCATCGCCCCGGTCATCGTCGGCAATGGCCGGCGGCTGTTCCCGGTCGGCGGTGCCCCCGCCGACCTGCGGTTGGAGACCATCCGCACGACGCCAGGCGGACTCGTGGTCCACACCTACGAGTTAGTTGGTGCTCCAACCTACGGAACCTATGGGCTGGACGCTTAGCATTTCGCCGGACGCGATACTGACGACGAGCGAGCGAACGCAAGCCGAATACGACAGGACTGCCTCTTCCCGTCGCGTCCGGTCAATTTTCCGGCTATCCGGCCCACAGGATGTCTGCCCGTAACATCTCCGCCGTCGTAGCGTCTTCATTGGAGACAGGCGGGGCGACAGGAGGGCTGGCAGGGATGGACGCACGAGCGATGGCGAAGGACGACCCACCCGGACGACCGGTCGTGCCCTTTCGCCTGCCGGTCCGGAACGTTGCGGTGTCGCAACGCGTCCCGGACAGCGCCCCTGCACTCGCGAATGTCTCCGACGCCGACCTCGTCCGGGCGGCCTGCCAGCAACCGGCCGTCTTCGGCCAGCTCTACGAGCGCTACTTCGAGGTCGTCTACGGCTACTGCCAGCGCCGGCTCGACGACCGGACCGCGGCCGAGGATGCCTGCGCCGCCATCTTCAGCCGCGCCTTCGCCTCGCTCGGCTCCTGCCGCCACCCGGACCGCTTCCGGAGCTGGCTGTTCACCATCGCCCACCACGAGATCACCGACCGCTACCGGGCCCGCGAGCCGGTGGCCGACCTGGAGGCCGTCGCCCACACCCTGCGCGATCCCGGCCGCTCGCCCGAGGACAGCGCCATCGCCGCCGACGAGCGCCGCGCCCTCCACGAGGCCCTCGGCACCCTGCCGCCCGACCAGCGCCACGTCATCGAGCTCCGGCTGGCGGGACTGTCCGGGCCGGAGATCGCCGCGGTCGTCGGCCGGCGGCACGGCGCCATCCGTGCCCTCCAGCACCGCGCCTTCGCCCGGCTGCGACCGCTGCTCCGTGACCTCGACGAGACCCAGGACAGAGGAGACCGGCGATGACCATTCCCTTCCGACAGAGCCGACCCGAGCAGCCGACGTCGGCCGACGGCCTGACCGACGGCCAGCTCCTCGCCCGGCTCCAGACGCTCGACACCGCCGCGCGACCCGGCGATCAGGCGCTCCTCGCCCGGGGACGCGTCTGGGAGCGGCTTGTCTCGGAGCATCCGTCACTGGGTCAGACGGCAGCCACACCCGCCCGCCGAACGGCTCCCGCCGCGACCGGGATCACCGCCGCTCCGCCCCGGCGGTCGCCGGCGCCGATCGGGCGGCGGTCGGCCGGGGGCTGGCGGGCGGCCATGGACATGGCCGCCGTCGCGGCGCTGGTGCTCGGGCTGGTCCTCGGGGCGCGGGGCGTCGGGATCATGCCGCGGGGCGGCAACCCCAACCCGATCATGACGCAGTCCGTCGCGGCCGCCACGGCGACCGAGCCGATGGTGATGGACGAGGCCGGGACCAATCGGCAGCCCGGTCCGGGGCCACATCTGGCGCCCGTCGCCGAATGGACCGGCGAATACGCCTCCGCGGTCGAGTTCGGCAACAACCGGCTCTACACGATCGGTTCCCCGTCATCAGGCAACCTGGCGGCAGGTCAGGGTACGCCCGAGCCACTCACGAACAGTCCGGTGACGGCGTATGACGTCGAACCACTCACGCCTGTATGGACGACCAGCGTGGCGGGAAGTTTGCAGGACATCTCCGTCTCGGCGCGATCGGTGACCGTCCTCGCTCAGGGAGACCCGTTCGAGGCAATGTCGTTGATCAGCCTCGACGCGGAGAGCGGCGCGATTCGATGGTCGGTGCCCCTTCCCCGGTATGGCCTGGCATTGGCGAGCAACGATGAGACCGTGCTGCTAACGACGTTCTCACCGACCGAAGGCGAATTGACCCTCCAGGCGCTCGACAGTCGGACGGGCGCGACTCGCTGGTCCAAAGACATCCCGACCTCCGTGCTCGTCCAGGCTGTCCTGGCCGAATCACAGGTCGCCTACGGAACCGATACCGGAGCAGTCCACCTGCTGGATGCGAAATCGGGCGAAGACCTCTGGGTCGCCAACATCGGCGCCAATGCGATCGCCGCCGCGCCGATCATCGGATCAGACGCCGTCTATGTCATCACCGAGGATCTCGTGCTGTTCGCCTTCGACCGGCAGACCGGCGATGAACGCTGGGGGACCGGGGTTGGCGCACCGGGAGTTCCACCGCTGACCTGGTATGGACCGCCGGACGAGATCAGAATCGGTGAGGGGCCGGCGCCGTTCGTCCACACCGGGTCCAGCCCGATGCTCGCGCTCGCCGACGATCATCTGATCGTGCGGTTCATCTGGTCCACCATTCAGTTGGACGCTCTCTCCGACACGACAACTCCACTCCCATTCGAGTCCCTGCGGTACGACCTCGTCGCATTGGACGCCACGACTGGCACCCAGGATTGGCGGCAAGGTGCAGTCAGTCAGCCGGGCGGGGAGCGAGGCTGGAACCAGATTCCGCTCGTTGCCGATGAGGAGCAGATCTACCTGACGACAACTGACACGGTTTCGGCCCGATCGCTGGATGACGGACAGCCGATCTGGACGACCGACTTGCCGTTCCCGACATTCAGCAGCCCGGTAGTCGTACATGGGGAGATGTATCTGGTGTCGACGACGGTGCTCTCGGTCCTGAGCGAGCCGGTCTCGATGCCGAGCACCGCGACGCCTGCTGCCACCTCGATCTCGTAGCGTTGCTATTAGAGACGCCCGTGTCACGGCGAGCCAGTCGGGAGCGGTGTCAGTTATCGCCCTGCTGGGCGATGGCCGCCGCGGCGACCGGTCACCGCCAGCGCAGCGAGAGCGGATGACCCTACGACGAAAACCGGCGTCTACGTGACGCTCCGCGCCGTTCCTGAGCCCGGCACGCTTCGCTGCCATATATGGCCGGGCGTCGCCGAAAGGCGATAATCGGTAGCCGACCCGTCTGCCAGACGCTATGGCGTCACGCCGGCTCGCGAACCGGCGAAGCGGGCGGGGCCGGCTGAGCGACACCATCGTGCGCTGCCGGGACGGCGGCCTCCTCGTCGGCCAGATGCTGCCCCGACTCGTCAATGGCGCCCGGCGTGTTCATGTGCTCCCGCTCCAGCCAGGCCGCCCGGCCGATGACGTGGGACGCGACCGGGGTCGTCAGGACCAGCGCGAGACAGACGACCAGCGCCCGCAGGACGAATCCCATCTCGCTGGTGATCATCGTCCCGATCGCCAGCACGATCACGCCGAGGAAGACGGCCTTGCTGGCCGCGTGGAGCTTGGTGTAGATGTCGGGCATCGTCACGATCCCGATCGTGCCGACCGTCATCACGACGAGCGCGGCCAGCACCAGGACGTCGGCGATGTAGCGGGGGAAGACGTCGAATCCCATTGGGTTCGGGGCTCCTGCTGGTCGGACGAGCGATCGGGGTGGGGCGGCGGCGGTTAGTCAAAGACCTTGCGCTCGCTGTGGTAGCGGGCGGTGACGAGGGTCGCGACGAAGCCGAACAGGGCGAGGATCACGGCGGCGTCGAGGAAGAACCGGCTCTCGTTGTCGGCGGCGTAGACGAGCAGCAGGGCGATCAGGAACAGGGTCAGGCAGTCCAGCGCGAGGATGCGGACCATCGGGGACCGGGTCCGGATCAACATGAGGACCATTACGATCAGGAGACCGGTGATCCAGACGCTGGCCAGATAGGCGATCGCTGCGTGCATGGCGTGGGTCGCTCCTTCGGGAAGCCGTCCGGTCAATCGGCAGGGTCAGCGTCGGGTCTACGGGAAGACGTGGCGCTGGAACCGGTCGTAGAAGCGCTGGTGCGCGGCGCGGACCTCGTCCGGATCGGTGGCGTCGATGCTGTGGATCAGCATCACCCGGGCCGCCCAGTCGTACTCGACCAGGAACGTCCCCGGCGAGATCGTCGTCAGGAAGCCAGACATGGTCGCGCCGAACCGGGTCCGCTCGCCGAGCGGGATCGCGACGATGCCGGGGTGCCCCATCGGCCGGAACCGGAGCGAGTAGACCGCGACCTGCCAGGTTCCGATCGTGATCTCCCAGAGTATCCAGCCGATCAGGGGCGGCAGGAACAGGAGCCGACGGAGTAGCGTCGCGGTCGACGGCGACGCCCCCCGGAGCAGATGCGTCCGGAAGCCGTAGACCGTCCCGCCGGCGACGAGGGTCGCGAGGGCGAGATCCCACGGGTCGAAGCTGCCGATCATGGCGCCGTAGGTGACGACCGAGATCAGCATGATGGCGATGACGCGGGGCATGGCGGTCGTCCCTCCCTATGGGATCGCTTCGAAGGACGACAGCTGCTCCGGCCGGTCGCCCTCGATCGCGAAGGCGGCCTGCTCGCTGAGGTAGAGCAGCGGCTCCGGCCAGACGCCGATCACGAGGACGAAGGCGGCGAGGACGACGATCAGGCCGCGCCGGCCGACGACGCTGGGCACGACGCCGTCGCGGGCCTCCTCGGTCGAGATGTCCCAGAACCGGCCGTTGTAGAGCTGGAACATGTAGACGAACGACAGGGCGCTGCCGATGAAGATCAGCGCGATGATGACCGGCTGGTCGTCGGCGACGGCGGCCCGGAAGACGCCGAACTTGCCGAAGAACCCGGAGCTGGGCGGCACGCCAGCGACACTGAAGGCCGCGATCGCCATCACCGCGCCGACCAGCCAGCCGCGCAGCGGGACCGCGAGGAACAGGAGGGTCTTGTTGATCGAGTTGACGATCGCGAACAGCACCGCCGCGACCAGGCCGGCGTGGCCGCCGATCCCGAGCGCGATCAGGATGTAGCCGACCTGGCCGATCGAGGAGTAGGCCAGCACCTCGACGGCCGTCCGGCAGGAGATCGCCTGGAAGCCGCCGTAGATGATGCTCGCCGCCCCGAGGACGAGCAGGACCGGGGCGCCGAGCTCGAGCTCCCGCGGCATCGTCGCGCCGAAGCGGAGCAGACCGTAGGAGCCGATGTTGGCGAGGGCGCCGCTGAGCATCGCCGCCACGGCCGGTCGCGTCCCGGTGTAGACGGCGGCCAGCCAGAAGTGGAACGGGAAGATGCCGAGCTTGACGGCGAAGGCGACGAAGATCATCGTCGCGAGCAGGATCGCCGGCTGCTCGTCGACGACCGGGATCCGCCGGGAGATCTCCAGCAGGTCCAGCGTACCGGTGAGGTGATAGAGGCCGGCGACGGCGATGAGGAACAGCACTGACCCGAGCAGGTTGACGATGATGAAGATCAGGGCGGCCCGGAGCTGCCGGTTGCGCTCGCCGTAGCCCGCGAGGACGTAGGCCGAGATCATTGCGATCTCGAAGAAGACGTAGAAGTTGAAGGCGTCGCCGGTCAGGCACAGGCCGATCAGCCCGGTCGCCATGAAGCAGGCCAGCGCCGGGAAGACGCGGGACCGGACCCGGCCCAGCACCTCGAAGATCGTCGCGACGAGGATCACGGTGACGGAGAGCAGGGCGAAGGTGACGTCGAGAGCGTCGGCCCGGAGCTGGATGCCGACGCCGTAGGCCCAGTCGCCCGCGACCTGCCGGGCGACGCCGTTCCGAAGGATGTCCGCCAGCAGGACGACCAGCCCGAGCGCTGACAGGGCGAGGGCGCAGACGGCGACGTAGCCGACGCGTTGTCGCCGGCCGTCCAGCACGGCGAGGATGACCGCCGCGAGCCACGTCACACCGAGCGGAAACACGAGCATGCGGGGTGACTCCTCAGGGCGAAGGGACGCTCGGGACCGGACGGGCACTTCGACGGCGACTCAGAGCGTCGTTCAGTCGCCCCGGCACCGGTCGCAATCGCGCCGGCCAGTCATGAGACGGTCCGGCCGGCGCGATTGCGACCGGTCAGCTGGGCGAGCTCCTGAGCGGCCTCCTCGCGCTCCTCGGCCTCGGACAGGTCGTCGAGGTCGAGCGAGAGGTGGCTGGTGTAGACGCGGTAGATCAGGCTGAGCAGGAGGGCGGTGACGCCGAAGCTGATCACGATCGCCGTCAGGACCAGCGCCTGGACGACCGGGTCGGCGACCTCGTCTCCGCCGGGGATCGGCAGGATCGGGACGACTCCGCGGCTGAGCCCGGCGGCGATGATGAACAGGTTGGCGGCATTGGAGACCAGCACGACCCCGGCGGCGACCCGGATCAGGTCGTGCTTGAGGAGCATGTAGGCGCCGGTCCCGAAGAGGACCGCGACGGCGAGGGAATAGGCCAGCGTCATGGACTCGTCATCCTCTCGTTTGGGTCGGCCGGTGCCGGCGCGGCGCCGGTCGCGGCGGGAGCGGCCGGGGTCCGGGTATTGGACGCGTAGGACTCGCCCGGTGGCCGGAGCCGCTCGGTCCCCTGGGCCTGGGTGATCGAGGCGACCGTGGCCGTCCGGGCCAGGAGCGTCATCGTCCCGACGACGAAGCCGAAGACCAGCAGGCAGACGCTGATGTCGAAGCCGACGGCCGTGATGATCTCCAGCGTGCCGAAGTGGACGGGAGAGGTCCCGGCCGGCGGCCAGTGGGTGAACAGCGGCTCGCCGAAAGCCAGTGGGACGAAGGCGATCCCGAGCGCGAGGACGATTCCGAGGTAGGCCGCGATCGGTGCGTAGCGCAGGAGGGGGATCCGGTCGATGACCCCGACGCCGAAGCAGGCCATCTGCGTGACGGCGCCGAGCGACAGGATCACCCCGGCGCTGAAGCCGTCGCCGGTGTCGGTGTAGCCCTTGATCAGGATCGCGATCCCGACCATGACGCTGATCGGAAGCAGAGCCCGGGCGACGGCCTGGGTGACGGTCGTGGTGACGGCCAGGTCGCCGGTCGGGACCGGCTCGTTGGCGTGGTGGGAATCCAGCCGGCCATCCGTGCCCCAGATCTTCCGGGGCCGGTCGCTCGGGACCTGTGCGGCGGTCTCGCCGATCACGCCGTCACGCAGCGTCTCGCGGAAGGTCATCGCAGCCGTCCCCGGTAGAGCAGGCCGGCGATCCCAAGCAGCGCGATCCCGATCACGGTGATCTCACCGAGGGTGTCGAGGCCGCGGAAGTCGGCCAGGATGACCGAGACGACGTTGTCACCGTGGGCATCGGGCGACTGCTCGATGAAGTCGGTACCGACCGATTCGGTGCTGGAGGACTGCGACAGCGTGCTCCAGACGACGACCAGGGCCAGCAACCCGGCGATGACGCCGATCAGGGCGTCGCGGCCGTTGTGGTCATGGCCCTCCGGCTCCTGATTGAGGGCTCGCAGCACCCAGCGGGGCAGCAGGACCAGCGTCGCGATGAAGAGCAGCGTGAAGACGGTCTCGATCAGGACCGCGACCAGGGCGACGTTCGGCGCATCCGAGAAGGCGTAGACACAGGCGAGGCTGAAACCGACGCCGGACAGGATCAGCGCAAGGGCGAAGTGGTCACGGGCCAGCGTCACGGTGATCGCCGCCAGCGCCGTCGCGACCATCATCAGGAGCGGCAGCAGGTCGCCACCGGAGACGTCACCGAGCTCGAGGACGTTGTTGGTCGGGTCGGAGGCGATGACACCGATCCCGACCAGCACCCCGGCCGGCGCGAGGATCGACGCGACGCGGGAGCGAAGATCGCGGACCTCGAACCGGCGGACGAACTCGGAGTACCGGTTGAGGGTGGCGAGGGTGCCGCTGTAGCCGCGCTCCGGGCCGGCAACCGCGCCCAGCCGGGAGAACGCCTGGGCGGCGGGTTGCCAGAGTCGCTCGGTCAGGATCAGGCCGGTCCCGATCGCCCAGGCGGCCAGGGCCATCACGTTCTCGGGACGGGTGTCGAGGTGATAGGCGGTCCCGACATGGACGGTCTCGGATGCGAACCGGGCGACGGTCGCCGCCTCGTTGGCCAGACCGGTGACCGGGGCGGGAACGATCCCGCCGACGACGCTGGCCGCGCCAAGGACGACGACCGGCCAGATCAACAGACCCGGTAATGGGGCGAGGGTGGCCGTCCGGCCCCAGGCCCGGTTCCGGACGAAGATGCCCAGCCAGAACCGGCCGATGTAGGCGAAGGTCAGGGCCGCGCCACCGACGGAGGCCGCGACCCAGAACGGTCCGGTCTCGACCGATACGGCGAAGAAGAGCTCATCCTTGAAGAAGCCCAGCGTCAGCGGCAGCGCCACGATCGTCGCGCTGGCGGCAAGGCTCGCCCCGGCCAGCAGCGGCAGCCGCGGGGCCAGCCCGCCGAGCCGGTCGAGGCGATAGGTCCCGGTCGCCTCGATCACGCCGCCGGCCGTCAGGAACAGGGCGCACTTCGCCAGCCCGTGGGCCATGACGTAGAAGCAGGCCCCCGCCACCCCGTAGTCGCCGCCCAACCCGAACAGCAGCACGACGTAGCCGTACTGGGAGATCGTCGAGTAGGCCAGGATCTGCTTGAGGTGCTGTCGGGTCAGGGCGAGCAGGCCCCCGACGACCATCGAGGTCAGGCCGACGACGCGGAGCCCCCAGAGCAGCAGGTCGCTCTGCTCCGCCAGCGGGTAGAAGCGGCCGATCAGGAAGACGCCGGCCGCGACCATCGCCGCCGAGTGGAGGTAGGACGAGACCGGCGTCGGCGCCGCCATCGCCTGCGGCAGCCAGAAGTGGAACGGGACCTGGGCGCTCTTGGCCAACCCGCCCACGAGGATCAGGGCCACGGCGAGGGTGAGGGTCGCGTCCAGGGCACCGCCGTCGCTGACTGTTGCGACGATGGTGGGCAGATCCCAGGTGCCGTAGCGGTCGTGGAGCATGATGACGCCGATCAGGATCAGGATGGCGGTGACGCCGGTGACCACGATCGCCGTCAGGCCGGCCCGGACGGAGGCGGCATCGCGGTCGTAGCCGATCAGGAAGAACGAGGCGACGGCCGTCAGATCCCAGAACAGGAACAGGGCGATCGTGTCCTGGGCCATGACGAGGCCGACCATCGCCGCCATGAACAGCAGCAGGTAGAAGAAGAACGAGACGGCGTCGCGCTCGTCGCGGTGCTGATGATGAAGGTGCAGCGGCAGGTAGCGGGCCGAGTACGCGACGACCAGGGCGCCGATCCCAGTCGCGAGCAGACAGAAGACGATCGCCAGCCCGTCGAGGGCGAAGGAGAAGCGCAGATCCCACGAGGCGGCCCAGGCGACATCGACGGTGTCGGGCGTGGAGCGGGTGGCGCCCCAGAGCGTCAGGCCGAAGGCGATCGCCGCGAGCGCGCCGCCGGCCGGAGCGGCCCACGAGGGGCGAACGCGCCCAGCTGCCAGCGCCGCGACCGGGGCCAGCAGCGCGACCAGCAGCAGGAGCGGGGCCGGGCTGAGGAGGGAAGCCATGCTGAACTCCGGGGGCGAGCCCGAGGTGGGCAGGCACGACGATGAGTCCCATGGGGTCCCGGGAACGGTGTCTCCGGAAACCGCACGATCGATCCGGGTGCGCCGGACGACGAGGCGACCATCGGCTGGCCGCCGGGAACGCCAAGGCGGGGCCGCCTGTCCGGCAGTCCCGCGGGTCAATGGCTTGACGTGTAATCGGTGATCTCAGCCCGGACCTGAAGGCGCACTCGCCGGTGACGCCAACACTATCTTCAGGATACCCGGTTTTCGATCCTCGCCGCCACCTACTTCGGACAGCCCTGACTCGCCCCGGAGCCGGGTGGGATGACAGCGCGACGGGGCCGACGTCTTCCCGCCCGCCCTGTCGCATGCTGAAGAACGTCTTGTGAGCGGTCGGGCCGCTCCAGCCCGAGCACGGGAACGAGATAGCTACAGAGACGTGCCGACCTGGTCGGTTTCCTTCCAGATGCTGTCGATCGCCTTGCGGGTCTCGGCGGCCGCCTCGGTGTTCTTGACCGGGTAGCCGTCCTTCTGGATCTCCGCCATCGCCACGTCGCTGATGATGTGGTTGATGTGCTGGACGTTCGACGCGTGGACCTTGAGATTCTGGGCGGCAAGGTCCGCCGACTCACCGTCGCCGAGCGCCAGGGCGGTCGTATGGAGGAGCGTGTAGCCGATCGAGGCGTGGTTGAAGGCGGTGTAGTCGTCGCGGATCGACTTCGTCAGGGTGTCGCTGCGGAAGCGGTCGATCAGACCAGCGGCCTTGCCCAGGACCGACGCCCCGGCGTCGATGACCGGGTTTCCACCCGTCGTCCCGATCTTCTCCTGATACGCCTTGAGGCGATCACGATTGGCCTTCGTGGTGTCGTGGAACGTCTGGATCGACGAGGCCGCCGCCGGGACCTGGTCCTTGACCTTGAGCTGCGCGTCGAGCGCCTCTTCGATGTGGGCCTCGATCGCGACCATGTCGCCGATCCAGTCCTTGATGACCTTCTTGCCCTTGTCGTCCAGCCCCGCGTAGTTGCCAACGGTCGTTGTCATCGTGAGCGTCCTTTCTGTCCGAAGACAGTCACAGTAGATCCAGTTGTGCATCGACTGGATGATGCGCTGGTCCTCACGTTGGGCAATCCGGCCCGCCGCGCCAGCCAGACGGTCATCAGTCTCCGGTGACCGATGACGCAACACCCTTGCCACGCAGCATTGCTGCGCCGGTAGATCAGCCGTGGGAGTCGGGGAGCGGACCGGACGACGCGGTCTGGCCAGTGGTCAGCGCTGCCCGCCGACGAGGGTGAGGGGCTCGGCCATCGCCGGAACAGGGTTCGCCGGGGCGGTCGCAGCGAAGACGCCATCATAGAGGTCGGCGAGCTGGAGCGCCGCCGGCAGGGTGTGCTGGTCGAGAGCGATCTGGCCATGGAGGGTGAGCCGGCCACGGAAGGCCCAGACCCGCCTGGCCTGCTCCTGGGTGAGGCGCTCCGTGGCGATCCGGGCAGCCGACCAGGCGGTGGCGCGCCGGTCGAGGTCGGCGTCGGCCAGCGGCAGGAACCGCGACTCGATGAAGGCGACGCCGGCATCGGTCGCTGAGGATGCCATCGACCCCGGCTCGGGAGACGACATGGTCGATGCGACCGGCTGGGATGCAAGGGCGGCTCCGACGGTGACCGGTTCCGTCTGGTCGGTATCGAGCGACGCGACCTGACCGGCGACTCCGACGGCGGGCTCCGCCACCAGGCCCGGCGTTCTGTCGCCCACTCGCTCGGGGCGGCGGGTCTCCAGGTAGCCGGCGAAGATGATCGCGGCGCCAACGGTCAGGAGCAGGTAGAAGCCGAAGTCGCTGACCGGGACGCCGAGCCGCTCCAGGTACCCCTTCGAGGCGATCACGAGCGTTCCCGCGGCGATGAGCAGGCAGCCGATCATCCGGTGCGGCCGCGTCCGGGTTCGCCAGAACTGTCCGGCCGACCAGAGGCTGCCGCCGAGGAGGGCGATGACGCCGAAGGCATTCGAGAAGGCGACCACACCGATCAGCCAGCCGCTGCGGTCGATCGCCCGCCAGTGCTCGTCCGGGAGCCGGGCCGCGTCGATCGGCGCGTTGGAGACGAGCGAGACGGCGATCGCGACGAGGGCGAGCGTGACGCCCGGCGCGAACCGGGCGATCCGCCGGCCGAAGAGCAGGTAGAGCTGACCCAGCCCGAGGAACAGCGTCACGAGGACGGCCCCGGTCAGGTAGTAGACCCGGGCGAGGAGCGGCGTCCAGCCGACCAGCTCGCCCACGACCTCCGACCCGGCGGCGATGGCGAAGATGGCGAAGGCGATCACCCACGAGACCTTGTCGGGGCGCGGCGAGCGCAGCGCGTCCCGGGCGACGAGGATGGTGAAGGCCAGGCTGATGGCGGCGGCGATGATGGGCAGGACGACCACGGCGGAAGGGCTCCAGGACCAGGCGGGCGGCAGCTCCGGTTCCGGCTGTCGCGACAGTTCGAAGTCTACACAGCGGCGGCTCCCGAACTGCCGTATCGGACTGGGCGCGTTGCCCGACTTGCGGCACGGCTACCGGGCTGCGGGTCGACGATGTCCGGAGCCTGGCATCCTTCCCTTCCGGAGCCGGTCGATCGCCGAGCAGTCCCCACCCCAACCCCTCCCCTGCCCGCATCTGCGGATGCGTCAGGAGAGGGGCTCATGCTGGTCGAGCTGAAGCTCTCCGGGAATCGCTGGCATCGGGAGTGCCGGTCTCCCCCTCTCCGGTCGTCCCGTGGACGAACCGCGACGTCGTCGGGGTGAGCCGGGACGAGCCGGGGAGGGGGCCGGGGGGTGGGGATTTTCGCGCTCGCCATCAGCCGAATATCGAACCCGATCCAGAGATCTCGCGGCTACTGCCCGGAGACCGAGACCAGCCAGGCGTAGAGGTTGCGGAGCTGATCGTCGCTGATCCGCTGCGTCGGGAAGGGGCCGGGTGGCGCCGGGTGGCCGGTGCCGTCCCGGATCAGGGCGACGAACGACCCGGCCGACAGGTCGGAGTCATTGGGGCCGTTGAGCGTCCCCGCCGGTGCGTTCGGACCGTGGCAGGACAGGCAGTTCTGGAAGAAGACCGTCTGGCCGAGGGCGACGTTGCCGTTGGCGAGGAGCTGGGCAGCCGCATCATCGGCGCTGGCCGGGGTCCCCGCGGCACCGGCCGCGATCTGGGTGGCCCGGGCCGCGGCGGTCGTGGTCGCCGCGGCGATCTGGTCGGCGTTCTGGGTCGCGGTGGGCGTGATCCCGAGGGCGCTGTTGATATCGTCCTCGGACGCGCGACCGCAGGCGACGGTGAGCAGCGCCAGCGACAGCAGACAGGCGACCAGACCGGCCCGGCGGCGGAGGCGATCACTCCGCGACCGGGAGCCATGAACCGAGGGACGGGGCGAATTGCTGGACATCGGGCGACCCTCTGATTTCCGGCGATTCCGGGCAGCGCACACCGCCGCGAGAACGCCCTGCCGAAGCCAACCGCCCAGCGGGATGCGTCGCCCGATATCCATCTCGGTGACTGGTTCCGATTGGATGGCCGCGTGCCCTAGGCGATACCCGCTGTTCCTGTTCTGATGCGCGTTGAAGTGGGCGCAGGATAGCCAGCCGGCACCACCCTGTCAAACCGGCCCAGCCCGGAGACAGGAACGCGTTGGACGATCCGCACAATCCCTCGTGATCCGAACCGACGAGCGCCGCGACCACCACCGTTGCGGCGGGTTGGCCCCGCCCATGCGTCCTCGCATCGATCGTCAGCTTCGTTTCAACTCAACGAGCCGACCCGCCGGGACCGCTGGACGGTCCCGGCTACAGACCTGTCGACAGGGAGTGCATGATGCGAATCGGCTACACCATGATGTGCGAGCAGCGCGGCCCCAAGGACCTGATCCGCGACGTCGTCGCGGCCGAGCAGGCCGGCTTCGAGTTCTCGGTCATCTCGGACCACTACCACCCGTGGGTGGAGTCGCAGGGGCACGCGCCCTACGCCTGGTCGGTCCTCGGCGCGGCGGCGCAGGCAACCGAACGGATCGGCCTGATGACCTACGTCACGGCGCCGATCATGCGCTATCACCCGGCTGTCGTCGCGCAGAAGGCCGCCACCGTCGCGCTGCTGTCGGACGGCCGCTTCCGGCTCGGGCTGGGCGCCGGAGAGAACCTGAACGAGCACATCATCGGGCAGCGCTGGCCGGTCGCGAACACGCGCCACGAGATGCTCGTCGAGGCCGTCGAGATCATCTCCGAGCTGTTCCAGGGCGGCTACGTCAACTACCGGGGGGAGCACTTCGACGTCGACAGCGCCAGGCTGTTCGACCTGCCGCCGGAGACGGTGCCGATCGGGATCGCGCTGAGCGGGCCGGATTCGGCCCAGCTGGCGGCGGAGTACGGCAACCTGATGATCGCGACCGAACCCAGGGCGGAACTGATCCAGCTGTTCGCGGAGGCGGGCGGCGCCGGCCGGCCGGCGATCGGGCAGATGGTGATCTCGTGGGGTCTGGACGAGGCCGCCCAGCGCAAGCTCGCCCACGACAACTTCGGCTGGTCCGCGGGTGGCTGGAAGATCCAGGCGGAACTGCCGGCACCCGTCAACTTCCAGGCCTTCGTCGATGTCGTCCACGAGGAGGATGTCACCAAAACCATCGTCTGCGGCCCGGACGTCGACGCGATCGTCGAGGCGGCGAAGAAGTGGAAGGACGCCGGCTTCGACGAGCTGGCCCTCGTCCAGGCGGGCGACAACCAGGCCGAGTTCTGCCAGTTCTTCCAGCGTGAACTCGGCCCCCGGCTCGCCCGGTTGTAGGGCGATCCGGCTCACGTCACGATGAGCGCCCCGGAGGCGATGGTCAGCTGGCTACCGCCCCCGGGGCTTGTCGTTGTTTCGGAATGTCCCCTGCCGGCCCTGAGGCCGGCTCGCCTCAATGCTGCCAGAAGGCTTGCGGAACGACTCTGGTGGCCATTCAGCCCGACCGCGGACGGCATCGTCCCTGAGCCCGGGGATGAATCCCGGGGCGAAAACGGGCAGCGGCAACGAAGCGCCTTCATTTTGGGCCGGAGATCGCTGCCCCTCAGTCAGCCGGCTCAGGCCTGGATCGCGGGAGAGGCGGGGCGACCGATCCGGCGGTTGGCGACGGCCTCGGCGCCGCCGACGACGAACAGGATACCGGTCGTCAGCAGGCTCAGCGTCAGCGGCGAGAGGTCGCCGGCCAGCGGGATCAGCACCAGCAGCAGCCCGAGCCCAACGATATGGGAGACCGGGAACCGGCCGATCTCCGAGACGACCTTGAAGAGCAGCGTCCCGAGCAGGAAGAGCATCGGCCCGCCAACCACCGTCAGGATCGTCTCCATGTCGCTGTGGCCCTCGGGGTGGGCGAGGACCAGTTCGTCCCCGACCGCGACGACGATGATCCCGGCCACGATCGGCAGATGGAGATAGGTGTAGGCGACGACCGCGACCCGACCGGGGTTGGCGACTTCCTCGAAGTGGCGGGTCGCCTGGTCCGCGATGGTGCCGAAATAGATCCACCAGAGCGTCACGCTGCCGGCGAACGCGGCCACGAACGCGGCGACCACCGGGAACGTCCGCTCCAGATCCGTGAAGGTAGCGCCGGCGACCAGCACCGACTCGCCGAGGGCGATGATGACGAACAGACCGCAACGCTCCGCCATGTGCGCGGGGCTGATGTCCCAGTCCGTCGTCGTCGCGGCGCCGAGCCGCGGCACCCGGTAGCCCGCACTTGGCGCGACATAGTCGAGCGCGAGGGCGATCGCCCAGAGGATCAGCCGGGCGTCCCCCTCGACCAGGGCACCGGCCACCCAGAAGGGTGCCGAGACGACGAACCAGATCGCGATCCGGACCATGGTCAGATGCTCGCGATGTCCGAGGAAAGCACTGATGACGAAGAGCGTCCGCCCGATCTGGATGACGGAATAGGTGACGGCCAGGATCAGTCCGGTATCGTCGAACGCATCGGGGATCGACGTCGAGAAGACGAGGCCACCAAACATCAGCAGGACGAGCATCAGCCGGACTGGCCCGCGCTGCGGATCGACCCAGTTCGTCGCCCAGGTGGTGTACATCCACAGCCACCACGTCGCCATCAGGAGCACGGTGACCTCCAGGGCTCCCCGGACGGAGAGATGTCCCAGCAGGGTGTGCGAGAGCTGGGTGATGGCGAAGACGAAGACCAGGTCGAAGAACAGCTCGAGGGAGGTCACCCGGCTGGCGTTCAGTCCGGCCCGGTCGCGCAGGGTGTTGGAACGCAGCATCAGGCGGTGCACATGGCATCCCTCGCGGTTGGAGCGTCGTCGTCCGGTCTCGGCGGCAGTGGGTCCGCAGCTGGTCTCCCCGCGAGTATATCGACCAGCGTGCTGGAGAGAACCCGCCGTCCGGGGAGCGTCGCCCCGCCGAACGGGTGGGCCGTGTCAGGCGAGCAGTTCCTCGTCATCGGCGCGGCGGGTGACGAGGACTTCGCCGATGCCGGTGACCACGATGGCGACGGTCGACAGGACGCTGATCACGGCGGCGCAGCAGGTCCGTCTGGTCGTCGGCACCGACATCGGCATTGGCATCGGTCATGGGGCAGTGCGGCTCCCGGCGTCAGCGCGGATCGGGATAGCGGCTGAACGGGCACCGTCCGGCGACAGGGCTGATGGACGGTCGATCCCGGTTCAGACACGATCCGGACCATCAGCCAGATACATCACCAGGTGCATCGAATGGCACCGCATGTGCAGCGGGGAGGCGATACCACCGGTTCCGACGCGCGGGCCCACGTCGCCGGGCCGTCCGCGGACGGCCGCTCGACAGGACGCTGACATGACCTACCTCGCGTTCCACCTCTGCTTCATCCTGCCACCGATCCTGCTGCTGCTGTTCGTCCCGCCGAGGCCGTTGACCGGGGCCAGCCGTTGGGCGGTCGTGGCGCTCCCGGCGATGGCCCTGCTGGCCGTCGTCTACACCACGCCGTGGGACAACCACCTCGTCCGGATCGGCGTCTGGGGCTACGGCGCGGACCGCGTCATGGGCACGATCGGCTACGTCCCGATCGAGGAATACGCGCTGTTCGTCCTCCAGCCGGTGCTGACCGGGCTCTGGCTGTACCGGGTCTCCGCCGGGAGGACGTGGTCCCGGCTCGAGCGTGGCCCCTTGCGGCCGAGACTGATCGTGGCGGCCGGGCTGATCGCCGTTGCGGTGGTCGCCGCCGCGCTGCTGCTGTGGCAGTCGACGACCTACCTCGGCCTGATCCTGGCCTGGTCGCTGCCGGTGCTCGCCCTGCAGTGGGGGTGGGGTGGCGACATCTTCGCCCGCTCGGGACGCGTCATGGCCGTCGCCGTCGCCGTGCCGACGCTCTACCTGTGGGTGGCCGACCGGATCGCGATCGGGCTCGGCGTCTGGGAGATCTCGTCCCGCTACACGACCGGGATCACCCTTTTCGGCCTGCCGGTCGAGGAGGCCGTCTTCTTTCTGGCGACCAACATCATGGTCGTCCAGGGGCTGGTCGCGATCCTCTGGCTGAGCGGACGCGTCCTGATCCATCGCCGGGCGAGCCTTGGGGAGAAACGCCTGCCGGCGTCGCGGTGAGCCGGATGGACGCGGCCGGGATCGAGCTCCCGGCGGAGACCCGGCGGGCTCTGCTCCGTCTCGTGATCCGTCCCTCGCGGGTCGCGACGGTCGCCGTGATCGTCGTGGTCGCGCTGCTGGCCGTCGCCGGGCTGTCGATCCCGGTCTGGGTTCAGGCGATTCCACTCGCCGCAAGCCTGCTGCTCTTCGGCCTTCCCCACGGCGCCATGGATCACCTCGTCGTCGGCCGGCTTACGGGGTGGCCGATGGGATGGCTGTCGCTCGGCCTGATCGTCGCCGCGTATCTCCTGCTGACCGGGAGCTATCTTGCCCTATGGGCAGTGGCGCCAGTGCTGGCCTTCGGCCTCTTCATCGCGCTGACCTGGTACCACTGGGGCCAGGGCGACCTTCAGATGCTGCTCGCGGTCGACGGTCCCGGCGTCCTGCCGACGCGGCGGCAACGCGGCCTGACGCTGGTCGTCCGCGGCGGGCTGCCGATGCTGGTCCCGCTGCTGGCGGCGCCGGGGATCTACCACGATGTGATGGATGCGTCGGTCGGGGTGTTCGGTCCGGGCGCTCACCACGGAGCCGACTGGTTGTTCGACGAGCGAACCCGGCTGGTCGCCGGGGTCGTCTTCGCGGCGATCGTGGTCGTCACGCTCATCGTCACCCGACCCGATGCCGAGCCCGCGCACCGGCGAGCGTGGAAAATGAGTGTGGCGGACACCGTCCTGCTGGCGATCGCGTTCGCCGTCGTGCCGCCGGTGCTGGCGATCGGGATCTACTTCTGCTGCTGGCACGCGACCCGGCACATCGCCCGGGTGATCCTGCTGGGATCTCCCGCCCCGACGATCACCGGGTCCGAGTGGGTGGTCCCGGCGGTCGGCCGCTTCGCCCGTGAGGCGGCGCTACCGACCACCGGAGCCCTGGTCCTGCTCGCCGGGCTGTACATCCTCGCTCCGGCTGCGTCGGACGAGCCGCTGGGACTGACCGGCCTCTACCTGGTCGGCCTCGCCGTCCTCACCCTGCCCCACACACTGGTGGTGACGTGGCTGGACTGGCGGCAGGGCGTCTGGAGCCCGTCCACCGGCGGACCAATACGAACCGACTGAATCGAGGCTGACTGCCGATCGACTCCCAGTCGCCAGCGGAAGGGGCGAGTTACCCGAACTGACGCTGCTGTCTGGCGGCGGTCTTCCGGCGCCAGGAGCGCTCCGTGCTCTACTCGGCGGCGACGTACGAGCCGATCACGAAGACGACCGCCACGACGTGGGCGACGAGACCCGCCCGATTCGCGGACGCCGTCCCCCAGAAGAGCGGGGCGATGGGATGCACGCCGATTGGCACCGGTATGACTGGCCACAAGCGGTCGTTGCCGCTGAGAACCAGGCAGTGTCGGCAGCGCATGTGCGTGGAGGGCGGGGACGGTCATCGGATCAGACCAGCGTCAGCGGGTGCTGGCGAACGCCACCAGAGGAGACCAATCGATGTATCTGAGGATCGACCGGCTGCAGATCGAAATGCCCGTCGCCGAGAACCCGGACCCACGGGCGGCCAACGCGGTCCAGGAACTGATGGGCGGGCGCTTCGGCGAGATGTCCACGCTGATGAACTACACCTACCAGTCGTTCAACTTCCGGGGCAAGAAGACGCTCAAGCCCTTCTACGACCTGATCGCCAACATCGCGACCGAGGAGCTGGGCCACGTCGAGTTGGTTGGCGCGACGGTCAGTGGCCTGCTGACGGGATCGGCCGGTCGCGGCCCGGCCGAGGACGCCCCGCTCAAGGACGTGCTCGGCGTCGGCAACCCGCACCACTTCCTCAACGGCGGCATGGGCGTGCTCGGCGTGAACGCGACCAACGCGCCCTGGCAGGGCGACTACATCTTCAACACCGGCGACCTGGTGCTGGACATGCTCCACAACTTCTTCCTGGAGTGCGGTGCCCGGATGGGCAAACTGCGCGTCTACGAGATGACGGACAACCCGATCGCCCGCGAGATGCTCGGCTACCTGCTGGTCCGCGGCGGCGTCCACCAGCTGGCCTACGCCAAGGCGCTGGAGGAGCTGACCGGGGTCGAGATCCCGAAGATGCTCAACATCCCGAACATCTCCAACACCGTCTTCCCGGAGACCAAACGCTTCATGGACCGCCAGAGCCACGCGACGCTCTACCGGTTCAGCCCGGACGACTACCGCGACATCGACAAGATCTGGAAGGGCGCGCATCCGGAGGACGGCGCGACGCTGAACGTCGTCGACGGCCCGCCCGAGGGTGGAGAGACCAACCCCGGCACCTATGAGCCGGCCGTGTTCGCGCCAGGCTACGTCCCGGAAGAGCTGGAAGAGATCGCCGCCCGGCTGATGAAGGGGTAGTTCGCGGCCCTGCTCGAACGCCCTCGCCCCATCAGCCACCACGCCGCGCGTGAGCTTGATGGGGCGAGGGCTTTTTCGTAATCTTGAACTATGGCGTGTTGACACGAACGTCTTGCCGAAATCGGCATTGAACTGGCGACGAGCGAAAGTCCCCACCCCAACCCCTCCCCTGCCCGCATCTGCGGATGCGTCAGGAGAGGGGCTCCATGCTGGTCGGACTGAAGCCCTCCGGGAATTTCCAGCATCGAGTGAGCCCGTCTCCCCCTCTCCGGGCTCGCTAACGCGATCCCGACGAACGGTCGCACGGCCGGGATCAGCCGGCCTGCCCACTGTCCATCTGGGTCAGGACGAAGACCGGGATCTGGCGGTCCGTCTTCGTCTGGTAGTCGGCGTAGTTCGGGAAGGCGGCGACGGCGCGGTCCCACCAGACGGCCTTCTCGTCGCCGGTGACCTCGTGCGCCAGGTAATCCGCCTTGTCCGGGCCGTCCTGCAATTCGACGTGCGGCTCCCTGACGATGTTGTAGTACCAGACCGGGTTCTTCGGGGCACCGCCGAGGGACGCGACGACGGCATACTCGCCATCGTGCTCGACGCGCATCAGCGGCGTCTTGCGGAGCCGACCGGACTTCGAGCCGACCGTCGTCAGGAGGACGACCGGCATCCCGCGCAGTTCCGTTCCCTCGGTCCCACCGGACGATTCGTAGAGCTCCGCCTGCTCGCGGGCCCAGTCGGACGTACTCGGCTCGTACTCACCGATCAACGGCATCGTCTCTGTTCCTTCTCTGATTGGACGCCCTCTCCTGTCAGGGGTCCGGCGCCAGGAGCGTCAACCATCGATCTTCGAGGATCCCAGTTCAGCTCCCAGCCGTCAATGCGTACCGGCTCAGTGGTGAGCTGGAAGCAGACGGTGATCGTACCCGTCTCCAGCCTGGCGTTCCGGGCAACCGGCTTGCTAGCCAGCACGGTATCGCATTGCACAACTTGGCTTGGTGTTTCACCGTGGCTAGGGCGGTCAGCCAGCAAGGGCCAATCGAGGAGGGACCGGTGAAACTGTTCGTTGAGATCGAGCGAGGAATCGCCTTCTGGACCGCCGCTCAGGGATACGTTGTGCGCCAGGCGAGCGACGACTTCACGGTACTGACCGACCCCGACCGCCGGTGGTCATTCGTCTTGCTTCAGGTGTCGGCCGAGTCGAAACACAGTCCCAACAGCGTCCCTCTGGACCACTACACCACGAACCAGTCAAGCGAGGTACGCACCTCATCAAGCTGGAGGCACGGCGCATCCCGCGATAATACATAGCGGTCCACGATGAGATCGTAATAGTCCATTCTTGCGGCAACCAGTTTTGCGTCATCTAGTCCCCGTTGAAGCAGGACGAACGACGCGCCTAGCGGCGACCGGGCTACTATCCAAGCTGACGCGTCAGGCGTTCCCGCTTGGTACCCTAGTCGCCTCCGCCGTGCGTCATCCAGCTTCCGCCCTGAGTAAGTGTTAGCCGGAGGACCGTGACGGGCAGATCGTGGAGGGGCTCCAGTAATGAGGCAACATGCCGATGAGCTCATCCCGCAGTCCTCCCACTACTGACGATCTAACCGCGACAGACTACCAGGGGAACCAAAGTGGTGGATCTTGGGAAACGATGAACAGGCCGCACATAAACATCCCGGACAGCGATGGCTGACAATCGCGCTGTGGAGCATGGTCAGCGTGACCATGCTTACCGGCGTTCTCGCTGTAGTCGACTGGTTCGCTTTCCTGGTTGCTAGCGTGGACCAGCCGCCTTCGCTAGCCGAACTCCGGGAGTATCAGGACTCGAGAAGCCTGTTCTGGCCGGCCTTGGCTGTCACCAGCATCCTGTGGTTCTGGAAGACCATGATCGCCAAGTCTCGCGTCGTCGTGCGACTGCTCGCGCTCGTCTTTCTTGCCATCGGGATGATCGGACTCGTGCGATCAGTCATCGCGGACAACCCGGACACTCGAGATGCGTTTGTTATCCGGTTCTGGGATTGTCCGGTCAGCGTAACGGTATTGACCCTTGAGGCGCAGGCGTCGACTTGTACTGACCACTCTATCGAACGTATGCAGTGGTATCTCATCGAAGAAGACGACTATTACAACGTCGACGCACCGACCTTTGTAAAACCGTCATCAGGGGAGGGAAACTCCGCGACCTGGGAAGGATTGCCGCAGGGCAGATACGTTGCCCGGCTGGCCACCGATAACGACCCCAGTCTGTCGTCGTATGACATGATCCGCAGCGTCCGGGTTACGACCACTTCGTCATGGAGCAATACCGCGAACATGGTCCCCGGCGAAGCGGTCCGGCAGCCGTATTGGACTCAGCGTGTGGAGTTCACGCCACAGTTGCAGTCGATGAACGTCTATTTCCTTCCAATACCCAATGCTGAGGTAGGTGAAACCTGACAGCGTCCTCCCAACCAAACACATGTTATATGAGATGTCATTGGCTTGGCGAGTGGTCGAAACCTCTGAAGGACTATATCTACGATAATCGGATCGAATGCGTGTTCATTATATGGCGAAGCGACCCACCTTTGACCAGATCGCGTATACCCCGCGCCTGAGTGAGCGCATCACACCGAAGCAGGCGACGGTGCTGGTTGAGTAGCAAATCGGGCTGGTTTCCGCTTGGTGGGGGACTGGCCGTTTGCGGCCGGGACGACATCCCGGAGGTCGAACGGGTAGGCCTAACGACGGTCGCCCAGTCGCCCCACGCGCAGGAGATGCCCTGCGCCGAGGCGGTCCTGGGAGAGGCCGCGCCCGACGACGCAGCCTCGGCCGTCGCATGGCGGGTCATCGAACGCCGGTCGACCTTTCCGTCTGGCGACAGCCCGACAACCTCAGTTTGAAGCCAATGTGGGACGGCATGAAGCCGAGGCGCTCGTAGAACCGGGCGGCGGCGGTCCGCTGGCGGTTGGACGCGAGTTCGATCATCCCGCAACCGCGCCGGTTGGCCTCCGCGATCGCCCAGCGGATCATCTGCGTGCCGACCCCGCCGCCGCGGTGCGCCGCCGCGACGCGAACGGCTTCAAGGTGGGCCCGGCTCGTCCCGCGGTGCGAGAGACCGGGCAGCACCGTCAGTTGCATCGTCCCGACGATCGCGCCATCGCGCTCCGCGACCAGCACGGTCATCACGCCGGCGATCGCCGCCAGCCGGTCGAATGCGGCCTCGTACGGGGCGAGGTCGTCCGGCGTCTCCCGGGCCGCCCCAAGGACGTCGTCGGCGTAGAGCGCGACGATCGCCGGGAGATCGTCGTGTGTCGCCGGCCGCATGGTTATCATCGTCATGTTCCTCCTCAGTTTCCAGCATGTGTTCAACAACCTGGTCTCATTGTCCTCCACTGCCGGGCAGTTTCGAGATACGGCCGTAACTTGACAAATAACGTTTTACTGGCTACGCTACGTCCTTAGGACGTAGCGTAGCCAGTGGGAATATAATGATGCCTGTCGCACCCCGACGCACTGCGGGTGACGCGATCCTGCGGGAACTAGCAGACCAACAGCGACGCGTCCTCTCCCAATGGCGCGCCTTCATCCTTCTGCGACGCGCAACGTTCGTCACCCCTCGCCCCGAGCGCCGCTGGGACCGCCTGCCGCTTCACCTCAATGACATCAATGGACTGCTCCGCTCGATGGAGGGACGTGGGGAGATCGCTCCCCTCCACCGGCTTCCCGGGCTCTTCGAGATCACGGTCCCGTATGCCCGGACCGGCCCGCTCGATGAGCATGAGATTCTCCTCGAAGCCAGCCCCTTTGCCGTGATCAGCCACTTCTCGGCCCTCGTCTTCCATGGGTTGACCGAGCAGCAGCCGACGTTCCTGACCGCGACGCAGCCACGCTCGGTGCCGACCGATTTCCTGCCTATCGATACCGATCCAACCGACTGGGAGGGCCTGACGCTCCCGTCGGTCCGGCGTCGCCCCAAAATGGTGCTTCGAACACCGGTCCGCTGGAGCACCGTCGACCCGGTCCGCTTCCACGGCTTCCTCGAGTACCAGCCACATGGCGCCCGCATCCGAGTCACGACCCCGGAACGGACGCTCGTTGACGCGCTCCAGACGCCGGAGCTGTCCGGCGGCATCGTCAACGTGCTTCGCGCCTGGACGCTCGGGGCACCGATGGCCGACCTGGACAGCCTGACGGAGCAGGTCGAGCGATACGACATCCAGGTCCTCCGACAGCGGACCGGGTTCGTCCTCGACCGACTGGGCCTCCGGCACCCGGCGCTTGACCGCTGGCGGCAGAAGGCCCACCGGGGCGGGTCCAGCCGTCTGGTCGGTTCGGAGCCATTCGCCTCCTCATTCGATGAGCGGTGGAATCTGTCGATCAACGCCTCGACGTCTCCGCTGGAGGACCCGTTCCGATGATCGGCATGGCGACGGACGCCTTTCCCGCGACGTTCTCCGGGATCACCCGTTGGGCGAAGGATCGCGGGATGGCCGCCGGCGAGGCCCGGCGGCGCTATGCCCAGTTCGTCGTCCTGGTCGCGGTCGCCAACAGTCCGGTGCTCGGCGAGATGGTGGTCTACAAGGCGGCAATGCCCTGGACTTCGTCCTCCAGCCCAACCGGAGCACGCTCGATCTTGATTTCACCCTCGATCGCGCAGACGCCGCACCGCACCTCCTGGCCGAGGAGATCGAGCGCCGGATTGGCTCCGGCTGCCGGCTGATCGCCGGTCGAATGGGCATGGCACTCGTCGTCCAGCGAGTCCGGCAGAACCCGCCGGGCCCGGACCGGACATTCGTTACCTTCGCCGTCAGCATCGACTACGCGTTACCCGATCAGCGAGCCGTCATCGAGCGTGCGCGGCGGGGCGTCCGGATCGCACAGACCATCGATGTCGACATCGGCATCAATGAACCGATCTGTGCGGCAACCAGTCTGTCCCTTGGCGCAGGGTTGGGCAAGATCCGCATCTCTACGATCGAGGAGATCGTCAGCGAGAAGCTCCGGGCGCTCCTGCAGCAGTCGATCCGGGGACGGGAGCGTCCGCAGGATCTGCTCGACATCGCCGTCGCCCTTCGCGGCGACAACCCGCCGGCTCCGATAACGGTCGCCAGGTTCCTGCTGGTCAAGGCAGCCGCACGAGACGTATCGGCCTCGCGGGCCGCGTTCCATGACGCCGAACTCGCCCGGCTGACACAAGCGGGCTACGACGACCTCGCGGCGACGACACGGGTCCTGTTCATCCCGTTCGGGGAGGCATTGGCTGACGTCCTTGCATTCGTCGACGCATTGTCCATCCCCGAGCAGCACTAACCGGTACCTTTTCGACAACGTTTGCCCAGAATGCGCCAACCGTGTACCGTCAGTCCCGCTATCGGCTGAGCGGCCGGTCGTCCACATATGGAGGACCAGCCCTGGCCGACCCACTTGCCCGATCGTGTCGGGCCGCGCCCAATCCATTACAAGGAGTCATACGTGTTCGGGCTGCCATTCGACGGGAACGGGCGATTCTACCGCGGCAACATCCACTGCCACTCGACCAACTCCGACGGCCGCCTCAGCCCGGCCGAGGTCGCCGCCGCCTACCGGGACGAGGGCTACGACTTCATCGCGCTGACCGATCACTTCATCGAGCGCTACGACTACCCGGTCAGCGACACGCGGGAGTTCCGCACCGGCGGCTTCACCACGATCATCGGCGCCGAGCTGCACGCCCCGGCCCTCGACAACGGCCAGACCTGGCACATCGTCGCCGTCGGGCTGCCGCTCGACTTCCCGCCGACCGGCGACCAGGAGAGCGGTCCGGAGCTGGCCGCCCGCGCGATCGCGGCCGGCGCCTTCGTCGGAATCGCTCACCCCGCCTGGTACGGCGTCAAGATGCGCGACGTCGATTCGATCGAGGACGCCCACGCGATCGAGATCTTCAACACCGGCCATGAGGCCGACGCCGACCGGGGCGATGGCTGGTTCATGGCCGACCTGTTGACGATCGAGGGGCGTCGGATCCTCGGCTACGCCGCCGACGACGCCCACTTCAACGGCCGGCCCGATCACTTCGGTGGCTGGGTGATGGTCCAGGCGGCCGAACCGACGCCGGAGGCGCTGCTGGCGGCGCTCAAGGACGGCCAGTTCTACAGCTCCCAGGGACCGACGATCGAGCACGTCGGGATCGAGGACGGCCGGGTCGTCATCCGCTGCTCATCGGTCGCGTCGATCCATGCGGCCGGGCGTCCGCCGCTGAACAGGTACCTGTTCGCCGAGGCCGGCCAGACGATCATGGAAGCCAGCTTCCCGCTGGAGGCTTTCGCCGGTCAGTCCTGCCGGGTGACGGTGATCGATGAGCGGGGCAAGCGGGCCTGGACCAACCCGTTCTGGCTGGACGCCTACGGGCCGGGGATCGGTTGACCCGCGCGTCGCCGGTCGTTATGTCAATTCTAACCACTATTGAAACAGAAGTGGTCTCGGTCACAGCCTACGCGAGATATCGCCGATCATCGGTCAAGCCGAATCGACAGGGTCATCGTCATGATAGTAGGATCACCGCTGGCGTAACGTCCGTAGCGCCGCGACCGATCGCTGGCAGGCCGAAGCCAGCCAGCCGAACGCCCACCGTGCGGCGTTCGCTCGCCTTATCCGGAGGATGATACATGTCGATCCTGCACCGCCTGAGCGCGATCGCGCTGGCGTCCCTGCTGACCGTCGGGACCGCCACCACGACCCTCGCCCAGGACGACGCGACGCCTGGCGCCGGGACGCCGGCCGCGACGCCCGCCGCCAGCGGCGACACGCCGGTCGTCGGCGACGCGGTCCCGATCTACTCCAGCGACACGGGTGAGGAGATCGCCTCGATCACCGTCGAGAGCATCACCGACCCGTTCGACGAGTACTCGGAGTACTCCGCCCCCGAGCGCGGCTCCCGCTACATAGCGGTCGAGTACACCGTCACCAACGAGGTTCAGAACGACTCGCTCGACTCCCCGGCCTACTACCTGAGCCTCGGTACCGACCAGGGTCTGCTCGCCTCGCAGGCGTACGTGACGCTGGCCGACGACTCCGACGTCGAGGAGCTGACCACCGACGCGATCCTCGGGGGCGAGAGCGCGACCGGCACGCTGTTCTACCAGCTGCCGGACGACGTCGAGATCGGCGGCCTCTACTACACCGGTTACGGCTACTACACGCTACTGGCCGATGTCAGCGGCACGGCCTCCCCGGCGGTCGGCGACGAGGTCACGGCCTACACCGTCGAGGGCGATGAGTACGCCGCCGTCTCGATCACCGACTACCAGGACCCGTTCGAGGACTACGGCGAGTACTCGGCGCCGTCCTCCGGCGAGCGCATCATCGCGGTCACGGTCTCCGGCGAGAACCTGATCCCCAACGACGGCATCGACTTCGGCCCGGGCCAGTTCCAGATCCTGACCGGCGAGGGGCTGATCTTCGGCACGGCCTACGGCGTCGAGCCGGGCGCGGGCAGCGACCTCGAGGTCCTCGAGGACGGCCGTATCGGCGGCGGCGAGTCGGCCGAGGGCACGATCTTCTTCGTGCTGCCGGAAGAGACCGAGGTCTCGGGCGTCATCTTCTCCCCGGACTCCGGGATCGTCGTCAACATCGGCAACCCGAACGCCTGACGGCTGACGAGTCCGACACGCCACAGACAATGAGACAGCGGACCGGGCGACATTTGCCCGGTCCGCTGTCTCATTGTCCCTCGGCATCGATCGATACCGACATCCTGTTGACGTGCCCGGATCCTGTCTGTCGATGGGGATGGCCGGATGAGCGCACGAGAGCGGGGACCGTTGAAGCTGTCCGACAGCCGACTCCCCTCCCCGCGGCGGCGGGGAGGGGAGTCCGGCGAGCGACCGCCAATCCCCTCCGGTCAACTGGAGTGAGGACGACAGTAACCGGCTAGACGCCGGGCGTTTCCGGCGTCTCGATCGACTCGGCCGGCACCGGCGTCTCCTCGGTCACCGTCGACTCCGGCGTCTCGGCCGGCACCGGTGTCTCCTCGGTCACCGTCGACGGCACCTCCGCCGGCTCGACCGCCAGCTCGACCGTCACGGTCGGCGCCTCTGTTGCCGCCGGCGCCACCTCCGCGCCCGTCACCACCGGCTCGGTCGGCGTCACCTCGGCCGGTCGGGCCGGTCGGGCGGGTCGGGTCGGCCGTGGCACGTCGGTCGGCCGCGCCGGTCGCGTCGGCCGCTCCTCGGTCCGGGACCGGTCCGTCACTGTGTAGTCCCGTGTCTCAACGGTCTCGTTGCCCGCCGCGTCCTGGGCCCGCGCCGTCAGCGTGTACGTCCCCGGCTCGGTGCCGTAGCCCGTGACGGTGCACGGCACCATGCCGCTGACCGTGTCCATCGCGGTGCAGGTCGGCGCGGCCGGCAGGGCCCGCGGCGCGTAGCTCTGGCCCGGCTGGGGGCCGCCGACGAAGGTGGTGACCGGGCCGGTGGTATCGACGACGGTGACGGTGAAGCTGGTGGTGTCCTCCCCGCCGGCGCCGTCGGTGGCCGTGCAGACCACGGTCGTCTCGCCGAGCGGGAAGTCATGGGGCGAGGTGATGTCGGTCTCGCCGATCCGGCAGGTGACGGTCACTGAGTCGCCGGTGTCGGGGTCGGTCGCGGTCGGCGGGGTGAAGGCGACCGAGGCGCCGCCGGGGCCGGTCGCCTCCGTGGTGATGTCGTCCTGGGCGTCGTCGATGACCGGCGGGTCGTTGACGGCGTTAACGGTGACGTCCACCCGCTGGGTGGTTTGCTCGCCGTCACTATCAGTGACCCGGACCCTGAAGGTGTCAGAGCCGTTCTACAGCGGGGGTCAAAAAGGTTGTCCGCCAAATCGTTTTCCGCACTGGACAGGTCGTTCTGTACGCTCCGCGCCGTTCCTGAGCCCGGCTCGCTTCGCTGCCATTTATGGCCGGGCATCGCCGTCAGGCGATAGCGGGCAGCCAGTCTGGATACCGACAATCGTTCTGCCCCTCGCTCTAGTTGGCATTTGGCATGTAGGTAACGGATCGGTCCTTGCCCTGCCCACCGACTACGAGCGTGCCGTGGTCCGGGATCCGGAATGCGGTGACGACGAGATTCCGCGGGGCGGTCCCACTGTCGTCGACCTCGAAGTTGAGGGTGCGGCTGGTGTCCTCGTCGAGGGTCACTGATGCCGGAAGCCCCGTGATAGTCGGGCTCCCGCCGGCTCCGGCTCCGGCCTCCGCCCGCGGGACCAGACCGTCGAAGACCCCGGAGGCCGGACCCGGCAGCGCGGCACAGGCCAGGGCGAGGACCAGGAGCGCGACGAGGGACATGACGCGGCGCGGCAGACGCATGGCGACCTCCAGACAGACAGACCAATGACGCTTTTCGGACGAATGCAGCATCAGCAGTATAGACAAAATGACGGTCGTTCGAGTAGATCGAGGGACATCAGAATCATCGTTTCCACATACACAGGGCCATTCAATCATACCTATGGAAGAAATCGTAGCATTTGCTAAGTCGACAGGTCATCGTGGCGGATCGTGGCCATCCCGCGGGCGGTGATGGACAGCGCCGGGACGCGGCGGCATGATGCTGCGGGGTGCCGCCCGGTGGGACCCGCCGGGCGCGCACCCGTTGGACGACGGGGCGCCCTTCCGTGGCGTGACTGGAGGATGCGATGTCGATCCCGAGGCGACTGAGCGCGATCGTCCTGGCCAGTGTCCTGTCGATTGCGTCCATGCCGGGTGCGTTCGCCGGGCAGGACGCGACACCCGAAACCGGGACACCGCGGCCGGTCAGCACACGCGTGGCGAACGACGCGCCACGGATCGGACAGCCGGCCATCATCCATTCACCGGACACGGGCGCGGTGGCCGGGACGCTGACGATCGACGCCGTCATCGACCCATTCGAGGACACCGGCGACGAACCGGAGGACGATGCCCATTTCGTCGCCGTCACCTACATGCTGGCGCTGGCGCCCGGCGTGGTCGCCGGACTCCTGCCCCGAACGGGCGGCGAGCTGCTCGTCCTGGAGACGTCGCGCGGGGTGCAGCTGGTCCCGATTGCCACTGATGGTCCGGACACGCTGCCCTATCGCGAGGGAGCGGGGCGGCTGATCTTCGCCGGTGGGAGCGGCTCGGGGACCGTGCTCTACGAGGTGCCGGACGATGTCACGGTGACGAGTGTCGTCTACCAGAGCGATACGCTGAACTTCGACGACGACCAGTTCTACGGCCACCGCACGCTGGTCGCCGACCTCGGCGGCACCGCGAACCCGACGTTCGGCGCACCGGTGACGGCCTACGACCTGGCGGAGCAGCCCCTCGCCCGGGTAACCGTAACCGGCTACGAGGACCCGTTCACCGTCGAGGACGGAGCGCCGGGCCAGCCGGGGGAGATGCGACTGATCGGCGTGACGGTGACCGTCGAGAACCCCGGCGACGACGGCCGCATCGCGGTCGATCCGTACCAGTTCTTCATCCAGACGTCGCAGGGCTTCCTGGTCGGCGAGTACGCGGTGAACGCCGACAACCTCCAGTCCGGCTTCATCCCGGAGGGGAGCGCCGCCGGCGGCATCGTGAGCTTCGTCGTTCCGGCCGGCGCCGGCGTGTCGGGCGTCTTCTACCGGGCCGACGCCAGCCGCAACGAATCGCTGACCTATCCCGTCGAGTACTACTCCGTGATGGTCAACATCGGCCGCCCGATCACCTGAACCGGACCGGACGGTCGCGCTGCCCAGTCGGCCGGGAGCCGGTCGTCACCGGGCATCGTCCCACTTGCCCTTCTTCTGGCCGACCTCGATCAGGTGTCCGTCGGGGTCGCGCAGGTAGCAGCGGATCTCGCCGGGGAAGTCGACCGGTGGCGACAGGAACCGGGCGCCCCGCGCCGTCCAGGCCGCGTAGGTAGCGTGGACATCGGCGACGCGGACGCAGAGCCCACCGGTCAGACGACCGGCGTCGGCGGGCGTGGGTGCCTCGACGGAGACCGTCAGCTTGTCCGGTGTCGGGTCCCCGCCACCGGTGTTGATCATCAGCCAGCCGTTCAGGAACTTCATCACGCAGGGCCACTGCTCCTGCACGACCTCCGCACCGAGGACATCGCGGTAGAACGCGCGGGATCGGTCGACGTCCTCGACGATGAGCAGATACGTGAGCAGCATCCCCACGCGGGGGGCCGGATACCCATCGGGCGGCAGGTTGGACGGCGACGTCAGGGACTGGTCGGTCATGGCGGTGCTCCCTCGCATCCGGAATGGTCCGGTGAACCCGGTGTCGTCACGCATCGACGGCAACGGATCGTCATGGGCAGTCTACGGCCGATGCATCCGGTCGGATACACCCCGATCGGACAGCTCTGGATCTCGTCATCGAACGGAGTGGACCCGTGAATCCCCGCGGGACGACGCCCGCTCGATCGCCGGCGCGATGCCGCTCGGCCGCCAGAGCGCCTGGTAGAGCACCTGGCTGGTGATCAGGACGGCGACCACGGAGGTGGCAACGTCACCGTCACGATCGATGTCCCCCTGTAACAGGGCAATAAGCACCCCGGCGACGATACAGATGCCGAAGGCGACCAGACCACGCGCCTCCCTGCGCCATTCCGGCTGGATGACGATGGCGATGATGTTGGGCAGCAGCGATCCGACGACGATGCTGGTCAGGGTGATATCGGTGTCCATGTACGTGCCTCCTGTCTGGGTGACTGCCAAATCGTCCTGAGCCGTCCCCGTCAATCGGCCACCTCCACGACTGTCCCATCCGGCAGCGCCCGGAGCGTCCAGCCATCAGCGAACCGGAACGTCACGCTGCCGGCGTCCCGCTCGACCGTCTCCAGCGCCGGCCAGACGCCGGTCGCCCGGCCCCGACCGAGCCAGGCGCGGCTCAGGGGACCGGCCGGGTCGAAGGTGAAGCGGCGCCCGGATCCGTCCGGCGCGGGTGCGGAGCCGAACCACTCCACCAGGTCCTGCACCGTGACGCCGCCGGGCAGGTCGAGATCGACCGGCGGACGGGGCGTTGACGGGACCGGCTCGGGGTCGCCGCCGGACGCTCCCGCCTGCGCCGACCGCAGCAGCTCGCCGGCGCGCCGGATCAGCGGCGCGGTCAGGCGGCGGACGACGTCGCCGGGGCAGCTCTTGGCGCCGTTGAACTCGCTGTGCCAGTAGACGAAGGTCAGGCCGGTCTCCGGGTTGACCGGCCAGCCGCCGTGCGGGATGCCGCACCAGTCAGCCCAGTAGGCGACGAGCCGGGCCAGCCGCTCGAACGCGATATCCGCGACCGGGTCCGCGTCGAATCCGGCGATCTCGATGCTGACGCCGTCGCGGTTGATGGCGGCCACCCCGAGGCGGCGGACGAGGGCGATGCCGTCACCGGGTGGCGCCGTCCACGGGCCGGAGGCGTAGGGCGAGTGCGGGCCGAGCGGGTCGGTCCAGCGCCAGATCTCGCCGGTGCGGTGGTCGATCCCGTAGTCGGTCCGCGCCTTGTGGCGGGCCTCGGTCCGGAAGTAGGTGTCGGTCCCGGCGAGGCTGCCCGCCATTCGGTGCAGGACGACGAAGCGCGGCCGGCGCGGACCGAGGTCGTCCCAGGCGGTGTTGAGCTCCGGCGGGATGTCGCGGTGGACGATCGGCGGCGGTGTGATCTGGCCGAAGCGGGCGGTCGTTGTGGCTGGTCGTGTGCTTGTGCGTTCGGTCATGTCGTTGGTGTGCTCCATTCATGGGTAGTGTGTGGCGAGCAGTCCCCACCCCAAACCCCTCCCTGGGACCGGTCCGCTCACCATGCGCTGAAGCGCCTGGCTCGCCGGACCGGTCCCAGGGAGGGGCTCCATGCTGGTCGGCTTCGCCTTCCTGAAGGTCAGCAGGCGCCGCGAACCGTCTCCCCATCTCCGGGCGGTGAGACACCGCGGTGTCGAAACCGAGCCGGGGAGGGGGCCGGCGGTGGGGACTCGCTCGCCGACCGACGGGTTGAAATATTCAAACCGTCTCCCCCTCTCCATCCGCAAGCCCGCAAGGGCGCCAGCGTGATGGGGAGCGGGTCGGGGGGTCGGGTCACACCTCGACGAGGTTGACGCGCACGACTGCGTCGCCGTAGCGGGCACTGTCGGCGGGACGGGGGACCTGCTCGTCGATGCCGGTGATGCGAACGCGACTGGTGTCGCCGCCGCGGTCGAAGTCGATGTCGCGGAAGTCGACCGTCGTGCCGGTCGCCCAGGCATCCCAGAGGTCGTCGATCTGCGTGGCATCGTCGCGGTCGTGGCGGCCGCCGTCGCGCTCAACCAGGCCGTCGCGGGCCATGACCGTCAGCGACCAGCGCCGCCGCCGGGTCGGGATGTCGAGCGGCTCATACTCCGCCCAGAGTCCGGCCAGCGTCGGGGCCACGCCGCTGACCCCAGCCCAGGTCACCCGCAGCTGAACGAAGACCGAGCCGGGCGCGCTCGCCGGGATCGCCCCCGAGATCGTCACGTTGCGATCACCGGAAGCGATCGACCGGGTGGCGATCGGAAGCCAGCTGGCGCCGGCGTCGAGCGACGCCTGCAACTGGACGGTGACGGGGGCGGAGACCGGTGGCGGGCCCCCCTCGTCCGGCGCGGCGAAGACGGCCCCGGCCTGGCGCCAGACCTTGGGCTGGTCCCGCTCGCCGCCGTCGAGCAGGCTGGTCAGGTATTCGCCCGAGGCGGCGTAGGCCGGCCGGTCCGGCCCGCGGGCGATCAGCCGGGCGAGGTCGTACGATGCCGAGCCGTCCCGGAGGACGAGCAGGTCGGTGTCGGCGGCGCCGGCGGTCGGCATCGGCCAGCAGGCCGTCGTGCCCGTCCCGGCCGGGCGCCGCAGGATCCGCCACCAGGCCGAGCCGTCGAACGCCCAGAGCTCGGACAGGCCGCGCCACGTCCGCAGCGCGACGATCAGCATCCCGCCAGCCACGCAGGCGCCATAGGCGACGGACGCCGTCAACCCGACCGCCTGCCAGCCCTGGCGCTGGTTGCCGGAGCCGGGGTCGTACTCCATCACCTCGTGGGCGAGGAAGGTGTAGAGCTTGCCACCGAATGAGACGAGGAACGGGAAGTCGTCGTCGCTCGTCCAGAAGCCGGGCGAGAAGAACGGCTCCGGCTCGCCCTGCCAGTGGGCCGGGATCCGGGGCGAGACGACCGCGCCGGTCGACGGGTCGGTCGCCGCCGGTCGGGCCGGCTCCCAGCGGCCACCGAGCAACCAGAGGGCCGACCGGGTCGCGATCGCCAGCCGGCCCTGGTGCGAGCCGATCGCGACGATCGGGGCGTCGAGGGCCCGGGTGTCGATGTCGGTCCCGTCGCTGATCCGCAGGACGTGCAGCTCCTGCGGCCGGGCGCTGCCGTAGACGAGCACGCCGCCGTAGTTCGCCACGGTCGAGGCCCGCTCACCGGGCAGGAAGGTCGAGATGGCGGTAGCGGGCGCGGCGCCAGGGTTGACCAGCTTCAGGTCCGTCGTCGGGCCGAGCGCGATCGCGATCCGGTCGCCACTACCCGGCAGGACGTACAGCGCGAGCTGGTTCCCGGCCCCACCGGCGAAGTCGGCGACCAGCGTCAGGCCGGTCCAGGCGCTGGCCGTCCCGGTCGGGCCGCGGTAGAGCCGGCCGTCGATGAAGACGTAGGCACGGGTCGCGGAGGCCGTTCCCAGCACGACATGGGGGCAGCGGTCGCCGGCCGCGAACGACGCCCGCGGGGTGAAGCCGCTGTCGACGAACGTCGTGATCGCCGGCCACGGCTCGACGCCCTGCCCCCCGAAGGCGCCGTGGACCGCCAGGCCGTCCCAGCCGCGGTCGCGCTCCAGCTGGAACGCCCGGCGCTGCCCGCCGAAGAAGTCCCGCAGCACGACCCGCCGGGCCCGCCCCTCGGCGACGCCGTCACTGGAGCGATGGTAGCGGCCCGGCGCCAGCATATAGCCGGCCCCGGCGATCCGGATGTCAGTCGTCTGCGGCATCGTCAGTCTCCTCGCCCTGTTCGTGCGGTGCGGTGCATCCGCTCCGCGGGTCCGGCCCGGCGCCGGGCTCGCGCCTGGCCGCCTGCCGGGTGATCCGAACGATCTCCTCGGCCTCGGTCAGCATCGACGACGCCGGCCGGTCGATCAGCTCGCCCAGCCGCTCCAGATGGGAGATCGTCGGAAAGCGACGGCCGGACTCCCAGCGGCTGATCGCCGAGCGGCTGAGCCCCAACTGCGTCGCGAGCTGCCGCTGCGACAGCCAGGCTTGCTGCCGGACACGGCGAATGACCCCGCCGAGCGCGACGGCGAGTGCCGGCGGGGTAGCTGCGGGCGGTGGGCGGATCGGCCGCTGCTCAAGCGACCGGTCGATCCCCTTGTCTGAAAGCCGGATGTGACGCGGGTTGAGCATGGGGACCTCCGGCGGTAGATAGATCGGGAATGCGTACCTGGGAGAAGGTTGGTCGCTTCGAAGCGGGTTGGAGGCGGAGCGCAGACCCCACCCTCCGACCCCCTCCCCGGCTCGATTTCGGCACTGCGGTGCCTCATCGCCCGGAGAGGGGGAGACGCGCCAGATCGCAACTGGTTGTTCACGGAGAGCTTCAGCTCGATCAGATGAGCCCCTCTCCTGACGCATCCGCAGATGCGGGCAGGGGAGGGGTTGGGGAGGGGTCTGCCCGCCAACGACCAACGTCGAAGCCCGAACCGTCTCACCGACGACCGTCCGCCCTCACCGCGGCGTCCGCCACTCGACGTGATGGGGCAGCCGGCGGCAGCGGCAGTTGGGGTGGAGGGGCGGCTGCGGGCCGTCGCCTTCGTCCCAGAGCGAGCCGTCGTACGGGCCGCACTCCGGGCAGGCCCGGCCATCCATCCGGACGGTGTAGACCTCGACCGTGACCGGGATCAGTGCCGCGACCACCGCCGCGACCACCTCCCGCGCGACGTCCCGGACGGCCGGCCAGTCGGGGACCGCGACGACGGCCGGCGAGGTCTTGACGGGTTGGGACAGCACGGGCCTGGCGCTCTTGGGGCCGCGGCCGCCGCCGCCATCGCCCCCGGTGAAACCGATCGGCATGGGGAACGATCCTCTCCTAATTCGCGACCGGGAGGACGCCGCCCCGGACCTGCCGCATCCGGGCCCGAAGCTCCCGCTCCATGTCGGCCCGGATCCCGGCGGCGGTCGACAGGATCAGGCTGGGCGGGTGACCCCGCTTGCCGTCCTCGACCGCCCGGCGGTGCAGGGCGTAGAGCGCGGCCATCGCGACGACGATCGACTCGTCCCCGTCCCGGACCTCGACCGGGTCGACGTCGTTGGCGGGCATCAGGCGCGTGGCGAGGTACTCGACCTGCCAGGCACCCGCCGTCGCCGGCAGGTCCAGCCGGATCGCGCTGTCCCACCACCGCCAGCGCTGACTGCCCGGCGGGGCGTCCGCGTCGCTCCAGTTCCGTGGGACCGTCTCTCCGGACCCGTCGGTGACACGGACGATCCGGCCACCGGACTGGGCGGCGGCCGTCAGCGGGACCGCGGTGCTCCCGGTGGCGACCGGGACGGTCGCCGTCCGGTGGGCCGGGAAGCGAGCGCTGTAGTCCCGGATGGCGGAGGCGAAGGCGTCGTTGAGCAGGTCGTCGTCCCAGACCGGCGGGACGGCGGAATCTTCGAGGCGGCGGCGCAGGGCCAGCCGCAGGGATGCCCGGGTCGTCATGGGTGGTGGTGCTCCTTCGATACGAGAGGCGGCGGCTTTGGCGTTGCTGGCGGACGTTTGTCCCCTCCCCCCGGCCCCCTCCCCGGCTCGTCCCGGCTCACCCCGACTGCGTCGCGGTTCGTCCTCGGGACGACCGGAGAGGGGGAGATCGGTTCTCTCGACGCTGACTGTTCCCGGAGGACTTCAGTCCGACCAGCAGAGCCCCTCTCCTGACGCATCCGCAGATGCGGGCAGGGGAGGGGTTGGGGAGGGGACGGTTCGCGAAAGAGGCGTTGAGGAAGGGGCAATCGCCCACCTACGGCAGCGTCGCCACGAACTCGCTGGTCAGCCCGCCGAACCGCTTCGTCTCGTCGACGATCCGGTCCAGCTCGCCGTCCGGGTCGCTGGCGCCGAGGGTGCCGATCGCCGAGCGGCGGCTCCGGATGCCGGCCGAGACCAGCTGGACCTGGTTCTGGATGCTGGCGGCGGTGTCGCTCGGCAGGATGTCCGGCCAGAGCGTCTGCGTCCGGCGGTGCCCGGCGATCGCCGCCCCGCCGAACCGCTCGCAGAGGTCCAGCAGCCGCCGGTTGCGCGCCTGGAAGGCCGTCTCCCAGCCACGCCGCTTGCGGTTGACCTGCTGGATCAGCGGCTGGATCTCGATCTCCAGCGCGACACCGGACAGGTTGCGGCCGGAGTCGCCGAAGGCCGTCCGGGGCGTCTCGCTCAGGTCATGCAGGCTGCGGTAGAGCAGGTCGATGTACTCGACGTGCAGCCCCACCCCGCCACCGCCGAGCAGATCCAGCAGGTAGGCGCGGGCCCCCTCCGGCAGTTCCCACTTGGCGCCCGGCCCGACGCTGATCCCCTCCGACCCCTCGACGTTCTCCAGCACGGCGATCGGCGAGCCGGACAGGTCGAGGATCCGGCCGAGGACGCTGAGCCGCCGGTTGAGCTCGCGGCAGACGTCGATCAGGTCGACCAGGTCCGACGTCCCCCACGACTGGTGCGGGCGCGGGTTGTTGGCGAGGATCACGTAGGGGATCCAGCCGTAGGGGTTGGCCTCGTCCCGGACGACCTGCCCGGCGACCGAGACCCACCAGTGCGTGTCCGTCCACTCCTCCGTGACCTGGTACGTCTGCTCCGGGTCCAGCACGGATGAGCGGGGCAGCCGGTCGGGACGCTCCCGCACCGGTCCGGGCGACGCGTCGCCGGCCAGCGGCCCGGGCGGGAACAACGTCTCGATCGCCGCGCCCGGCAGCCCATAGCCGTGCCGCACCCGGATCAGCCGGCGTGGGTTGTCCGGCGCCCACCAGGCTCGCACCGCCGCCGGGTCGACCGCCGCGACGACCGGCGCCCCGGCACCGTCATCCGACCCGGCGTCCCATGTCACCTTCATCACCGCGTCGCCCAGCACCGCCGCCTCGATCGCCAGGTCGAGGTCGAGCTGCCCCAGCCCGAGCCACCCGGACAGGTCGGCCAGCAGCAGTTCCGCCCGGTGCGCCGCCGCCTCCGACACCGCATCGCCGGGGACCAGCGGCGGGACCGCGAAGCCGACCGGGGCCGGGAACAGGTAGCTGGCGACCTTGCGGAGCAGCGTCCGGGCGTAGTTGACCGTCAGGCGGGTCTCCCCGCGGCGGGATCGCTCCGTCCACTGGTCGCCCTCATAGAACGCGAGCGCCTCGCGATACCGGCCGAACCGGCCGCTATCCGGGTCGTCGACGGTTGGCAGGGTGATGATCCGGGGATGCATGGTGGTGTCTGCTCCTGGGGCCGCGGACGGCGGCGGGTGAACGCGAAGACCCGCCGGACGGGCGGTCCGGCGGGTCGGTCGGTCGGGAGGCGTGAGGGCGCAAGGACGTGGGAGCGGTCGCGGTCTACGGGTTGACGCCGATCAGCCGGGCCGTGCCCAGGTCGCTGTAGAGGGCGAGGCCGCAGTACCACTTCAGGCGCCAGCGGGTCGCGTTCTTGCTCTCCAGCGCGCCGACCTCCTCGACCTGGATGCCGCCGTGCTCCAGCCCGGCGACGCCCTCGCTGCCGAACCGGACCGCGAACAGGCTAGACGTGTTCGGCGGCGAGGTACCGACCGCCTCGTCCTCGCGGATGAAGTCGTCGACCAGGAGCGGGATGCCGTCGTAGAACAGCGCCCGGCGACCGAAGGCGTCGGTGTCCGTCTCCAGCAGGTTGCCGGAGGAGCGCCGCAGGGCGCTGAGCTTCCGGCGCGACCGCTTGCTCAGCAGGATCGCGTCGGGCTTGCCGGGCCGGACCCGGTCGATCAGCTCGTCCATCAGGTCCAGCGTCAGGGCCCCGCCGTTGGTGCCGGCCGTGACGATCTGCCCCGGCGTGACCAGCCGGGCGAGGCCATCGAACGACTTCGAGCCGGCCAGCGAGGAGCCGTGGTAGAAGGTCTCGCTGTAGGTGTGGGCGATCGCCTTGGCCCGGTTCGCGACGACCTCCGCCTCCAGGTCGTTGGGGTTGGCGTAGGTCTGCTGGAGGAAGTCATCCACATCGGCGTCGCCACCGAGGATCCGCAGCGCCGTCGTAACCTGGGTGAAGGTCGGCGTCGCCTCGGTCCAGGTGTCGCCGACATCGAGGAACGCCACGGGCGGCATCGTCGCCTCGCGGTTGTAGGTGATCGCGGTCCCGGTCACGTCGGTGAACGGCAACCGGGTCAGCAGCTCGCTCTCGCGGACGATCGTGTCGATCACCCCACGGACGAGCAGGTCGTTGGTCAGCCTGGCCGCTTCCACCTTGGTCAATGCCATGGTCGCCTGTCTCCCCTTCGTTCGATCGTCCTGACGGGATGTCCCGTCAGGTCAGGTCACGAACGACGGCCGGCGCGATCTGCGCCGGCCGTCGTTCGTGTGTGTATCCGTCGAGCTCCATCGTCCGCTTCCGGCTCCTTTCTAGCCGCTGACCCGCCGGGCCGCCGAGATGCCCCGGCGGATGAGCTCGCCGGACGGCAGCTCCCCGGGGTCGACGACGAACGCCGCCGCCCCGCCAGCCGGCACCACCGGCGCCATCGGCCCCGACGGCGTGAATCGCCCCGCCGCCCCGTCCGCCACCTGCCCGGCCCGGACCTGCTCGGCCACCCGCCGATAGGCCGCCCGGGCCGCCGCCACGCTCGCCAGCACCTCGCCGACGCTGGCGCCCATGACGAGCTCCGGGATCAGCCCGGGGTCCGTCGCGACGATGAAGTCGCGGACGAGCGCCACGTCGTCCGGGGCGTCGGATGGGACGGCGGGGCCGGGGTCGTCGGTCGGGTTCTCATCGATCGGGATCATCTGGTCGTTGTCGCTGGGTTCCATGGTGCTGTCCTCCTGTGTGGTGTGTTGCTGATTTCGATCTGGTTTTGGCGGGCGTAGGCCCCTCCCCCAGCGAAGCGCGACCCCTCCCCATCTCGCATCTGCGGATGCGGATGGAGAGGGGCTTCATGCTGGTCGGCTTCGCCTTCCTGAAAAGTCCCCGCCCCAACCCCTCCCCTGCCCGCATCTGCGGATGCGTCCGGGGAGGGGCTCCATGCTGGTCAGGCTGAAGCTCTCCAATGAGTCAGCCCTCGCGGCTGTCCGTCTCCCCC
>JAABUS010001201.1_pt1 | contig 58678 bp, 56 predicted proteins | sample 5560161 | NCBI WGS metagenome assembly JAABUS01 (sample SAMN10711885, study PRJNA513376) | rock metagenome | isolation source: Antarctica rocks | place: Antarctica: Victoria Land, Trio Nunatak nord | collected 2016-01-04
GTCGTCGCGGTCGGGGAAGTCGTCATGGGCATGCGCGCCGCGGCTCTCATGGCGGTTCTCGGCGCTGACCATCGTGGTCATGGCGTTGCCCATCAGGTTGTCGAACTCCAGCGCCTCGACCAGGTCGCTGTTCCAGATCAAGGACCGATCGCTCACCTGCATGTCCGTCATGCCGGACCACAGGCCCTGCATCTTCGACACGCCCTGCTTCAGGCTCTCGCTGTTGCGATACACGGCCGCATGCGACTGCATGACCTTCTGCAACTCGAAGCGCATGGCTGAGACCTTGGTGCCGCCGCTCGCATTTCGGGTGCGGTCGAATCGGTCGAGCGTCGCTTCTCCGGAGCGCGGCGGCAGCGGCGCCTGGCTGGAGCCGGGCTTGATGATCTCACCCGCCCGGTGCGCGGCGGCGCGGCCGAACACTACGAGGTCGAGCAGCGAGTTGGTGCCGAGCCGGTTCGCGCCGTGCACCGACACGCAGGCCGCCTCGCCGACCGCCATCAGGCCAGGCACGACGGCATCCGGGTCGCGCGCGGTCGGACGCAGCACCTCGGTGCGGTAGTTCGTAGGAATGCCGCCCATATTGTAGTGCACGGTCGGCAGCACCGGGATCGGTTCCTTCGTCACATCCACCCCGGCGAATACCTTCGCGGTCTCGCTGATGCCCGGCAGGCGTTCATGCAGCAACTCGGCGCCAAGGTGCTCCAAATGCAGATGAATGTGATCCTTGTTCGAACCGACGCCGCGGCCGGCGTTGATCTCCAGCGTCATCGAGCGCGACACCACGTCCCGGCTGGCCAGGTCCTTGGCAGTCGGCGCATAGCGCTCCATGAAGCGCTCGCCCTCGGAGTTGGTGAGATAGCCGCCCTCGCCGCGCGAACCCTCGGTGATCAGGCAACCGGAACCATAGATGCCGGTCGGGTGGAACTGCACGAACTCCATGTCCTGCATGGGAATGCCGGCGCGAATCGCCATGCCGTTGCCGTCGCCGGTGCAGGTGTGCGCGCTCGTGCAGCTAAAATAGGCGCGGCCGTAGCCGCCGGTGGCGAGCACGACATTCTGCGCGCGGAAGCGGTGCATGGACCCGTCCTCCAGGCACCAGGCCATCACGCCGCGGCAGGCGCCCTCCTCGTCCATGATCAGGTCGAGCGCGATATACTCGACGAAGAACTCGACCTCGTGCTTCAGGCTTTGCTGATACAGCGTGTGCAGGATCGCATGGCCGGTGCGGTCGGCGGCGGCGCAGGCGCGCATCGCCGGGGTCTTGCCGTAGTCCTTCATGTGGCCGCCGAACGGGCGCTGATAGATGCGGCCGTCCTCGGTGCGGCTGAACGGCACGCCGTAGTGCTCAAGCTCATAGACCGCCGGGATCGCCTCGCGGCACATGTATTCGATCGCGTCCTGATCGCCGAGCCAGTCCGACCCCTTCACGGTGTCGTACATGTGCCAGCGCCAATCGTCCTCGCCCATGTTGCCGAGCGCCGCGCCGATGCCGCCCTGCGCCGCGACCGTGTGGCTGCGGGTCGGGAACACCTTGGTCAGGCATGCGGTCCGCAACCCGGCCGCGCCCATCCCGAGCGTCGCCCGCAACCCGGCGCCGCCTGCACCCACCACGACGATGTCATAGGTGTGGTCGATGACATTGTAGGACCGTGCCGACGGCATGGTGATCGCGTTCATTTGGCTCGCCTCAAGAGGAGTAGCAACAGATATGGCGACGACTGTGGATTAGGACAGAGCCAATTTCAGCACTGCAACGCTGGCCATCAGCCCGAGCACCAATGACACTGCCTTGGCACCCAGGATCATCAAAGTCATCTGCCACTTGTTCGAGACATAGTCCTCACACACGACCTGCAGACCCAAGTGCATATGGTGAAAAGTAATGACAATCAGCACCAACAGCAGGGCTGTATTGATTGGATTGCCGGCCCAGGCCGCAACGGCCGCTTGTGGTGCACCGACCAAGTGCAGCATCGCATAGATGAACCACAGCGTAAGCGGCACCAGGGCAACGCTGGTGATGCGTTCGACGCGCCAGTGCTCCACCCCCGAGTGCCCGGCGCCCACACCACGGGCGCGTCCAAGCTGGCTGCGCCGCACGTTGATCGAGATGCCCTCGCGCATGAGTCAGCGTCCCAAAAGCCAGAGACCAACAGCCCAGACCAGCACGCTGCTGACTGCGGTGGCGATCAGCACTGTCCAGCCGGTAGCATAGGTCTGTGGCAGGTCGAAACCGAAGCCGGCGTCCCACGCCAAATGCCGGATGCCGTTAAAAAAGTGGAAGAACAACGATACCGTCCAGCCAAATAATACGAACAGCCCGACCGGCGAGGCGATGAAGCCCTGCACCGTGTTGAAGGCGCTGGGCCCGGCAGCAGCGGCAACCAGCCACCAAACCAGCAGCAACGTCCCCACGGAGACCGCAATTCCGGTCACGCGGTTCATGATCGACAGGATCGACGTCATCTGCGGCGTGTAGATCTGCAGATGCGGCGACAACGGGCGCCGCACGGTCTTGCCGTCGCTGGTGTAGGCCACCATCAACGCGTCCCGAACGTCCTTCATAGTTCAGCCATGGGAATGTCAGCTCCAAGCGGCAGATGCCCGCATGTTCCTATGCCCTGAAGTAAGCAGGGTCAACGAATGGTCAACCGCGCTGCAACAATCGGGAACCTGGCTCGGGCGCGCCTGTGGCTGGCTACGGGCGGGAAAGCGGGCCTATGCCGCCTGTTTCAGCAGCCCATGCGCCACAACGACCTCGGCGATCTGCACGGCGTTCAGCGCGGCGCCCTTGCGCAGGTTGTCCGACACGCACCAGAATGACAGGCCGTGCTCCACCGTCGGGTCGCGGCGGATGCGGCTCATGAACACCGCGTCCTCGCCCACGCAGTCGGCCGGCGTCATATAGCCGGCATCGTCGCGGGTATCCATCACCACGACGCCGGGCGCATCGCGCAGGATGGCGCGGGCGTCGGATGCGGTCACGGGCTCATGGAACTCGACGGTGACGGCCTCGCTGTGGCCGATGAATACCGGCACCCGCACGCAGGTCGCCTGCACCAGGATGTCGGCCCCCAGGATCTTCCGCGTCTCGACCGCCATCTTCCACTCTTCCTTGGTCGAGCCGTCCTCCATGAACTTGTCGATGTGCGGGATGCAGTTGAAGGCGATCGGCTTGGTGAACTCCTGCGCAGTGACGGGATCGTTCACGTACATGGCGCGGGACTGCGCCCACAGCTCGTCCATGCCCTCCTTCCCGGCGCCGGAGACGGACTGGTAGGTCGAGACCACCACGCGCTTGACGCGGAACCTGTCGTGCAAGGGTTTCAATGCGACGACCATCTGGATCGTCGAGCAGTTCGGGTTGGCGACGATGCCGCGGCGGATGCGGTGCAGCGCCTCCGGATTGACCTCGGGCACCACCAGCGGCACGTCGTGCTCCATGCGGAACTGGCTGGTGTTGTCGATCACCAGGCACCCGGCGGCGGCGGCGCGCGGGGCGTGCACGGCGGACACGCTGGCGCCGGGGCTGAACAGCCCGATGTCCCAGCCGGCGAAGTCGAAGGTATCAAGGTTCTTGACTTTCAGCACCGCCTTGTCGCCGAAGCTGACCTCCTGCCCGGTGGAGCGGGCGGAGGCGACGGCGGCGACCTCGGTGACTGGGAAGTCCCGCTCCGCCAGAGTCTTCAGGATCTCGCGCCCGACCGCACCCGTGGCGCCGACAACCGCGACCCTGTAGCCCATGCTGCTTCCCCTAATTGCTGCGAAACAAACCAGAGTTAGCGAGTGGGACAGCGCGGCACAAGCGCAGAACGATCATCCCAGCCCTTCAGGATAGTGGGCCTTCAGGACCAGGCCAGCAGCGGCTCCTGGTAGATGCCGGTGCGCGCCATGCCGTCCGCACCCACAATGCCACGATACATGCCGCGCGTGTTGAACGGCAGCGATACGTGCCCGCTGCGGTCAATCGCGACGAAACCGCCGGTGCCGCCGACCGCCGCCAGCGCCGCCATCACCGCATTGGCTGCCGCATCGAGGTCCTCATGCGCCAGCCGTATCCGCGCCGACAACTCGTGCCCGGCGGCGATCCGGATGAAGCTCTCGCCGTGTCCGGTCGCCGACAGGGCGCAGGCCGCGTCCGCCCAGGTGCCGGCGCCGGCCAGCGGCGTGTCGCCGACGCGGCCGGGCAGCTTGCCGGTCATGCCGCCGGTGCTGGTGGCGGCGGCAAGGTTGCCAAAGTGGTCCAGCGCCACCGCGCCCACGGTGCCGTGCCGGTCGGCGTCGTCCAGATCGGCGCTGAAGTTCGCCTCGGCCGCCAGCATCGCCTGCAAGGCGTTGCGGCGGCCGGGCGTATCGAAATACCCGGGTTCCGCGAACGTCACGCCATGGGCGCGCAGGAAGTCGAGCGCGCCGGGGCCGGCCAGCAGGACGTGCGGCGAGTGTTCCATGACGGCGCGGGCGGCCAGCACGGGGTTGCGCGGGCCGCAGATGCCGGCAACCGCGCCGAGGCCCAGGGTTGCGCCGTCCATCACGGCGGCGTCCATCTCGTGCCGGCCGTCGCGGGTGAACACCGCGCCAAACCCCGCGTTGAACAGCGGGTCGTCCTCCAACGCGACGACGGCGGTGGTCACGGCCTCGATTGCCGGACCGCCCGCTGCCAGGACTTTGTGCCCGGCCATCAGGGCACGATGCAGGCCGGCGCGGTAAGTGCGGTTGGACTCGTCGTCCATGCTGCTGGGCGGCATGGTGCCGGCGCCGCCATGGATGGCGAGGATAGGGTTCATCGTGGCGGTTTGACACGCAGTGCCGGGCCGGCACAAGGTCCAGGACCACATCCCAAAGGGCTTCCATGGACGCCAGGCGGTCGTCTCACAGCGTGGAGCGCAACCGCGACGCCATCCTGGCCGTGTTGCGCACGCTCTTTCCGCATGTTGGACGGGTGCTGGAAGTCGCGAGCGGCAGCGGCGAGCACGCGGCGCATTTCGCGGCGGCGCTGCCGGGCCTGGAGTTCCAGCCGAGCGACCCCGATCCGGAGGCGCGGGCCAGCGTCGATGCTTGGTGCACTGGCCTGCCGAACGTGCGCCCGGCGCTCGACCTGGACGCTGCCCTGCCGAATTGGCCGGACCTGCAGGCCGATGCCGTGCTGTGCGTGAACATGATCCACATCGCGCCCTGGGCGGCGGCGCAAGGCCTGGTGGCGGGCGCTGGCCGCGTGCTGCGAACGGGCGGGCTGCTTGTGCTATACGGCCCGTTCCTGCGGGATGATGTTCCTACTGCGCCGAGCAACTTGGCGTTCGATGCGGGTCTCCGCGCGCGCGATCCGGCTTGGGGGGTGCGCAGGCTGGAGGATGTGGCGGCGCTGGCGGCGGCTGGCTTCGATGCGCCTGCTATTACAGCGATGCCGGCCAACAACCTGTTGATCACGTTCAGGCTTTTGGGCCGCTAGACCCGGCTGAGCACCTCGGGCGCGATGTGCCGGGCAAGCACGGCGCGGGCGCGGTCGTAGTCGAGTTGGCCCTCCCATTTCGCGACGAAGATGGTGGCGACGGCGTTGCCGAACAGGTTGGTGATGGCCCGCGCCTCGGACATGAAGCGGTCGATCGGGAACACCAGCACGATCGACTCGACCGGGAGCTTGCCGGCCAGGGTGCCGAGCGTCGCCGCCAGCGTGATGAAGCCGCCCCCGGTGACCGCGGCTGCGCCCTTGGACGTCAGCAAGAGCACGCCGAGAATGCCGACCCACTCGCCGAGGCTGAGCGGGATGTTGAGCGCCTGAGAGATGTAGGCGATTGCCATGGTGAAGTAGATGCTGGTGCCGTCGAGGTTGAAGGCGTAGCCGAGCGGGATCACCAGGCCGACCAGCGGACGGGAACAGCCGAGGTTTTCGAGCTTTTCCATGAGCGTCGGCAACGCCGCCTCGGACGAGGAGGTGCCGAGGACGATGAAAAACTCTTCTTTCAAATAGCGTATGAGCTGGAACAGGCTGAGGCGGCAATATGCCATGACGGCCGTCAGCACGACCAGCACGAAAACGACGCAGGTCGCGTAGAAGGCGAGCATCAAATACAGTAGGTTGCTAAGCGTGCCGATGCCATAGCGGCCGATGGCGAAGGCCATGGCGCCGAAGGCGCCGAGCGGCGCCACGCGCATGATCAGCGACACCATGCCGAAGAACGCGGCGCCAATCTGGTCAAGAGCGTGGACCAGGCCAGACGCCTTTTCGCCCACCTTGGCGAGCGCCACGCCGAACAGCACGGCGAAGAACAGCACCGGCAGGATTTCGCCCTTGGCGAAGGCGTTGAAGATCTGGTCCGGGATGATGTTGAGCAGGAACTCGGTGGTGGTCGGGCTGGCTTTGGGGTCGATGAATCGCGCGACCGCGCCGGCGCTGAGGCTTTTGGGGTCAGCGTTCACGCCGAGACCGGGCTCAAACAGGTGGCCGACGACGAGGCCGATCAGCATGGCGACGGTGGTCAGCACCTCGAAGTAGAGGATTGCCTTCAGTCCGATGCGGCCGACGCCGGCGGTGTTGGTCAGCTTGGCGATGCCGACGACGACAGTGAGAAAGATGATCGGCGCGATCAGCATCCTGACCAGCCGGACGAAAGCGTCGCCGAGCGGCTGCATCTGCACGGCAACCTGCGGATAGAAATGTCCCAGGGCGACGCCAGCGGCGACGGCGACCAGCACCTGGATGTAAAGCGACTTTGAGCCTGTGACGACCATCTGGCGTTCCCGCAATCCCGCCCCGGCGATACCGGATGCGCCGCGGGTTGGCGACCCCTTTTTACCGTTGCTGCAGGCGAGTAGACTTTGGCGCTGAAACAGCAGGATGCCAGCCATGCCCGACTACGTGATCCCGCCGCCCATCCAGGCCGCCGTTCCCGTCATTGGGGGCGGCAGCTTTCCGGTGCGGCGCATCTACTGCGTCGGCCGCAATTATGCTGAGCATGCGCGGGAGATGGGGCACGACCCGGACCGCGAGTTGCCGTTCTTCTTCACCAAGCCCGCCGACGCGTTGCTGACCGGCGGCGCAGACATGCCGTATCCCAGCATGACCGCTGACCTGCACCATGAGATGGAGCTGGTTGTAGCGCTGAAATCCGGCGGCGCAGACATCGATGAGGCCGACGCGATATCCCACGTTTGGGGCTATGCGGCCGGACTTGATATGACCCGGCGCGACCTGCAGGGCGCTGCCAAAAAGGCTGGGCGGCCGTGGGACATGGGCAAGGGTTTCGACCACTCGGCGCCGATCGGCGATCTTATGCCGGCTGAGGGAGTCACGCCGGGGCGCATTGAGTTGCGGGTAAACGGCGCGATTCGTCAGTCCAGCGATGTCGCGAAGCTGATTTGGAGTGTTCCGGAGACGATCGCCTACCTGTCCAGGCTGGTGCGGCTTGAGGCCGGAGACTTGATCTTTACCGGGACGCCCGAAGGTGTTGCCGCGGTGCAAAGCGGCGACATGTTGGAGGGCACCGTGGCCGGTGTCGGCGGCGTCCAGGTCCGAATTATCTGATGAGAATGGCCGGGCCGTTAGGCCCAGCCGTCCGGCTCATCGAGGATAATAGCCTGGCGCGTAGTAACCTGGCTGTGGATAGTATCCTGGCGCGGGGTAGGCCGGCGCCGCATAGTAGGGTGCCGGGTAGTAAACCGGCGGCGGAGCATAGACGACTGGCGGCGGCGCATAGTAGCGCGGCGCGCCTGCAATCACCGCGCCCAGGCCGAGTCCCAGCAGGGCGCCGCCGACGATCGCGCCACCACCAAAGCCGCGATGACCATAGCCGCCGCGGTAGCCACCATAGCCGCCGTAGCCACCGCGATAAAAATCATGTGCGTTCGCCATGGCAGGCGCGAGTGCCATGACCACCAAAACTGGGATTGCCGTAAGGATGCGACCAATGCGGGTCATGATAACACCTGGAGTTCGGGACGGGGCTTGCCGCCCCAACACCTCGATATCTGAGTATTCGGCATGGCGATTTTAAGGCAGGGCCGAGCCTCTAGCTGCCAAGTCTGCCAAGCTGGTCCAGCATGGCGCCCTCCGTCAAGATCTGCGGCAGTATGGCCGGTGCCGCCGACCCCGTGGGATACAGCACATAAAGCGGCACGCCGTCCCTGGCGTGGCTGCGCAGGAAGCTGGTGATCTCCGGATCGCCGCGCGTCCAGTCGCCCTTTAGGTATGCAACGTGGTGGTCGGCGAAGGCGCGGCGGACAGCGACAGGCGACAGGGCGACGCGCTCGTTCACCAGGCACGTCACGCACCAGGCGGCGGTCATGTTGACGAACACTGGGCGGCCCTTGCTGCGCAACGCCGTCAGCCGTGCGGCGGAAAACGGCTCGACGCCCTCGGTTGCAGCCGCTGCTTGCGCGGCTGCGACCGGGGTATTGGCGATGCTGGTCAGGATGACAGCAGCGCCGAGCGCCGCAGCCAGGGCTACGCCGCCGCCCAGCCGCCGCCCACGCTGGCCTGCCGCCTGCGCCAAGCCGAGCGACCAGGCGGCGAGCGCCAGCAGCACCATGCCGGCCGCGGTCGCCAGTACGCCGGCGGGTCCGGCCTGCAGGCTGATGACCCAGACCAGCCAGGCTGCCGCGCCATACATCGGGAAGGCCAGCGCGCCCTTCAGCACGTCCATCCAGGGGCCGGGCCGCGGCAAGACGCGTGCCATGCCGGGCAGGACGGCAAGCGCGACATAGGGCAGCGCAAGGCCGAGGCCCATTGCCAGGAACACCGCAAGCGTCACCGCCACCGGCGCCGCCAGCGCCGCCGCAATCGCCGCCCCCATGAACGGCGCGGTGCACGGCGTCGCCACCAGGACGGCCAGCAGCCCGGTGAAGAAGCTGCCGGAATGGCCGCCCTGCGCCGTCAGCCCCTGTCCCGCTCCGGCAAGCCGGGCACCCACGCCGAACACGCCGGAGAGGTTCAGCCCGACGCCGAACAGCACCCACGCCAGTGCGGCCACGAACACCGGCGACTGGAACTGGAACCCCCATCCCGCAGCGCTGCCCGCCGCGCGTGCGCCGGCCAGCAGAGCGCCGAGCGCCCCGAACGCCACCAGCACGCCCAGCGTATAGGACAGCGCATGCGCCCGGATTGCGCCGCGCTCCGCGCCGGACATGCGGGCGATCGCCATCGCCTTCATCGCCAGCACCGGGAAAACGCAGGGCATCAGGTTCAGGATGAGCCCGCCTAGCGCCGCCAGCAGGAGGGTTTGCAGCAGCGGCATGGCGGGCGAAGCGGCCGGGCCGGGCGTCGCTGCCACCTGCAAGGCGCTCTCCTGGCCGCCGGGGTCCTGCAGCACGACGACGCCGCCTAAATCAGGCTGTTCGTTGAACGCTGACCCCGGCTTGAGCGCCAGCGCGACCACGCCCTCCGAAACGTCGAGCTTCTGGAGCGCGGCAGGTTCGATCGCGCCCGCCGTGGCAGGAAAGAACCACGCGTCACGCACGGTGGCCGGCGACAACCCTGACCCGGACAGCGACAGCGTGCCATCGGGGGCGATGCGCGCCTCGAACGGCGACGGGCGCGGCGTTTGGGCGGCAGCGGCGGCGAACAACGGCGCCTCGGCGGACGGAGCCGGAGGGCCGGGCGGCAGGTCCAGGGTGAAGCGGCCCTCCTCCGGCACGCAGATGCGCTCGCACACCAGCCAGGTGGCCGCGGCCTCGATCCGCAGCGGTCCGGCGCCGGGCGTCACCGTGAGCGGCAGCAGGATCTCGCCCGTGTAGCCGTAGGTCATCAGCGGACCTTCCGGCATGCGTCGCGGTGCCGGCCAGTCAATCGGGCCGGCGCTGGCGCCATCCGGCAGGGTCAGCGTCAGCTCAGGCGGCGCCCCGGCATCGCCAGGGTTCTGCCAGTAGGTGTGCCAGCCCGGCGCGATACGCAGCCGCAGCCCCAGATGCAGCGGCGTGCCCGCCACAGCCGCGTCCGTGTCGGACACCAAAGTGGCGGTCAGCCGCGGGCTGGCGACCGCCACGCTCTCCAACGCATGCGCGGACGGGGCCAGCATCGCAGCCAGCGCCGCCGCCAGTACTCCGGCACGCATCATTCCGTCCCCCCTTCGCCATCGCCTGGCACCGCGTATTCTTATAAGGAGCAGTCTCCCGATCTGCCACAAGGTTACGCCCATGCTCCCCGTCCTCCCCGTCACCGAGGCGCTGCCGACCCTGCTCGACACGCTGGAGCGCCGGTCCAATGCCGTGCTGGTCGCCCCGCCCGGCGCGGGCAAGACCACGATCGTGCCGCTGGCGCTGATGGAGGCCGCCTGGCGCCAGGACGGGCGCATCCTGGTGCTCGAGCCCCGCCGCCTCGCCGCCCGCGCCGCCGCCACGCGCATGGCGTCGCTGATTGACCAGCCCGTGGGCCAGACCGTCGGCTACCGCACCCGGCTCGACAGCGCCGTCTCCGCCGCTACGCGGATCGAGGTCGTCACCGAAGGCCTGCTGGTCCGCCGCCTGCATGGCGACCCCACGCTTGAGGGCGTCGCCGCCGTGCTGCTGGACGAGGTGCACGAGCGCGCGCTGGAGGCCGACCTCGCGCTGGCGCTGTGCCTCGACCTGCAGCGCGTGCTGCGGCCCGAGCTGCGGCTGCTGGCGATGTCGGCGACGCTCGACGGCGCCCGGCTGTCCGCTTTGCTCGACGGCCCGGTGATCGAGAGCGCCGGCCGCATGTTCCCGGTTGATGTCCGCCATGCCGGCCGCGACGTGACGGATGTGCGCGACCTGCCAGACGCGATGGCCCGCGCCGTCCGGGCGGCGCTGCTGGAGCACGCGGGCGACATCCTGGCCTTCCTGCCCGGCATGGGCGAGATCCGCCGGACGGAGACGGCGCTCGTCGGCTGCGGCGCCCTGGTGCTGCCGCTGCATGGCGACCTGCCGCCGGCGCAGCAGGATTTGGCGCTGCGCCCTGCCGAGGGTCGCCGGGTGGTGCTGGCGACCAGCATCGCCGAGACCTCGCTGACCGTGCCGGGCGTGCGCATCGTGATCGACGGCGGCTGGCGGCGCTCGCCGCGGCTCGACCCTGCAACTGGGCTGACCCGGCTCGCCACTCTCCGCGTCAGCCGCGCCGCCGCCGACCAGCGCGCCGGCCGCGCCGGACGGGAGGCGCCGGGGGTGGCGATCCGGCTGTGGACCACGGCGCTGCACCGCGGCCTGCCGCCGTATGACCGGCCGGCCATCCTGGAGGCCGAGCTGTCCGGGCTGCTGCTCGACTGCGTCGCCTGGGGCGCGGCGCCCGCGGACCTGCCGTTCCCGGACCCGCCGCCCGCCGGGGCGCTGGCGGCCGCGCGGGCGCTGCTGACCGGGTTGGGCGCGATCGACGCGGCCGGGCGCATCACGCCGCAGGGGCATCGCATGGCCGGGCTGGGCGCGCATCCCCGGCTCGCGGCGATGATGCTGTCCGCCGACGGACCCGGCCAGGCGGCGCTGGCGACGGATCTTGCAGCGCTTTTGGAGGAGCGCGACCCCCTGCGCGGCCGCGACGCGCCGGCGGACCTGCAGTTGCGGCTCGACGCGCTGGCGGGCGGCGGCGGCGGGGACGTGGACCGTGGCGCCGTCAGCCGCATCCGGCAGCAGTCCGCCGCCTATCGCCGCAGGCTGGGCGCCAAGGGGACCGCCGCCGGCGACCCCGGACCGCTGCTGGCGGCGGCGTTCCCGGACCGCATCGCGCAGCGGCGGAGCGAGCCCGGGTCGTTCCGGCTGTCCGGCGGCGGCGGCGCCCGGCTGCCGCGCACCGATCCACTGACCGACGCGCCGCTGCTGGTAGTGGCGAGCCTGGACCTGAAGGCGTCCGCCCGCATCCGGCTCGCCGCACCGATCGACCCGGCCGCCCTGCCGCCCAGCGTCGAGGCGCAGGTGACCGAGACCGTCGAGAGCGGGTTCGATGCAGCGTCCGGCTCGGTGTTGTCCCGCCGTCGCCGCCGGCTAGGCGCGCTGGTGCTGGAGGACCGCACCGTCGCTGCCGACCCCGCGGCGACCGCCACAGCGCTGGCCGAAGCCGTTGGACGCCGCATGGACGCGCTGCCCTGGACGGACGCCGCCCGGCAGTTGCAAGCCCGCGCTGCCCGGCTGCATGCGCTGGACCCGGACACCCCCGACCTGTCCGGCACGGCGCTGGCGGCCGGCGTCGCGCAGTGGCTTGCGCCGCATCTGGTGGGGCTGTCGCGCCTTGCGGAGGTCGCGGAACTCGATTTGCACGGCATTCTGCGCGGCGTGCTGGGCTGGCAGCACGCCGCGCGGCTGGACCGGGACCTGCCGACGCACCTGATGCTGCCGGGCGGGCGCGCCGCGGTGGACTATGCGCAGCCGGTGCCGCTGGCGAGCGCGCGGGCGCAGGCGTTCTATGGACTGGCGGCGACGCCCAGCTTGGCTGGCGGACGAATACCGCTGCAGTTGGCGCTGCTGTCGCCGGCGGGCCGGCCGATCGCGATCACCGCGGACCTGGCGGGGTTCTGGCGCGGCGCCTGGGCCGATGCGCGCAAGGACATGCGAGGCCGCTATCCCCGGCACGACTGGCCAGAGGACCCGGGCAGCAATTGAGCTTTCGCAACAGACCTTTTCACCCCATCTTAGCCGCGAATCAGCCTTGAAGGAGCCACGATCGATGAAACCCAGCATTCGCGCCGCCCTGACTGCGACGGCGCTCGTGCTGTCCGGCTGCTCCAACTTCCCGGCCCGGGCTGAGTCGCTGGGATCGCTGCGCGCTGTGGGTGCCGCGCCGATGAGCTTTGCGCCGTTGGTGAAACGCGTGGTGCCGGCCGTTGTCAACATCTCGGTCAGCGAAGGGCGCAGCCCGACCGATGTCGCCGCGATCCCGCCCGAGCTGCGCGGCACGCCGTTCGAGCGGCAGTTCCGCGAGCGGTTCCGCGGCCGGCGCGAACAGGTGCTGGGCGCGGGGTCGGGCTTCATCATCGACCCGAGCGGGCTGATCGTCACCAACAACCACGTGGTCGGCCGCGCCGACCGCATCACCGTCGCGCTGGCGGACGGGACGGAGCTGCCGGCGCGGCTGATCGGTTCGGACGACCTGACGGATATCGCGGTGATCCGGGTCAGCAGCCCCGCCCCGCTGCCCTTCGTGAAATGGGGCGACAGCCGCGCGGTCGAGGTCGGCGACTGGATCCTCGCGGCGGGCAACCCGTTCGGGCTGGGCAGCTCGGTCACGGCGGGGATCGTGTCGGCGCGCGGGCGGGACATCGGCGCCGGGCCGTTCGACGACTTCATCCAGATCGACGCGCCGATCAACCCCGGCAACTCCGGCGGCCCGACGTTCAACCTCGACGGCGAGGTGATCGCGGTCAACACCGCCATCGTGTCGCCCACCGGCGGATCGGTCGGCATCGGCTTCGCGGTGCCGAGCGAGATCGCGGTACGGATCGTGTCGGACCTGCGGGACAAGGGACGGATCGACCGCGGGTGGCTCGGCGTGTCGGTGCAGGACGCGCCGGGCGCCCGGGCGGCGAACAACGGCGTGGCGATCGCGGGGATCGACCGCACCGGACCGGCGGCGCGTGCTGGGTTGAAGCCCGGCGACATCGTGCTGGCGGTCAACGGCGACCGCGTGGACAGCGCCCGCGGCCTGATCCGCGCCGTTGCCGCCGCACAGCCCGGCAGCGCCGTCAAGCTGTCCGTCCGCCGCAGCGGGCAGAGCTTCGAGCTGCCCGTCACCGTCGGCCGCCGCCTTCAGGAGGCACCGAGCTGAACCATGCGAATCCTAGTGGTCGAGGACGATACGGACGTGGCAGGCCTCTTGCTGAACGGCTTGCGCGAGGCCGGGCATGAGACGGCGCAGGCCGGCAATGGCCATGACGGCTTGGCGCTGGCGACCAACCAGCCTTTCGACGCCATCATCCTGGACCGCATGCTGCCAGGTGAGCTGGATGGCATGGGAGTGCTGGAGATGTTGCGCGCCCAGGAGAACCAGACGCCTGTGCTGTTCCTATCGGCGATGGTCGGGGTAGACGACCGCGTACGGGGATTGCAGGCCGGGGGCGACGACTACCTGACCAAGCCGTTCGCGTTCAGCGAATTGCTCGCCCGGGTCGAGGCGCTGATGCGCCGAGGGCGCCCGGCTGGGCCCGAGACGCGGCTGCTGGTCGGCGACCTGGAACTGGACCTGCTGTCCCGCATGGTGCGCCGCGACGGCCGGAAGATCGACCTGCAGCCGCGGGAGTTCCGCCTGCTGGAGTTCCTGATGCGGCACGCTGGGCAGGTTGTGACGCGCACCATGCTGCTGGAGAATGTCTGGGACTACCATTTCGACCCGCAGACCAACGTGATCGACGTGCACGTGTCCCGGCTGCGCCAGAAGATCGACAAGCCATTCGGCTTTGCCATGATCCAGACGGTCCGCAGCGCCGGCTACATGCTGCGCAGCGAGTAGGCGCGACCTAGGCCCACACGCTAGCCTCCGGTGTTTGCTCGATCAGAGGCTCGGCAGCGCAGTTTCCCGCCGGAAAGTGACCACCAGGACATCCCGGTGGGCAGGCTGGTGCGGATCTAGCGGCTCTACGGGCGTCACGCCGTGGAAGACGCGGTGGTCGTCCACCAGCGCCGCGTCCATCGGCGCCGCAAGCGTGAAGCTGCCCAGCAGCGAGCGATCCAGGCCGTGCACGCTGGTTGTTCCAGACGCGATGTTGACCCGTCCGATCATCAGCACGAGCACCCAGTCCACGCCGTCTTGGTGCATGCCCTCGGGCGTTGGCTGGCCGGATTGGCCGGGGCGAGCCTCGATGCGGAACTGGTGCGCCTCGACGTGCCAGGCGGGCGCGGGGGTCAATCCGTCGAACAGCATGTGGCAGGTGCGCAGGATGGCCTGGAACGCGGCGGATTCGGCGGCACGGGCGGTGACCGGGTCGAACCAGCGGGCGATGCCGCCGTTCAGCGCGTTGTAGTCGCGGCTCTGGTAGTGCGGCTGATCCGGCTTGCGCACGATGCCGGCCGCGCTGAGCGCGAACGCGGCGTGCCGGCGCTTCCGGTAGCGGCCGCCATCGGCCATGTAGGTGTCGAGGCCAAGGTCGTCCCAGGTGCGGGCAAAGCCGTCCCAGCCGGCCAGCCCGGCAGCATCCAGCACCTCCGCCATCGCCGGCGCCTGCGCGAAGACGAAGCCGTCGTCCTGCAATGCGGCGGCCCAGAGTTCGAGAGTGGTCATGCTACCTTTTCCTGGATCGGGGCCGCCGCCGCCGGAGCAGGGGCCGGTTCCGGGGCGGGCGCAGCCAATGCGTTCAGCGCACGGTATGAGGTGAGCGGGCTCTCGATCGCAAGCTCGTCGAAGCGCAACTTCACGCGCCGGTTCAGCTCGCGGCCCACCGACCAGCGGCTGGCGGGCTGCGTCTTCATCCGCACGCGCAGCACCCAGGCCGTGTCGATGAACTTCTCAATGCCCATGACGTCCAGCTCGTCCAGCACCAGCGAGGCCCATTTCGGGTCCCGCCGCATCTCGGCCGCGAGGTCGCGCATCACCGGGATGACCCGGGCCGGCTCCTCGTTCAGGCCCACGCTGATGTCGAGCAGCGCATAGCCGTAGTCGCGGGTCTGGTTGGTGACGGTCGTGACGGCGCTGAACGGGACGATGTGGACGGAGCCGTCCAACGCCCGCAGGCGGATGGTGCGGATCGACAGCGCCTCGACCGTGCCGGTCAGGCCGCCGAGCGTCACGATGTCGCCGACCTGCATCGCGTTCTCCAGCAGCAGGAACAGCCCGGTGATCAGATCCTGCACCAGCTTCTGCGACCCGAAGCCGACGGCGATGCCGATCACCCCGGCGCCGGCCAGCAGCGGCGCGATGTTAATGCCAAGCTCGCTCAGCACCACCAGCGCCACCACCAGCATGACGGCGACCAGCAGCATCGTGCGGACCAGCGGCAGCAGCGTGCGGAGCCGGCCGGCGCGCGCCAGGTGCGCCTCCGCGGCCAAACGCGCGAGGTGCTGCGCGATCGCGGCGTTCGCCCCCTCCCAGACCAGCGCTGCCAGCGCGACCGTGATGACGATGACCGTGATGGCCGACGCCACGCGCCCGCCGAGGCCGTTGCGCACCAGCCAGTCGACGGGTCCGAGACCCCACGCTTCGAACAGCGCCACGACCGTGAGGACCGCCAGCACGGCGGAGACGCCGGCGCGCAGCACGGGCTGATAGAGGATGGCGCGCTCGGAAAATCCCGGGTGGCGGGCCGTTTGCGCCGGGCTGAAGCGCAGCGCGCGGTCGAGGCTGCCGATCAGCATGATGCCGGCCAGCCGGGCGGCGACCAGGATGGCAGAGGTGACCAGGAAGAAATGGATGAGCCGGACGTAGCCGTTGCGCAGTTCCACCGCCCAGACCAGCCAGAGTGCCGCGAGGTAGAAGGCGGCGATCAGGTGCCAGATGTCGGCAAGCCGGTTCAGCAGCGACGCCCAGACGCCAGACAGTCCCCGGGGGGCGCGGATCAGCGCCGCCACATGCGACCGGGACTGCAGCACCGCAACGATCAGGCAGCCGTGCACGGCGAGCGCGAACAGCTTCAGCAGCGCGTCATGCGCGGTCTGGTACATGCCGAACAGCAGGCCGACCTCGGCCACGACGTAGCCGGTCACGCCGACGATCAGGATGCGGCGGAGCCAGCGGGTCAGGAACCCCGCGGCCCAGTCGGACACGTGCAGCAGCCGCAGCCGAGGCATGGCCGGGGAGACCAGCATGGTCGCGACGCTCAGCACGACCCGGCTGACGACGTAGGCGTCGAGCACCTGCTGGATGGCAAGCCGGGTGATCGCAGGCTCGCCGAGGCTGGTGCCGAGCAGCAGGATGGCGGTTGCGGCAAAGGCGGCGATGGGCAGCAGGTCGAGCAACAGCCGGCCGGCCAGATAGGGCAGCCGGCGCAGCGTGCCCATCGCCCGGTTAAGCTGCTGGCGATGTTTGGATTGTTCGGTCTCGCCGGCTTCGGCCGCGGCGAGTCCAGTCTCGGGCGCCACGTCAGGCAGGGAGGGGAACGGCTCGTCCGGCCCGGCGATGGCGGGGGACCAAGCACCCAAGGCTGCGCGCATGCGGCGCAGCAGGCGGATGACGGCGAATTCGGCGATCAGCCCGCAGCCAATGACGACCGCGAGCCGCCACAGCGCCTCCAGCGCGCGGGCACGGAAATCCGGGTCGCCGGCCTGGGTGGCGATCCAGCGCCATAGCAGCGGCAGGTCGTTGACCGAGTGCACCGCGGTGGCGAACTGCGTGCCGGTGCTCGCCAGCGCAGTGGCCGCCTGATCGACAACCTGGGCGCCCAGGCTGTTAGGTGTGAGCGGCAGGATCGGGCTTGGAGCGGCCGACGCGGCCGGGCTGCTGGACGCGGCCGGAGTTGCGGGCGTCCCCGCGACGGCCGGCGCGGCTTTGGCCAGGCTCTCCAGCACCGCAGTGAACTCGGCCCGGCGCTTGTCATCTCGCAGCAGGTCCAGCACCTGTTGTGCCTGCGCGGGGGCCAGGGTTGGAGTGGCCTGCGGCGGGGTCGCTTGGGATGCGGTGGCTTGGGGTGGCACGGCGGGCGCCTGGCCATAGCCGGGCGAAGCAAAGCCCAGGGCGAACACGACAAGCATTATGGATGAGATGCGCGGATGCATGGGCGGGGTCCAACACCCGTGCAGAAATCGTGTCAATACCGTGCTCCCAACGGTCGCGGGCCTGGGCTTCCAACCGCCGCAGGCCAGCGCTCCAATGGTCGCATGGCAGGGCGGGGGTGACATCCTCGCGAAAAAGCTTAGCTCTATAATGTGTTCAGGTGCTGTATATGACGACTCTGCTGACGATCCTTGTCGGTTTGGCAATGTTGGGGACGGTAGGGGTGTTGTTTGCCGGGCTGATCGGCTTGGCACGCGGCGGCGAGAATGCCCGGCTGTCCAACACGCTGATGCGCTGGCGCGTCGTGCTGCAGGCGGTGGCGTTGGTCCTGTTTGTCATCCTGCTTTCGCTGCTGCGGGGCTGATGCCGGACTTCGCCAGGTTTGACATTGCGATGGCTGGTCCCATAAGGTTCGCCCAATTTTTTGCGGTTTCACGCCGTATATGGCCGCGGGGTCTGGTCAGTCCAGGCGCGGTTCCGCTCCACTTATAACCTGATGGCAGTCCCATGAAGCTTCTTGTTCCCGTCAAGCGCGTCGTTGATTACAACGTCAAGGTGCGCGTCAAGGCGGACGGCTCCGGCGTCGAGACAGCGGGCGTCAAGATGTCGATGAATCCGTTCGACGAGATTGCCGTGGAGGAAGCGGTGCGCCTGAAGGAGAAGGGCATCGCCACCGAGATCATCGCGGTCTCCATGGGCATCGCCGCCTGCGCCGAGACGATCCGCACGGCGCTGGCCATGGGCGCGGATCGCGGCGTCCTGGTCGAGACGGATGTCGAGCTGCAGCCCTTGGCGGTCGCCAAGCTGCTCAAGGCTCTGGCCGACAAGGAAAAGCCCGGCCTGATCATCATGGGCAAGCAGGCCATCGACGACGACATGAACGCGACCGGGCAGATGCTGGCGGCCCTGCTCGGCTGGCCGCAGGGCACCTTCGCCAGCCGGGTCACCATCGAGGGCGACAAGCTGGTGGTGACGCGTGAGATCGATGGCGGGCTGGAGACGCTGGAGCTCGACATGCCCTGCATCGTCACGACCGACCTGCGGCTGAACGAGCCGCGCTATGCAAGCCTGCCGAACATCATGAAGGCGCGCAAGAAGCCGATCGAGACCATCAAGCCCGCCGACCTCGGCGTGGACCCGGCGCCTCGGCTGCGCCTGGTGAAGGTGGCCGAGCCGCCGCGCCGCGTGGCCGGCGTGAAGGTGGGCTCGGTCGCTGAGCTTGTGCAGAAACTGCGAACCGAAGCGAAGGTGATCTGAATATGGCGTCCCTCGTCCTGCTCGACCACGACCATGGCCTGATCAAGCAACCGTCCCGCAGCGCTGTCGCCGCCGCGGCCAAGTTGGGCGAGGTGCACGTTCTGGTGACCGGCGAGGGGATCGACGCCGCCGCCGCCGCCGCCGCCAAGCTGTCCGGCGTCACCAAGGTGCACGTGGCGGACGGGCCGGCCTACGCGCACAGCCTGGCTGAGCCGCTGGCGGCGCTGCTGGTCTCGATGGCCGGGCACCACGACCACATCATGGCGGCCAGCACAGCCACGGGGAAGAATGTGATGCCGCGCGTCGCTGCGTTGCTGGACGTGCAGCCGATCAGCGATGTCGCTGGCATTGTGGACGCCGACACCTTCGTTCGCCCGATCTACGCCGGCAACGCGATGGCGACGGTCACGTCATCCGACAGCAAAAAGATCATGACGATCCGCGCCGCGAGCTTTGACCCGGTGGCGGCGGAGGGCGGCTCCGCGACCATCGAGGCGGTATCGGTGCTGGATGCGCCGGTCACGTCGCGCTTCGTCTCGGCCGAGCTGTCCAAAAGCGAGCGGCCGGAGCTGACCGCGGCGCGCATCGTGATCTCCGGCGGACGCGGCATGCAGAATGGCGAGAACTTCAAGCTGCTGGAGCCGATCGCCGACAAGCTGGGCGCCGCTGTCGGCGCGTCGCGTGCGGCGGTTGACGCCGGCTATGTGCCGAATGACTACCAGGTCGGGCAAACCGGCAAGATCGTGGCGCCCGACCTCTATCTCGCGATCGGCATCAGCGGCGCCATCCAGCATCTGGCGGGCATGAAGGACAGCAAGGTCATCGTGGCGATCAACAAGGACGAGGACGCGCCGATTTTCCAGGTGGCGGATTACGGCTTCGTCGGCGACCTGTTCACCGCATTGCCGGAGCTTGAGGCCGAGCTGGGACGCGCCTCTTGAACATCGACCTGTTGCCGTCGTTAAGCACGGCAGATCTGCAGGTGACGCCACCGGCCGTTCAGGTGGTTGGAGTCGTAGGCGGCGGGCAGATGGGCAGCGGCATCGCCCATGTCTGTGCGCTGGCGGGTTTGCCTGTCGTGCTGCTGGATATGAAGCCGGACGCGCTTGACAAGGCGATGGCGACGATGTCCCGCAACATGGACCGCCAGGTTGCCAAGGGCGCGATAACCGTCGAGCAGAAATCGGCCGGGTTGGCGCTGATCACGTCCAGCAGCAACTATGCAAGCTTCGCCGATGCCGACCTGGTGATCGAGGCGGCGACGGAGAAGGAGGAGGTCAAGCGGGCCATCTACCGGTCGCTGACGCCGCACCTGAAGCCGTCCTGCATGCTGGCGAGCAACACGAGCAGCATCAGCATCACCCGGCTGGGCGCCAGCACTGACCGGGCGGAAAAGTTCATCGGCATGCATTTTATGAACCCGGTGCCGGTGATGAAGCTGGTGGAGGTGATCCGCGGCATCGCGACCGACGAGCCGACGTTCCAGGCCGTGCAGGCGCTGGCTGCCAAGCTCGACAAGACGACGGCGGTGTCGGAGGACTTTCCGGCGTTCATCGTGAACCGCATTTTGGTGCCGATGATCAATGAGGCGGTTTACGCCTTGTATGAGGGCGTCGGCAGCGTGATGGCGATTGACAGCGCGTTGCGGCTGGGCGCCAACCATAAGATGGGTCCGCTGGAGCTTGCCGACTTCATCGGGCTGGATACGTGCCTGAGCATCATGCAGGTGCTGTATGAAGGATTGTCGGACAGCAAGTATCGGCCCTGTCCGTTGCTGGTGAAGTATGTCGAGGCTGGTTGGTTGGGTCGCAAAACCGGGCGCGGCTTTTACGACTATATGGTGACGCCGCCGCGCCCGACGCGCTAGTTCATCCCTCTTTCATAGAAAGAAGAAATGCGTCACCGCTGTGGAACTGGGCAGCTTAGATCGCCTTCGGGACAGTGAAGATAGCCTCGGAGTGTCGCGATGCGTAGTCGCGTTATGCTTTCCAGGCAGGCGGACAGAATCATAGGATGTACACTGCCGCCAATGCTGCCAGACGCAGCGAAGTCGCACTTGGCATCGCGGAACACGATCCATGCGCGTTGTGCGCTTCTCCAGCGCTGCAAGGTGTCAGAGTCTGCGCGCAACCGTCGCTCGATCTGGTGGTAAATGTTGTTGAGTTCGGTATCCACCCGGCGGAATGAGGCGTAGGCGCAGATATTTATACCTGTTTGGGAGAACATATCACGACACTCAGCAGCACTGAATATGTCCGAGGCAATTGCGACAGTGGGTGCCAGAATGATCTATAAAACTAACGCGCCCATGTTCATAATGGAAGCTGGTTTTGATGATAGGACCCGGCGACAAACAACAACGCCGTGATCTCTTGGGGCAACAACCGGAAGCTTTTGGCCAACACAGATATGCCGGCATAAGCCCATGACCATCAATCATTCGTAATTAGGACGAAACGCCTAAGAGGCATGGAACTATGCGAGTGCTTGCGGTTGCCAGGAAAATCCTGGAGCGGGTGAAGGGAATCGAACCCTCGTATGCAGCTTGGGAAGCTGCCGTTCTACCATTGAACTACACCCGCAGCCCGGTCGCCGAAGCGTTATACGAATTCGCCGTTGACCGCGCAACGCCCCTGCCGGTAATCTAAACTCCTGGCGCCGCGCGGGCGCCCCTCGTGATTTGTCCGGCCGGATTGCGGCGAGGTTAAACAAGCGCGCTAAAGAGGCCCTCGGCACATCAGCACACGCTGGAGCCGTCGGCATCCACGGCCCTGTTTGGAGGCCCGTGCCCATGCCCACCTACCGTCCCGCCACCCGGCTCGTCCACGGCGGCATCACCCGCACACCGCACGGCGAAACCTCCGAGGCGTTGTTCCTCACCTCCGGCTTCGTCTATGACAGCGCCGAGCAGGCCGAGGACACTTTCGCCGGCACCGTCAGCCACTACCAGTACTCGCGGTTCGGCAATCCTACCGTCACCATGCTGGAGGACCGACTCGCCGGCATCGAGGGCGCCGAGGCCTGCCGCGCCACCGCCACCGGCATGGCCGCCGTGCATGGCGCGATGCTGTCCCACCTGAAATCCGGCGACCGCGTGGTGGCGTCGCGCGCGCTGTTCGGGTCCTGCCACTGGATCGTCTCGACCTTGCTGCCCCGCTACGGCATCAGCTCGGAGTTCGTGGACGGCACCGACCTCGATGCCTGGCGCACGGCGCTGTCCCGCCCAGCCGCGCTCGTGCTGGTCGAGAGCCCGTCGAACCCGATGCTCGAAATGGTGGATCTCCGCGCCGTGTGCCGCATGGCGCATGCGGCCGGGGCAATCGTCGTGGTGGACAACGTGTTCGCGACGCCGCTGCTGCAGAAGCCGATCGAGCTCGGCGCCGACGTCGTGGTGTATTCCTGCACCAAGCACATCGACGGCCAGGGCCGCGTGCTGGGCGGCGCGGTGCTGGGCCGCAAGGCCTGGGTCGAGGACACGCTGCAGCCGTTCCTGCGCAACACCGGGCCGAGCCTGTCGCCGTTCAACGCCTGGCTGCTGCTGAAAGGGCTGGAGACGCTGCATTTGCGGGTACATGCCGCCTGCGCCACGGCCGCGATGGTCGCCGACATGCTGGCCGGGCACCCGGCGGTGTCGCGCGTCTGGTTCCCAAGCCGGCCCGATCATCCGCAGCACGCGTTGGCGATGTCGCAGATGAGCGCCGGCGGCACGTTGGTGGCGTTCGAGCTGGCCGGCGGCAAGCCGGCGGCGTTCCAGGCGATGAACGCGTTCCGGCTGATCGCGGTCTCGAACAACCTCGGCGATTCCAAGTCGCTGGTGACGCATCCCGCCACGACCACGCACATGCGGATCGGCGCGGAGGAGCGCGTCCGGCTGGGCATCACCGACGGCGTGGTGCGGCTGTCGGTCGGGCTTGAGGATGTGGCCGACCTCACGGACGACCTCGCGCAGGCGCTGGACCGGCTCCGCGGCGGGATCGTCCGCGCGGCGGCGGAGTAGGTCTGGGACATGGCGCCGCACTATAGCGCGACCACCCGGGGCGTCGTCATTAGCGTGCAAACCGCCTACCTGGCCGAGCAATCCGATCCCGACGCCGGCACCTGGGTCTGGGCGTATCAGGTGCGGATTGAGAACCAAGGGTCTGACAGCGTCCAGTTGCTGCGCCGCACCTGGCGCATCACCGACGCAAGCGGCCGCATGCATGTGGTCGAGGGCGCCGGCGTGGTCGGCAAACAGCCGACGCTCGCCTCCGGCGAAGCGTTCGAGTACACCTCCGGCACACCGCTCGGCACCGCTTCGGGTTTCATGTCGGGCGTCTATCACATGGTGGTTTCGGCCACCGGCGAGGCTTTTGACGCAGCCGTCCCGACGTTCAGCCTGGACAGCCCCACCCAAGCCAGGAGCCTGCATTAGGTGTTTGGTCCCAGGGTGACACGATAGATGAACCTCAACAGGCCCTCCCCCGACCCGGGCGTTCTGTAGCCAGCGAGCAGCGCCCAAATCCGGCGCGTCTTGCGCCCGAGCGCACCAGGAAAAGGCGCGGACCAGGCACCCAGGTCTCGCGTGCCGCCGCGGGCATCCGCCAGCGCCAACTCCCGCCGTCGCGTCCTTGACGCCAGAATGCGGCGAACCTTATCGTTTGCCCATGCAGGAACGCACCCAGGTCGCGATCATCGGCGCCGGCCCGGCCGGACTGATGCTCGGCCACCTCCTGCACCTCGCCGGCATCGACAGCGTCGTGATCGAGGCTCGCTCCCGTTCCTACGTCGAGAACCGCATCCGCGCCGGCGTACTGGAGCACCACGTGGTCGATGTGCTGGAGCAGATCGGCCTCGGCGAACGCATGCGCCGGGAGGGCCTGCCGCACGAGGGCACGCAGCTCCTGTTCGGCGGCGTGCTGCACCGTATCGACTTTCAGGCGCTGGTTGGTCATTCCGTCATGGTCTATGGCCAGCACGAGGTCGTCCGCGACCTGATCGCCGCACGGCAGGCGACGGGCACGCCGCTGCTGTTCGACTGCACCGACGTGTCGGTGGAGGGCTACGAGGGCGGCAGCCCGGTCGTGCGGTATGTGCACGGCGGTCAAGTCAATACTCTGGCGTGCGACCTGATCGCCGGGTGCGACGGCTTCCACGGCGTGTGCCGGCCGTCGTTGCCTTCGGGGTCTTGGCGCGGGTTCGACCGGGTGTATCCGTTCGGCTGGCTCGGCATCCTGGCCGAGGCGCCGCCCAGCTCGGACGAGCTCGTTTACGCCAACCACGACCGCGGCTTCGCGCTGCTGTCGATGCGCTCGCCCACCGTGCAGCGCATGTACCTGCAATGCGCCCCGGACGAGGACGTCGAGGCCTGGTCCGATGACCGCGTCTGGTCCGAGCTGTCGCTGCGCCTGGCCTGCGACGGCATCGCCCTGCAAACCGGCCGTATCTTCCAGAAAAGCGTCACGCCCATGCGGTCCTACGTGGCGGAGCCGATGCAGTGCGGCCGGCTGTTCCTGGCCGGCGACGCCGCCCACATCGTGCCGCCGACCGGGGCGAAGGGCATGAACTCCGCGGTGGGCGACGTGCTGCTGCTGTCGCGTGCGATCGAGCGCTGGTACGGGTCGCAGGACGATGCGGGCCTGCAGGGCTACTCCGCGGCGGCGCTGCGCCGCATTTGGAAAGTGCAGCGCTTCTCCTGGTGGATGACGACGCTGTTCCACCGGTTCGACGGTGCGTCCGACTTCGACCGCCGGGTGCAGTTGGCCGAGCTGGATTACGTCGTCGGCAGCCGGGCGGCCTCGGCGGCGCTGGCGGAGAACTACGTCGGCTTGCCGCTAGGCTAGCAACCCGGCGCTGGGCCACTACGTTCACCCCGGCTGAACAGGCGTGGCCCGTCGTGGCCCGCATATTCATAAAGGAGCCTCGCGATGCCAGACGAAATCGCCCCATCCTCCCTTAGTCGGCGGGGCCTGCTCGGCGCGTCGGCTTCAGTGGCGGCGGTGCCGCTCATGGCCGCAGCGCCGATTGCCGTACAGGCGCCCGCTCCCGCGGATCCACGCCGGCCAGTGGATGTTGTGCTGACGGTGAATGGGCAAGAACACCATTTGGCAATCGATGTCCGCACCACGCTGCTGGATGCGGTCCGCACCCACATCGGCCTGACCGGATCGAAAAAGGGCTGCGACCACGGCCAGTGCGGCGCCTGCACCATGATGGTGGACGGCAAGGCCACGCTGTCCTGCCTGACGCTCGCGGCGATGGTGCGGGGGCCCGTTACCACGATCGAGGGCATCGCCGCCGCTGATGGCACGCTGCATCCGATGCAGCAGGCGTTCATCGACCAGGACGCGTTCCAATGCGGCTACTGCACGCCGGGCCAGATTGTCTCGGCGGTCGCCTGCGTGCAGGGCGGGCACGCGGCCTCGGACGCCTCGATCCGCGAGTACATGAGCGGCAATTTGTGCCGCTGCGCCGCCTATCCGCACATCGTGGCCGCGATCAACCAGGCCAAAGACGGCATGGGGAGGGCCTGAGCCATGCGACCGTTCATCCTAGACCACGCGGCTACCGTGCCGGCCGCCGTCGCCGCCGCCCGTCCCGCCGCCGGGGCGCGCGTGCCGCTGACCGCGGCGCCGGCGCAGTTTATCGCCGGCGGCACGCAGATGCTCGACCTGATGAAGCTCGACACCATGCAGCCGGCGACGCTGGTCGATATCAACGCGCTGAGTGCCGCATACGGCCGCATCGAGGCGAAGCCGGACGGCCTGCATCTCGGCGCGCTGGTGCGCATGAGCGAGGCGGAGGCGCATCCAGCCATCCTGCGCGACTACCCGGTGATCGCGCAGACCCTGCTGATGGCCGCCAGCCCGCAGATCCGCAACATGGCGAGCCTGGGCGGCAACGTGCTGCAGCGGACGCGCTGCACCTACTTCCGCGATCCGAGCTGGGCGCAGTGCAACAAGCGCGAGCCCGGCAGCGGCTGCGCAGCGCTGGACGGCGTCAACCGCAAGCACGCCGTGCTGGGGGTGAGCGACCAGTGCATCGCCGCCTACTCCGGCGATTTCGCCCAGGCGCTGGTGGCGCTCGGCGCCGAGGTGCAGGCGACCGGGCCGAACGGCGTGCGCATGATCGCGTTCGAGAAGCTGCACACCGGGTCGGACAACCCGCATACTGAGACGGTTTTGGCGCCGGGTGAGCTGATCACCGGCTTCCGCGTGCCGGCGGGGCCGTGGACCCGGCGCTCCACCTACGTGAAGATCCGCGACCGCGAATCGTACGCCTATGGCCTGGCAACCGCGGCGGTGGCGCTCGACCTGCAGAGCGGCGTGGTGCGCGAGGCGCGGATCGGCCTGGGCGCCGTGTCGTACCGGCCCTGGCGTTCGCATGAGGCGGAGGCGGCGTTGCGCGGCAAGCCGCTGACCGAGGACACCGCCTCTGCCGCGGCGCAGGCTGCCTTCGCCGGCGCCCGGCCGCGCCAGGACAACACGTATATGATCGATCTGGGCCGCCGCACCCTCGTGCGCGCCCTGCTGCAAGCCAGCCGGTTGGAGGCCTGAGATGTCGGACACTCCGGAAAGCCAAATGATACCCCAAATCATGCCGCAGGGCGCCCCGCCGAGCGCCGCCAAGCCGGCCATCGGCGCCGCGACCTCCCGCGTGGACGGCCGGTTGAAGGTCACTGGCGGCGCGCGCTACGGCTCGGACTTCTACGGCGGTGCCAACCCGGCGCACGCCTATCTCGCCACCAGCGCCATCGCGCGCGGCCGCATCACGCGGCTGGATGAGGCCGACGCCCGCAAGGTGCCCGGCGTGCTCGACATTTTGACCTATCGAAATGTCGGCGACCGGGTCAAGCCGGGCAAGATCTTTTCGCAAAAGGGCTATATGGGTACGAGCATCGCGCCCCTTGCCTCCGATCGGGTGCAGCACGACGGGCAGATCGTCGCCATGGTGGTGGCCGAGACGTTCGAGGCGGCGCGGGAGGCGGCGCACCGTCTGCGCATCGAGTATGCCGCCGAGACGCCGTCCGCAACCTTCGACAGCCCGGGCCTGGAGACCATCTCCGCCGAGGTGGCCTCCCGCGAGGGCGAGCAGCCCGGCGAGGAGAAGCCCAAGGTCGGCGACGCCGCTGCCGCTTTGGCCGCCGCCCCGGTCACCATCGACCAGCGCTACGAAACGCCGACCCAGCACCACAACCCGATCGAGCTGTTCACCACCGCCTGCGCCTGGACCGATGGCAAGCTGACGGTCTGGGAATCGTCGCAGAACATGTATGGCTTTCAGAACGGGTTGGCCGAGCAGCTCGGCATTGCGGCATCCGACATCCGGGTCATCTCGCCCTATGTCGGCGGCGCCTTCGGCTCCCGCGGATCGTTGACGCAGCGCACCGCGCTGGTTGCGCTGGCAGCGCAGCGGACGCGCCGGCCGGTGCGGCTGGAGGCGACGCGCGACCAGGGCTACACCATCGCGACCTACCGGGCCGAGACGCGACATCGCGTGCGGCTGGGCGCCGGCCAGGACGGCAAGCTGCAGGCGCTGCTCCACGAGGGCTGGGAAATCAGCTCCCGCCCGGACAACTACAAGGTCGGCGGCACCGACGCCTCGACCCGGCTGTATGCCTGCCCGAACGTGGACTCCGAGGTGTACATCGTCCACGCCGACCGCAACACGCCGGGCTTCATGCGCAGCCCGCCGGAGGTGCCGTACATCTTCGCGCTGGAGTCTGCGATGGATGAGCTGGCGGTCGCGTTGAAGATGGACCCGATCGAGCTGCGCCGGGTGAACGACACGATGCAGGAGCCGATCAAGGGCCTGCCCTACACGTCCCGCGCGCTGATGCCGTGCTTCGACGCGGCGGCGAAGGCGTTCGGCTGGAGCGGGCGCAACCCACAGCCGGGCTCGATGCGCGACGGCGAGTGGATGGTTGGTTGGGGCTGTGCCACGTCGCTGTATCCGACGAACATGGGGGCGGCGACCGTGCGGGTGGTGCTGTCGCCGCAGGGGACGGTGAAGGTGCAGACGGCAGGGCACGAGATCGGCACCGGCATCTACACCGTATGCGCGCTGATGGCGGTCTCGGGCCTCGGCGTGGACATCGACAAGGTAGCGGTCGAGCTGGGCGACAGCGCGTTGCCGCCGGCGCCGGTTGCGGGCGGTTCCAACAGCACGGCGAGCATCGCGACCGTGATGGCCCAGGCATGCGAGCAGATCCGCGGGCGCATCGCCGGAGCGGCGGTCGCGGCGGAGAATGGCCCGTTCCGTGGCATGGACCCATCCGGCCTGGTGCTGGCCGATGGCGCATTGCGCGCGCCGAACGGCATTTCCGAGCCATTGGATACCGCGATGGGCCGCACGGCCGGCGGCGCGATCGAGGCGTATGCCGAGAACATTCCGCACGGCGTGCCGGACGGGGCGCTGAAGAAGCTGTATCAGGGCCAGGGCACGCTGATGGGCGGCACCAAGCTGAAGGACCGCATCCAGTTTGCCTTCGGCGCGCAGTTCGTTGAGGTGCGGGTCAACATGCGGACCCGCGAAATCCGGGTGCCGCGTTTGGTCGGGGCCTATGCCGCCGGGCGCATCGTCAATCCAAAGGCAGCTAAAAGCCAATTGATGGGCGGGCAAATTTGGGGCGTGAGCGCCGCGTTGCACGAGGCGACGGAGATCGATCGCCGGGCGGCGCGCTACACCAATGACGACCTGGCGGAGTACCTGATCCCGGTAAACGCCGATGTGCAGGAGGTCACGACGATCCTGCTGCCGGAGCACGACGCCGAGGTGAACGAGCTGGGCATCAAGGGCATTGGCGAGCTGGGCAATGTCGGGCTGAATGCCGCAGTAGCCAACGCCGTGTTTCATGCGACCGGGGTCCGGATCCGCGGGCTGCCAATCCGAGTCGAGAAGCTGCTGGAAGCCGCCGCCATACCGACCTGACCGGTCGGCTTACGCTCCGGTTATGCGGCGCACGACCTCGATGGCAACTTCAGGGTCGCGGCGCTTCGGCAGCTCCAGGTCGGCATGGGCCATGGCGATCCGGCCGTCCGGCGCGATCACGAACGTCGCTGCCAGTGGCAGGCGCCAAGTGCCGGTGTCGTTGATGTGCGGCAGGTCGTGCCCCAGGCGCAAATAGAGCGGCCGGACGATCTCGGGCAGCTCGACCATGATGCCATAGCTGTCTGCCAAGGCGCCGCCGGGATCAGACAGCACGGGATAGGCCAGCAGGTCGCGCTCGGCGCAACGGCTGCAGGCGTCGGCCCGCTGCGGGGAGACTGCCAGCAGGTCGCCGCCCGCATCGTGCAGCAGCGGCAGGGCGTCCTGCCAGGCGCGCAGTTGCAGGGTGCAGAACGGGCACCAGCCGCCGCGGATAAACAGAAGCACGATCGGACCCAGCGCCAGCCGGTCCGCGAAGCTGATGCGGACTCCGTTCTGGTCGATTAGCAAAAACCCCGGCGCGGGCTCGCCCGGCCGCAGCATGGCCTGGTCGGCTTTGTCAGCCGCCAACTGAAGGTCCGCCGAGCGTAGCGACTCGATGTCCCTCGGCGTCATGCGGCTCTGCATGCCCTGGTAGAACCCGCTGAGCTGCTCAGCCAATGACATCTGCCCGTCGCGCATCGCAAGCCTCCCGCATATTCGTTTTCGTTAACTTGGCCTATGCAACGCCCGACGAGAAGTCGCCGAACCCGATAACATTCATGCACAGAGATTTGAAGCGATGGACTTGCTCGCTGGCCTACGCACTTTTGTTCGTGTCGCCGAGTCCGGGTCGTTCTCGGCCGTGGCGCGGGAGATCGGCGCGACGCAGCCCGCCGTCTCCCGCCAGATCAGCGCTTTGGAACAGCACCTCGACGCGCGCCTGATCCAGCGGACTACCCGCAGCCTGACTTTGACGGAGGACGGGCGCGACCTGCTGGACCACGCGCGCCGAGTGCTGGACTGCGTGGAGGAGGCGGAAACAGCGGTCGGCCGCCGCCAGGGCGCGCCCAGCGGCCTGGTCCGCATCGCCACACCTGCGACGTTTGGACGGCTTTATGTCGCGCCGCGCATGCGCCGCCTGCTGGATCGCTATCCCGAGCTGTCGATCGAACTGCACATGTCGGACAGCGTCACCGATATGATCGCGGGGGGGATCGACCTCGCGATACGCGGCGGCGTGGTCCAGGAGGCAAGCCTAGTGGCCCGGCGCATCGGTGCATCGGCCCGGTATGTCGTCGCTTCCGCCGATTACCTGGAACGCAACGGCACCCCGGCACATCCGTCCGACCTCGCGCGGCACTCCTGCATCGCCTTCCTGCAGGGTGCCGCGCCGAACGAGTGGCGCTTCAACGGACCGGACGGCGCCGTGTCGGTCGAGATCGCCGGCCGGTTCCGCACCGACAGCAGCGAGGCGGTGCGGGAGGCGGTGATGGCCGGGGTTGGCCTGGCGCTCGCGTCCTCCTGGGTGTTCGGCGCCGATCTGACGAGCGGCCGGGCAAAGGCCGTGCTGCAGCGTTTCCAGGCGGAGCAGGTGTCGATCCACGCGGTCTATCCATCCCGCCGCAACCTGGCGCCGCGCACGCGGGCGGTCATTGATTTCCTGTTGGACGAATTCCGCCTCGACCCGGCAATCTCGACCTATGGCGAAACCTGAGCACCCATACTTTTGCGCATAGGTGTTGTTCGCAGGTGCAGCATTTTGCACGGCTCGCGATACCCCAAATGTCGTTGCGTTGGTGGCCGCGCCCAGTTCGGGGGTTGCCCGCCACACAGGCCCGCACCACAGGATCACAGGCCCGCCTATCGCGACGGACCTCCTGCTTTTCAGGAGAGTAAGACTATGAGGACCATTTTGCTTGCCGCCATCGCCGTCACCGCGTTGGCTTTGCCCGCCTTCGCTGGCGAAGGCAACGGCGAGCCATTCCCCCACTCCAACAATGGCACCACGACCTCCGTCGGGTCGGCGCGTGCAGACACCAGTTCGAACGCCTATCCGAACGTCGTGGGCCGGCCGGGTTCGGCGGTGAACATGTATGCGGCCAATGTGGTGCCGGAGACCGGCTCGCAGCAATCGGCCCAGACCGCGAACTCGCTGCCGCGCGGCTTTGAGCAAGGCATGCCGGTGTATGCCCAGCGTCTGATGGCACGTCCGGCGGTGGTGGCGGGCAACAGCATCTATCTTCCGCGTAGCTGATCCGGCTGAGGCGCCCGATACGTCGGGCGTCTCGCTCCGCATTTTCCTTATGGTTGCAGCGGAACCAAGCGCTAAAGCAGAAGTCCGAACGACTGAATGCTCGCTTGAGACATACTGGGCGAAACCTGAGCAGGATCCGCCGCCGCCGCGACTAGGTAACGCCTGGCAAACGTCTCAACGAATTTCTTGTCTTTAAGCTGCTTGATGTCGAGCTTGCTGGTAATCGCACTTTCCTGCGCATTCAGCGTCTGAAAGGCAATCTGCAGCGGAATGCCGAGCGTCGTCGTCACCACTCGGCGCAGCACCGGGTCACCTAGGATATCATCTGCTTTTTTGACTGACGCCGCCTTGTCTCGGAATGTCAGCGCATCCGATAGCCCGGGCGTCGTCGCGTCGAGCGACTTGCGCCAACTGATCTCGGCATAGGCGCCGGTGATGGTATTGAGCACGTTGGGGTCGCGCAGGACCGCCAGGCCCTTATTGGCAAAATCGTAGGTCGCCGCTGCAGCCTTCCAGGCGGGGTTGGGCAGGTGTTTGGCTAGTGACTTCGGATCGCTAGTTTTGGACAGCAGGGCCTTCGTCGCCAATGCGGTGAAGCCGATCTGGTCCGCCAGGCCGTTCGCGGTCAGCAACACCTTTTGCACGGCCGGGTTTGCAAGTAGGGATTTCACATCTTTGGCGCCGGCGACGGCCTTGCGGAACGCGGCCAGGTCGCGCTGCACATCGGGCTTGTGCGCCTCGGCCGCTATCTTCTTGGTTTGGTTCTGTTCCGCCTGGGCCAATGCCTGGATGGGATTGCCGTTCGCGGCAATGCTCGATGCCGTGCCGCTGTACAGCACGCTCAGGTCAAGGCCGCGGATCGCGCCGCTCACGACTGACCGGACAACCCGGCGGTGACATCCTCGTTCACCGCGATCAGAAAGGCGAAGTCGGGCGCCGCCTGCCGCATTTCCCGCTGCAGCGCCTGTCCCACCGAGACGATCGACGCCCGCAGCGCAGCCGGCAACGCGTTCGCGGGATCACGCAGCAGGTCGCCGACCATCATCCACAGCCGGCTGTTGTCGGCGAGCGCCTTCACTTGGTCCATCGTCGTGCCCTGCTGGGCCGCACGCAGCGCGCCGGTGACGCGGCGGAACACGTCCGCCTCCTGCTCCCGCGGGCTACGGCGGGCGGACGCGGCCCGGTAAGCGCGGTTGGCTAGTGCTGGATGCATGCTGATATCCTCTATTGCACAGTGATGCGGGGCCTGGCGCCGATCTCGTCGGCGCTGCCCTCCGCCTGGCGGCCGAGCACGGTGTCCTCGTGCCGGATGATGCGGCGTGCCAGCTTCAGCGCGGCGTAGCACTCGTCGGCCTCGATGGAGGACAGCACGCGGTCCAGGATCTCGCGCGCCAGCGCGGACGTGGTCGCGGCGCGGAACTCGGCGATAGTGGCGCGCGCCTGCGCCATGCCGCGCACCCGTTCATCGTCCGTGCCGATATAGGCGAGCTGCAGGGCGAAATAGATGCGCCGCGCCGGGCTGTCGGCGTGTTCCGGCGCCATGATCTGCTTGCCGAACAGGAAGCGCGCATGGGTGGTCAGCTCGATCCGGCTGCGGGTGCGGAAGCGGAGCGAAGCCCCGTTCACGATCATCGCCTCGCCGGCGTGCAATTCTAGGACTAGGTTCGTCATGCGGGTTTCCCGACTGGTGTGAAGACCTCGATCGCGGAGGCAGCGATCCGGCGGCGAGCGTTTTGCCCGCCGCCGGACGGATTACTTGAACAGGCTGAGCAGGCTCTGCGGCGCCTGGTTGGCGAGCGATAGCGCCTGGGTGCCCAACTGCTGCTTGATCTGCAGCGATTGCAGCTTGGCCGACTCCTTCGACAGGTCGGTATCGATCAAGGCGCCCAGGCCAGCGTTCAGGCTGTCGATTTTCGAGCTGTTGAACGAGACTGTCGTGTCCAGCAGGTTAGAATCGGCGCCGGCTTGGTTGAGCTGATTGCCAATGCCTTTCAGCGCCGTCGCAAACGCCGTCGCACCGGTAGTCGCCGTCAGCGCCGTCGAGGCCGCGGTTTGGTCCGCACCAGGCGCAGCGGCAGTAAACACATCCACTCCTCCCGAACGGCTGAACGTCGCGCCGATCAGCCCTGCGAGGGTACTGGCCAACCCGCCGTTGTCTTCACCCGAAAGCTTGCTGGTTGACCCGATCTCACTGTTTACCACAGTCTTGTCGAGCGCTCCTGCAGCGGCAACAGTCCCGGTTTTCCCCAACAAACTCTGGCCGTTGTAGGTCGAGCCATCAACGTAGTTGGCGACCTGCGTCACCAGGGACTTGTAGGACGCGACATACTGGTCGCGCTGGTCCTGGTGAATGCTGTTGTCGGAGATCTTCACCAGCAAGTCTTTGGCCGTATTGATGCTGTCGGAAATCTTGCCGAGCGCGCTGAGCGACGTGCCGACCAGGCCCTTGGCGTTGCCAAGCTGCTCGTTCACGCTGGTCAAAGCGCCGACATCCGACCGCACCCGCTGTGCGACGGCATAGGCGCCGCCGTCATCCGTCGCATCCGCCACGCGATAGCCGGTAGAAATGCGCTTCTGCGACGCCTGGAGCTGAGTATTCGTGGAGTTCAGCGAGGCCAGCGCGACCTGTGCGCCGATGTTCGTGTTGACTGAGTTCAATGACATGATGGTTTACCCCGACGGTCCGCACGCGATCCGATCGATGCGACCCGCTTCGTTCACAACCCCGGATTTTGCCGGAGTAAGGGCAGTTTCGCCTAAATTGCTTAACAAAGAGCAAACAGGAATGAGAAGAAATCAGTGGCGATTGGTCAGGCAATCCAGCGATAGATCCAGGTCTCCGACAGCGCGCCCTGCTCGCCTTGCAGCGCGCAGCGCAGGTCCGCCGACGCGGCGCCCGCCGGGTCAAACACAATGCTGATCCGCCAGCCACCGGTCTCCGGATTGGGGCCGGAATAGCCCTCCTCCACCCGCCCGGCGCTGCTGCCCAGCTCGACGCGCGTCCTTGTGTCGGCCGGCATTGACCGGACGGCGTCGCCCGTCAGATCGAGCACGAACACCCGCGTGCCCGGCGCCGTTCCGGCACCCGTTCGCATCTCCGCCACCCGGGCCAGCCGCCGGTCCCCCGGCGCGTCGGCGCCCCAGTGCATGCGGTAGGTGAAGCCGTACTCCCCGCCGGCCCGCAGCGTCTCCCGCCCGCGCCAGAACGCGACGATGTTGTCGTTGTACTCGCTGCTGGTCGGGATCTCGACCAGGTCCACGGCGCCCACGCCCCAATCGCCGATCGGTTCGACCCACAGGCTCGGCCGGCGGCCGTACAGCACCTCCAGGTCGCCGAACTCGCGGAACTCCCGCTTGCGTTGCAACAGCCCGAAGCCGCGCGGGTTGGCGTCCAGGAGCGCGCTGAACTGCACCGCGGCGGGGTTCACCAACGGCCGCCAGAGCCGCTCGTTGCGGCCGGTCGCCGCGGCCAGCCCGTCGCTGTCGTGCACGGCGGTCCGCCAGTCGTCCGGGCGCACGGCGTCGGGCCGGGCGTGATCGCGGCTGCTGAAATAGTACATGCTGGTCAGCGGCGCCACGCCGGCCTCATTGATGTCGGCACGCGGGAACAGCACGCCTTCGACGTCCATGACCGTGATGTCGCCGGGGCGCACGGTGAAGCGGAACGCGCCGGTCGTGCTGGGGCTGTCGAGCAATGCGTGGATCACCATCGTGCCGACGCCCGGCTGCGGGCGTTCGAGCCAGAAGGCGCGGAAGCGCGGGAACTCCTCGGGCCCATGCGTGCCGGTGCCGATCGCAAGGCCGCGGGCCGACAGGCCGTAGAACTGCCCGCGCCCGACCGCGCGGAAGTAGCTGGCGCCGAGGAACACGCAAAACTCGTCGAACTGGCCGGGCTGGTTGATCGCGGCGTGCACGCGGAACCCGGCAAATCCCAGGCGGTCCGGCACGCGCACCGTCGGGTCGTCATAGTCGAACAGGTCGGGATCGTAGGAGACGGACGAGGCTTGGCCGCCCTTCACCTCGAAGATGTCCACAACCGGCCGGTACAAGAACCCGCGCGGGAAGAAGCCGACCTGGAATGGCAGGTCCTGGCCGCGCCACAGCGCCCGCTCCTGCTTGAAGCGGATGCCACGATACTGCTCATAGGTCATGGACGCGGCCGCACCCGGCAGCGCGGTGTCCGGCTCGCGGAACGGCTGCTTTGCCAAATCCTGTGCGGTGCGGCGCACGGTCGAGCCGGTGAACGGCATCGCCGCCGGCAGGATAGTGCCGGCCGCAAAGGCAGAGCTGCCCTGGACCACGCGGCGACGGGTGATCTCGTGCAAGGCGGCGCTCCTTCCGGGGTAGGCCGCGAACCTGCTGGCCGGGGCCGTGGATTGTCAATCGGGCCTCTGCACGCCGGCGCACCAACCCCATGTTCTAACGATGCAGCCGACCGTCCGCGTAATCGACCTTGAAACCACGGGTTCCCGCCCGCCGGACGACGGCGTGGTGGAGATCGGCTGGCAGGATGTGTCGGACGCCGGCGGTGCGGGCTGGCAGGTCACCGCCGAGCGCGGCGCCCGCTTCGTCGATCCGCAGCGGCCGATCCCGTCCCGCACGGCGGCGATACACCACATCATCGATGCCGACGTGGCCGGCAGCCCGCCCTGGCAGATCGTTTCGCCGCCCATCCTCGCAGCCTCCGGCTTGGGGGCGCTGGCGGCACATCGGATCGAGTTCGAGCGCCGGTGGTGCGTCGATGCGCTGACTGGCGGGCTGCCGTGGGTCTGTACTTATAAGTGCGCGCTGCGGCTCTGGCCGGAGATGCCGTCGCACTCGAACCAGGGGCTGCGGTATGAACGCATGCCGGCGGGGCTCGACCGCACCTTGGGCCTGCCGGCGCACCGGGCCGGGCCGGACGCCTACGTCACGGCGCACCACCTGCGCGACATGCTGAACGGGTGCAGCCTGGAGCAGCTCGTTGCCTGGTCGCGTGAGCCGGCGCTGCTGGTGCGCGTGCCGTTCGGGCCATTCCGCGGGCGGCGCTGGGCCGACCTGGACGACACGGCGCTGGATGCCATCCTGGCGCGCGACACCGACCGCGACATGCGCTTCACCGCCCGGCACGAGCGTGACCGCCGCAATGGCGTGGAGCCGGCGTTGCTGCTGTAAACCGGCTGTCGCTGCGCGTGCCGGCTGGGCTATGCTCGCCGGGCACTGCGCAGGAGCGGACATGTACCGGGCCACGGCCGGCGGCGAACGGCACTGCTTCCCAAGCCTTGCGGCGCTCATGGCGCAGGCGACGCCGCTGCGCAGCGGCGACCAGCTCGCAGGCTTGGCCGCGGACAGCCAGGCCCGCCGGGTCGCCGCGCAATACGCGCTGGCCGATCTGCCGCTTGCCGAGTTCCTGAATGAGGCCGTGGTGCCGTACGAGGCCGACGAGGTCACGAGGCTGATCCAGGACAGCCACGATGCCACCGCTTTCCAGCCCATCCGGCACCTGACCGTCGGGGGTTTCCGCGATTGGCTGCTGTCGGACGCCGCGACGACGGAGACGCTGGCCGCCTTGGCGCCGGGCCTGACCCCCGAGATGGTCGCCGCCGCGAGCAAGCTGTGCCGCCTGCAGGACCTCCTGGTGGTCGCGGCCCGCGTGCGGGTGGCGACACGGTTCCGCAGCACGATCGGCCTGCCCGGCCGGCTCTCGACGCGCCTCCAGCCGAACCACCCCGCCGACGACCCGCGCGGCATCGCGGCGAGCATCCTGGACGGCCTGCTGCTCGGCTCCGGCGACGCCTGCATCGGGGTGAACCCGGCCACCGACAGCCCGGACCGCACGCACACCTTGCTATGCTTGTTAAACGAAGTGCGGCAGACGCTGGCGATCCCGACGCAGACCTGCGTGCTGGCGCATGTGACGACGACGATGGAGCTGATGCGCCGGGGCTCGCCGGTCGATCTGGTGTTCCAGTCGGTCGCCGGCACCGAGGCGGCGAACGCCGGCTTCGGCATCTCGCTGGCCCTTTTGGATGAGGCGCAGGCGATGGCCGAGGCGCGGCACCCGGGCGCGAACGTCATGTATTTCGAGACCGGCCAGGGCAGCGCGCTGTCGGCCGGGGCGCATCACGGGGTGGACCAGCAGACGCTGGAGGCACGCGCCTACGCCGTCGCCCGCCGCTACCGGCCGCTGCTGGTGAACACGGTCGTGGGCTTCATCGGTCCTGAATACCTGTTCGACGGCAAGCAGATCACCCGGGCGGGGCTCGAGGACCACTTCTGCGGCAAGCTGCTGGGCCTGCCGATGGGCGCCGACGTCTGCTACACCAACCACGCCGAGGCGGACCAGGACGACGCCGACGCCCTGCTGGCGCTGCTGGCGGCGGCGGGCATCAACTTCGTCATGGGCGTGCCCGGCGCCGACGACATCATGCTCGGCTACCAGAGCACCTCGTTCCACGACGCGCTGGCGATGCGCGAGCTGCTGGGCCGCCGCCCGGCGCCGGAGTTCGAGGCATGGCTGCTGGAGCAGGGATTGCTTGACCACGCCGGCCGGGTGCGCCCGCCGGGGCTGCCGGAGCGGCTGTCGCAGCGCTTCCAGACATTGCTGGCCGCCGCATGACGGACCCGGCCTGGACGCCGCTGCGGGCGCTCACCGCGGCGCGGATCGGTCTGGCGCGCTCCGGGGCGTCGCTCGGCACCGCACCGCTGCTGGAGTTCCGCATGGCCCATGCCCGCGCACGCGACGCGGTGCACCATGACCTTGGCGCGCTGCCGGAGCTGGAGGCGCTGGGCCTGCCGGTCGCGACGGTGCGCAGCCAGGCGGCGGACCGGCGCGGCTATCTCATGCGGCCGGATTTGGGCCGCGCCCTGGACGCCGCGGCCAAACCCGTGCTCGCCGCCCATGCCGGCGCGCACGGCCTGGCGATCGTGGTGGCGGACGGCCTGTCGGCGCTCGCCGTGAAGCGCCACGCCGCGCCCGTGCTGGCGGCGCTGCTGCCGGCCTTGCGCGCGGGCGATTGGGCGCTGGCGCCGCTGGTGGTGGCGCACCAGGCGCGGGTGGCGCTGGGCGACGCGGTGGCGCGCGCGCTGGGCGCCGGGGCGGTGCTGGTGCTGATCGGCGAGCGGCCGGGCTTGTCGGCGCCGGACAGCCTGGGGGCGTACCTGACCTGGGCGCCCGTGGCGGGCACGACGGATGCGGACCGCAACTGCGTCTCCAACATCCGTCCGGACGGGCTGGGGTACCAGGAGGCGGCATGGAAGCTGGCCTTCCTGCTGGACCGGATGCGGGCGATCGGCGGGTCGGGAGTGCTGCTGAAGGACAATTCCGAGCAACCGACGCCGACGGCCCTGTCCGACCTTTCTCACGGAGCTTCCTGATGCACGTCTTGGTCCTGGACGGCCACCCCGACGAGGGGCGTCTGGTCAGCACGTTGCTCGACCACTACGCAACGTCGCTGCCACCCGCTGCAACAGCCCAGCGGATTGCCGTGCGCGACCTGACGTTCGACCCGAACCTGCGCCGGGGCTATGGCGCCGACCAGGATTGGGAGCCCGACCTCCGCGACGTCGGCGCGGCGATCGAGGCCTGCGACCATATGGTGGTCGGATTTCCCTTGTGGTGGGGCGGGGAGCCGGCGCGCCTGAAGGGGCTGCTCGACCGTGTGGTGCTGCCGGGCTTCGCGTTCCGCTACCATAAAAAGGGGCTGTTCTGGGACAGGCTGCTTGCCGGACGCTCGGCGGACGTGGTCGTCACGATGGACACGCCGCCCTGGTACCTGCGCACTGTCTATGGCGACCCGGTCGGCCGGCGCTGGCGCCGCCAGGTGCTGGGCTTCTGCGGCTTTGATCCCGTCCGGCTGTTCCGGTTCGGGCCCACCCGGCAAGGCCAGGCGAAGAAGCGGATCGAGGGTTGGCAGGCACAGATCGCCAAGGCCGCAATGACAGCGCAGACATTAAAACGCGGGACGAAGCGAGACATGCCATCCGGGCGTGGCGACTTCGGGGCGGCAATCGCCGAGCGCCGGTCATAATGTTGAAACGGAGGATCACCCTGGCGTAACTGGCAAGCTCGTGTTGTATGGACTAAGCTTAGTCCGGAGAGGGACCATTATGCAGGCGGTCAACATTCATGCAGCCAAAACCCAGCTCTCGCGGCTGGTGGATGAAGTCTTGACTGGCAAGGAGATCATCATCGCCCGGGCCGGCAAGCCGGTCGCCAAGCTGGTGCCGCTCACCCCCTTCCCAACCGTGCAGCGGCGCGTGCTCGGGCGCCTTGCCGGGCAAGTCACCGTGCCTGCGGATTTTGATGCGCCGCTGCCTGAGGACGTGCTCGACGCCTTCGAAGGGCGTTGATGCGCCTGCTGCTCGACACGCACGTCCTGCTGTGGGCGCTCGGCGCTCGGCGACCCGGCCCGCCTGGACGGCGGGACGCGCGACCTTTTAGAGGACCCGGCCAACGGGGTGCTGTTCAGCGCCGCCAGCATCTGGGAGATCGCCATCAAGGCCCGGCTCGGGCGCGTCGATTTCGCGGTGCGCCCCGAGCGGGTCGCCCGGGAGGCGCGCCTGACCGGCTTCGTGGAACTGCCCGTCAGCGCCGATGCCGCCGCCCGGGTCGCAGACCTGCCGCCGCATCACCGCGATCCGTTCGACAGGCTGCTGGTGACCCAGGCCATGGCCGAGCCGGCGCGGCTCTACACTGCCGACCCGCTGCTGCTGCCCTACTCCGAGCTGGTCCAACTGATTGGATAACGGCTGACGCCTCATTCGACGCCCATGACTAGGCCCTCGATATCGTGCTTCTGCGTCACCGGCACGAGCGTCTCCACCACGCGGCACACCAGATGGTCCCGGACCGACGGCGGCAACGCCTCGAAGTAGTCCCGCGTGACCATCAGATCGTGCAGCGCAGAGTGCCCGGCGCCCGGCGCATCGACGCCCAGAACCAGCACCGGCCGCGCGACCGGCGATGGATGGGCCGTGCCGCGATGCAAGGTAAGCACCGAGCGGCATGAGATGTCGCCCATCTGCGGATACTTCTTTACCCCGCGCGCCGCATAGCGCGGCCACTCGTCTTTCTCCGGAAACATCTCGTGCTTCCAGCTCCGCCCGTCATCCCACTGGGAGCCGGGGACGACCTCGAACGGCCCCATGTCGGTCGTGACATCGACGCCGGTGAGGTTGAAGGCCAGCGAGGTAATGCGCCGGCTGTCGTAGGTCTCCGGCGGCGAGGGGAAGTCGCGGTGCCAGGGCTGGTTCTTGGCGCCCTGGAACGGCGTGTCGAAGCCGACCTCGACGATCTCGTACTGCGGCCCGAGCACCGCCTCACAGAGTGCGGATACCCAGGGATGCGTTACGAGATCGACGAAACCCTGCAGTTCCTGCGGGTGGATCTCGACATACCAGCGTCGCGGGCCACGCCCGACCGCGCCGCCGGGACGCTGGATGGCGGCCCAGAACGCGGTCATCATGTCCTCGCGCATCCGCTCAACCCAATCGCGCGGGAAGGCGCCCTGAAGGCCGGTCACGCCGTCGCTGGCGAGCGCCGCCACCGCCACCTCGATAGTCTGGTCCGCTGTCAAAGACATCAAATCCTCCGTTCAGCGCCGCACCACCTGCAGCCCGACCGCCGTTCCCACCATCGTAAGCGTCGGCCCGCCGGTGGACCAGCCCGGCGCCTGCGTCACCAGTTCGTCCAGCGTGCCGCGCAGCGTCCGCTGATCGGCCCGGCCGCCGCGCTCGATCAGCGCCGCCGGGGTGTCCGAGGCCAATCCCGCGGCCAGCAGCCCGTCCCGCAGCGCCGGCAGGCTGTCGAGGCCCATGTACACCGCCAGCGTCCCGCCCCGCGCCAGCACAGCGAAATCCAGGTCGAGCGCGCCGCCCACCAAGTGCCCGGTCGCCAGGGTCAGCGTCCGAGCCGCGTCCCGATGGGTCAGCGGGATCGCCGCCCCAGCGGCGCAGGCCAGCGCCGCGGTCACGCCGGGCACGATCTCGAACGCTACGCCGGCCGCCGCCAGCGCCGCCGCCTCCTCGCCGCCGCGGCCGAACACCAGGGGGTCGCCGCCTTTCAGCCGCACCACCTTCTTGCCCGACAGGCCGAGGCGGACCAGCAGGGCGTTGATCTCGTCCTGCGGCATCGAGTGCGCGGCGCGGGATTTGCCGACCTCGATCCGGTCGGCGTCGCGACGGGCCATGTCCAGCACCTCGGTCGTCACCAGCCGGTCGTGCACGATCACATCGGCCTCGCCCAGCAGGCGCTGCGCCCGGATGGTGAGCAGGTCCGCCGCTCCCGGCCCGCCGCCGACCAGATAGACGATGCCGGCCGGGTCGGCGCCGCCCTCTATCTCGCGCCGCAGCTCCAGGTCCGCCGCTGCGTCCTCTCCCGCCAGCACCAAATCCGCGACCCGGCCGCCCAACGCCCGCTCCAGCACCCGGCGACGCTGCGCCACGTCCGGCAGCCGGCGGCGGATGTCTTCCTTGTAGCGGTCGGCCAGCGCCGCCAGGCGGCCGAATGCCGGCGGCACCATCGCCTCGATCCGGGCGCGCAGCAGGCGGGCCAGCACCGGGGCTGCGCCGCCGGACGATACCGCGATGCTGATCGGCGCGCGGTCGATGACGCTGGGCGTGATGTAGCTGCATAGGCTCGGGCGATCGACGATGTTGACCGGGATGCCGCGCGTCTGCGCTGCCGCCGACAGCGCCTCCAGGTCCGCATCGGGCGCATCGGCGCCGATGGCCAGCGCGCAGTCGTCCAGCAAGGCGGGGTCGAACCGCGCCGCGGTCGCCACCATTGCGTCGGTCCGGCGCAGCGCATCGGCCTTGCGGGTGGCGGCCTCGCCATCGCCGATGACGAGGACGCGGCGGCCGGTCAGCGACAGGAAGATCGGAAAATACTGCATGGCCCCAAGGTCGAGGCTTCCCGGCGGCTCGGCAAGGTGTTCAAAGCGGGGCTGTGAAGGTTGTGCAGGTCACCAACGTCGATTTCTCGCTGCGGCACTTCCTCATGCCGCTGATGCAGGCGACGCAGGCACGCGGGCACGACGTTCTGGGGGTCTGCGCCGACGGCCCGCTGCTGGCGGACGTGCGGGCGGCTGGGCTACGCGTCGCGCCGTTGCCGATGGCGCGCAGCCTGTCGCCCATGGCGCAGTGGCGGGCGCTGTGGGCCATGGTGGCGCTGCTTCGCGCCGAGCGGCCGGACCTGGTGCACGCCCATATGCCGATCAGCGGTTTCCTCGCCCGCCTCGCCGCGCGGATCGCCGGGGTGCCGCGCGTCGCCTACACCTGCCACGGCTTCCTGTTCAACCAACCAGGGCCGTGGTGGCGCCGGGCGCTCGGCCTCGCAATGGAGTGGCTCGGCGGCCGGCTGACCGACATCACGCTGACGGTCTCGACCGAGGAGGCCGCCGACGCCCGCCGCCTATGGATCGCCCGCGGCGCCGTGCCGGTCGGCAATGGGCGCGATCCCGCCTGGTTCCGCCCTAACCCGGCCGCCCGCGCCCGAGTGCGCCAGGCGTTGGGCGTGCCTGAAACGCAAATCGTGATCGTGATCGTCTCCCGCCTCGTGCGGCACAAGGGCTATCCTGAGCTGCTGGCCGCCATGCGCGACGTGCCGGACGCTGAGCTTTGGGTCGTGGGCGACCGCCTGCCTTCCGACCACGGCGCGAACCTCGAAGCCCTGTTCGACGCGAGCGGGCTCGGCTCTCGCCTATGCCGGCTCGGCTATCGCGTGGACATTGCCGACGTGCTGGCGGCGGCGGACATTTTTACCTTGCCCAGCCACTTCGAGGGCCTGCCGATGTCGGTCATCGAAGCCATGCTGACTGGCCTCCCCGTCGTCGCCACCGCCATACGCGGCCCGCGCGAGCAGGTGGCGGACCAGGAGACCGGCTTTCTAGTCGCGCCCGCCACCGTAACGCCCCTGGCCGTCGCCCTCGCGCGACTGGTGGCCGACCCGGCACTCCGGGCGCGCATGGGCGCCGCCGGACGGGAGCGGGCGGTTAGGCTATACGACGAGGGCGCCGTGCTGGCGCGCACGCTGGACCTGCTGGGCCTGTAGCGCTATGGGGCGGCATGGCCCCTATCCGCATCCGGCGCGCGCTGATCTCCGTCTCCGACAAGGCCGGGCTGGTGGCGCTGGCCGGCGCCCTGGCGGCGCACGGGGCCGAGATCCTCTCCACCGGCGGCTCCGCCCGCACGCTGCGGGAGGCAGGCGTCGCGGTCACCGAGGTCGCGGACCACACGGGCTTTCCCGAGATCCTGGACGGCCGCGTCAAGACCCTGGTGCCGCAGATCCACGGCGGCATCCTGGGCCGCCGCGACCTGCCGGCGCACGTCGCGCAGATGCAGCAGCACGGCATCGCGCCGATCGACCTGGTCTGCGTGAACCTGTATCCGTTCGAGGCGACGGTCGCCGCTGGCGCGTCCCCGGCCGACTGCATCGAGAACATCGACATCGGCGGCCCCGCCTTGATCCGCGCCGCCGCCAAGAACCAAGACCACGTCGCCGTCCTGACCGACCCGGCGCAGTACGACGCCCTGATCGCTGACCTGGCGGAGCAAGGCGGCACCACCCAGGCGTTGCGGGTGCGGCTGGCCGGCGAGGCCTATGCCCGCACGGCCGCCTACGACGCCGCGATCGCCGCGTGGTTCGCCCGCGACCAAGCGTTCGACATGTCGTTTCCACCACGGCTGACCCTGTCCGGCACGCTGCGCCAGACCCTGCGCTATGGCGAGAACCCGCACCAGCAGGCGGCGTTCTACGTGAACGGCACACGTCCCGGGGTCGCCAGCGCCACGCAAATACAGGGCAAGGAGCTGTCCTACAACAACCTGAACGACACCGACGCCGCGTTCGAATGCGTGGCGGAGTTCGACGGCCCCGCGGTCGTTATCGTGAAGCACGCCAACCCTTGCGGCGTCGCCGTCGCCGATACGGCCGCCGCCGCCTGGGAACTGGCGCTGCGTTGTGATCCCACATCGGCGTTCGGCGGCATCGTTGCGCTGAATCGCACGTTGGATGCCGCCACGGCGGAGCGCATCGCCGCGATCTTCACCGAGGTCATTATCGCACCCGACGTCGACGCCGACGCCCGCGCCATCCTGGCCCGCAAGAAGAACCTTCGCTTATTGTTGACCGGCGGCCTGCCCGACCCGGCCGCGCTGGGGATCACCGTCCGCAGCGTCTCCGGCGGGTTCCTGGCGCAGTCGCGCGACGCCGGGCGGGTCGATCCGGCCACGCTCCGCGTCGTGACTCAGCGCGCTCCTACTGCGGCGGAGCTGGCCGACCTGGTTTTCGCCTTCCGGGTCTGCAAGCACGTGAAATCGAACGCGATCGTCTATGCCAAGGGCGCCGCGACGGTCGGCATCGGCGCCGGGCAGATGAGCCGGGTGGACAGCGCGCGCATCGCTGCCTGGAAGGGCGCCGAGGCCGCCCGCGCCGCCGGACTGACCGAGGCGCTGACCCAGGGCAGCGTCGTGGCGTCGGACGCATTCTTCCCCTTCGCCGACGGCTTGCAGGCCGCCATCGCCGCCGGCGTTACCGCGGTGATCCAGCCCGGCGGCTCGGTTCGGGACCACGAGGTCATCGCGGCAGCGGACGCGGCTGGTGTCGCAATGGTGCTGACGGGGATGCGCCACTTCCGGCACTGACCGGCATAGATGTCACAGCCCCGCTGCGCTCGGCCCAATGTCGTCCTGACTGGAAATGCGATTGCGTTGCCGGCCGGAACGGCAAAATTGGTCGTTCAAACAAATGCTTGATCGGTATTACGCAGCACCCGCCATCACCTGGTGATGCTCATCAAGACCACTGTTGCGATCCCGGTCGCTACTGCAGACGCGGCCTGAATCCAAGCTGGCCAGTCAATGCCCTTTCCCTCATCGGTCTGATGGCTAGCTATATCGGGGTCTGTATCAGCGGCGGCGGACGATTTAATCTCAGCATTATTTTGATCATTGGTAGGCTGTTGATGTTCTACGTTGCGGCTTGGCTGGCTATGGATGGCGCCTGATGAAAACTCAAGCAGTCCTAGCCGTATCCTGCCCACGGCCGAAAGAAAGATTTCTGTTTAGGTAGGCGAGGTGATGCTTCGGGTCTACACCGAGCATGTTAGGAAAACAGAGGTCTAGGCGCGAGAACCGCCGCCCGCGCCCGCCGGGCTAGTCGAACATGTCGGGCTGCGTCGCCGCGATCTGGTTGTACAGCGTCTGGAAATGCAGCCAACCAATAAAATCGTTGCCGACGTGCTCGCGGCTGTACAGCGCGCTTTTCTCGGAGACGGTCTGCGGCTTCACGCCAGAGGCTTCGACCAGAAGCTGCACCTGGCAGCAGCGCTCCAGCGCGATGAACCAGAACGCCGCGTCGTCGATGCTGTGCCGGCTCGCGGTCAGCAGGCCGTGGTTCTGGTGCAGCGCCGCGCGGTTCTGGCCGAACAGCTCGGCGACCGACTGACCCGACGCCTTCTCCACCGCCACCGCGCCGGCCGAGGCGCCAATCACCACGTGGTTGTTGTAGAAACACGCGGCGTCCTGGCTGATCATGTCGAGCGGACGGCCGGTGGCGCACCAGGCGGTGCCGTAGGTCGTGTGCGCGTGGCACATCGCGACGATATCCGGATGCGCCTCGTGCACCGCAGAGTGCAGCACGAACCCGGCGCGGTTGATGGCGTGGGTGCCCTCGACCACGTTGCCGGCGTGATCGGCCAGCACCAGGTTCGACACCCTGACCTGCGAGAAGTGCACGCACATCGGGTTGGTCCAATACAGCTCGGGCCGCTCCGGGTCGCGCACCGTGAGATGCCCGGCGAAGCCGTAGTCGAAGCCGTGCATCCCGAAGGCCCGGGTGGCGGCGACCAGGTGCTCCTTGCGGTATTTCCGCTCCTCGGCGTGTGACGCGAAGCTCGGCAACTCGGGGAAGATCAGCCCCTCCTGCTCGGGCTGGTAGATCGAAACGCGCTTTTCTATTGTGTCGAGCATGACGGTTTTTCTCCTTGGCGATTGTTTTGCCGGGGTTTCAAAGGTACAGCACCAGCACAGGCCCCTTGGCGCGCGAGACGCAGGTGGTCAGGTACTCCGCGCGCTCATCCTCCGAGAGAATAAAGTCCTGGTGGTCCACCTCGCCCGAGAGGTAACGCACCTTGCAGGAGCCGCAGAGGCCGGAGACGCACGACGTCTCGACCTCGAGGCCAGCGTCGTTCAGCACGTCCACCATGCTGCGGCCGGCGGGGATGTCGAGGCAAAGGCCGGTGCTGGCGATCTGCACCGTCGATGCGACGGTGTCCTGCACCGTGCTTTGCGCCAGTTCGGGAGCCTTGAAATGCTCGCTGTGCACCGTGCCGGCAGGCCAGTCTGCGGTCGCCGCAGCACAGGCGGCCATGAAGCCTGGCGGCCCACAATAATAAACATGGATGCTCGTCGCCCGGCCCCGCAGCAATGCCGCGATGTCCAAGCCGGCCGCCGGTTTGCCGCCGTCGTAGTGGAACGTCACGCTCCCGTCGCCGAGCCGGGCCAGTTCATCCCGGAAACTCGCGTGCTCGGGGCTTTTTGCGCAATAGTGCAGCTCGAAGTCCGCGCCGTCCGACGCGAGCGCGTGCGCCATGGCCTTGAGCGGCGTGATGCCGATGCCGCCGCCGATCAGCAGGTGCTTGCCGGCCCCGTCCGCGAGCGCAAAATTGTTGCGTGGCAAGCTGACCGACACGCGGTCCTGCACGTGCAGCGTCTCGTGCAGTTTTCGGGAACCGCCCTTGCCCTGCCCCTCCAGCAGCACCGCGATCACGTAGCGGTGCCGCTCGGCGGGGTCGTTGCACAGCGAGTACTGGCGCACGACCCCGTCGTCCAGCAACACGTCGATATGCGTGCCGGCCGTAACCGCGGGCAGGTCGGCGCCCGCGGGATCAACCAGCTCGTAGGAGTTCACTCCCACCGCCTCGAACCGTATCTGGCGGACCAGCAGCGACAGCATCGTCATGTTCCCGTCCGGATCAAGCCTGCTGGACGGATTTCTCGATCGCATCCAGGCCGTTGCGCACGAACGCGGTCCGCTGCTCGCCGCGCATCGCGTCGCTCTCGGTCAGCAGCGACACGATCTGCTTCGTGACCCTGCGACGCAGCGCCACCTCCTCCTCGACCGTGGCGCCCTCGCGGATTTCGAGAACGTTGCCCGAACAATAGGTGTTGGGCGCACCGCCGACGCTGCGCAGCCACTCGGCGTAGTTCTCGCCCGACGCCATCGGGTTCGACCCGCGCAGCGCATCCCGCAGCATCTTGCGGAATGAGTACAGCCCGGCGTCGAACTTGGTCGGGTTCTCCAGCGCGTGCACCGCGATCGGCCGCTGGCTGATGATCGCCTCGTAGTCGCCCGGCGCGTACTGCGCCTCCTTGTAGGTGGAGCGCTCCCGGTGGTTGCCAGGGATCGGCGGCAGGTCCTCAAGCTTGTACTCGCCGAACCGCTCCGGCCGCCGCATCGCCACCTGGCCCTCCAGGAAGTCGATCGTCTCGTAGCCCACCATCGACTTGTCGCCGACGCCGCGCGTGTCGATGCCCGGCCCCATTACCCGCCAGCCGATCATCTTGCTGTTCTCGTCATCGACCGGCACGGTCCAACGGATGATATTGAGCCGGCTGAAATGCTTCCGCGCCGAGCCGTCCTCGGAGGTGTAGGCGTGCAGGCTCAAGTTCGGCAGCGCCTGGTGCTGCACGCGAATGAACAGCCGGTCCTGGTTGACCCGCCGTGCCCCGGCGCAGGCCAGCCCGCGCCCCTGGTGGATCGGCACGAACTGCATGTCGGGCGGCACCTCCATCGACGCCGCGCCGACCTCGTCGAACGTCGTGCCCTGGTAGTGCCCATCGACCACGTTCTTGCCGGCGTGCAGCGCCATCGTGTGGTAGTTGTCGGCCGAGTTGTCCTGCACCTGCAGCCAGTTGCAGTGCTGGAAATTGCTGTACGGCACCAATTCGTCGCCGGGCGCGACGGTGAAGTTTTCCTCCCACTCGGGGAACGGCGGCTCCTTCTCCGGCGGCCCCATGTAGGCGAACACCAATCCGTTGCGCTCGAACGCCTTGTAGGCGCCCTGGCGGATCGAGCCGGCGAACCGCTCGGCCTCCCTCTCCTCGCCCTTGGGATACGGCACCTTCAGGCAGGCGCCGTCCACATCGAACACCATGCCGTGGTAGCAGCACATGATGCCGCGCTCCTGGATCGCGCCGTATTCCAGCGACGCGCCGCGGTGCACGCAGTGCGCGTGCAGCAAGCCGACCTGGCCGCTCTTGTCGCGGAACGCCACCAGTTCCTCGCCCATGATCTTGAGGTAGCGCGGCGTATCCGTCAGCTCGATGGACATGCAGACCGGGTGCCAGAACGCGCGCATGTACTCGCCCATCGGCGTGCGCGGCCCGGTCTCGGTCAGCTCGGGGTCATGCGCCGGCACGCCGCTGGAGTAGTAGCCGCCATAGGGCTGCAGGTGCTTCTTCGCGGCCTTCTCGGGGGCGGTGGGACGCGCGGTTTCCGCCGTCGGGCCGACCTTGGGTTGGTGCGTATCCATGACGTTTCCTCCCTAAACTTGCCCTAGCATTTCCTGCTCGTGGGCCTCTACGACGCGGTGGCCCAACTATCGCCAGGGCCAATGCACAAAACGGAATACCGAATTCCGTTTTCACTGTCAAGAAACCCCGGCAGTCATGCACCCCGCTCGCGCAATCGACGCTCAGTTTGGATGCCCGCCTCCATCGCATGCGCGCTGGCCGCCTCAGCGCTCGCGCCGGGTTCTCCATCCAAAATGCTCTCCATGATCTGCCGGTGCTCGCGCCACGCCCGCTTGCGCAGCGGACCAGCCTCCAGCACCAGCACCATTGCCCGCTGCATATGCGGCCATAGCGGGTCGAGCGCCTCGACAATCAGCGCGTTGCCGGAAATCTGGTAGATCGCCCGATGGAAATCGATGTCGGCCTGCACGCGCCGCGACATCGCCGTCGCCTCGCCCAGCCGCGACCCGGCGGCGAACGCCTCGCGCAGCACGGCGATCTCCGCCTCATTGATCTCGCCCGCGCCGTAGCGCTGCGCCGCCATCTGCGCCGCCAACCCATCCAGCGCGGCCCGCACCTGATACAGGTCGCGCACCCGGTCCGGATCGATCGGCGCCACCTCCAGCCCCTTTTTGCCGGATTCCTGCAGCAGGCCCTGGTGCTTCAGCAGTTGCAGCGCGTGGCTGACCGGCGCGCGGGAGACGCCGAGGCTCGCCGCCATGTCGGCCTGCACGATGCGCTGGCCCGGCAGCAGGGTGCAGTCGATGATCGCCGCCATCAGCCGCCGATAGACGACATCGACGAGGATGGGAGCGCTGGAGACGGGTTCGATCGCCACGATGGCCTTTCCGGTATGCGAGCCGGGACGTGTGCCACAAGTCCCCGGCCGTTGCGAACACCGCCGCAGATCAGTCCGCCGTAGCCTCCGCCGCCGCCCGCATCGCCGCCCACACGGCCGCGACGTCCGCGCGCTCCGTCGGCTCGGCGCCGATCGAGACGCGCACCATCCAGCGCCCATCGATCGTCGCCGGGGTCAGATAGGCGGCGCCGGAGCGGTTGACCCGGTCGGCCCAGGCGCGCGTGTGCACGTCCAAAGCATCGGCATCGAGGCCCGCCGGCTCGTGCCGCACGCACACCGTCTGCAGCGGCACCGGCGCCACCACCCGCCAGCCCGGCGCCGCCGCGACCTCGTTCGCCAGCCACGCCGCGTTGGCGAGGTCGCGGCGCAGCCGGGCGGCAAGCCCCTCAATGCCCTGCTCGCGGATCAGGAACCACAGCTTCAGCGCGCGGAACCGGCGGCCGAGCGGGATGCCCCAGTCGCGCAGGTTGCGCACCCGGCCATCGGCGTCGCTCTGCAGGAAGCTCGGGTTGGTGGACATCACCCGCATCAGGTGCTCCGGGTCGCGCACGTAGTACAGCGAGCAGTCGAACGGCGCGCCCAGCCATTTATGCGCGTTGATCACAACGCTGTCCGCGCCCTCGACGCCGTCCCAGAGGCGCCGCATCTCGGGCAGGATCATGGCGTTGCCGGCCATCGCCGCATCGACGTGCAGCCAGGCGCCGTGGCGTGCGGCGACGTCGGCGATGCCGGCGACCGGGTCGATCGCCGTGGTCGCCGTCGTGCCGGTCGTCGCCACGATCGCCGCCGGCAGCAGCCCGGCCTCGCGGTCCCGCACGACCATCGCCTCCAGCGCGTCGGGCCGCATCGCATAAGCATCGTCGCACGGCACGAGGCGCACGGTGTCGCGGCCGAAGCCCGCCAGCAGCGCCGCCTTGTCAACCGAGCTATGGCTCTGGCTGGAGACATAGACGGCGAGCGGCGACCGCTCTGCCTGCAGGCCGCCGCGGGCCAGCGTGTAGCCCGTCACCCGCTCCCGCGCACAGATCAGCGCCACCAATGTGCTGGTCGAGGCGGTGTCCTGGATGACGCCGCTCCATGCGGTGCTCAGGCCGAGCATCCGGCGCATCCAGTCGGTCACGACCTCTTCCAGCTCGGTGAGCGACGGGCTCGATTGCCAGGACAGGCCGAGCACGCCGAGGCCGGTGCTGGCGAGGTCGCCGAGCACGCCGGCCAGCAGCGCGTTGCCCGGGAAGTAGCCGAAGAACCGCGGATGCTGCCAGTGCGACAGCCCCGGCATGACCAGGCGTTCGAGGTCATCGACCACCCGGCCGAACGGCTCGCCGGCGTGCGGCGGCTCGGCCGGCAGCGACGCGCGTATGGCGCCGGGCTCGGTCGGCGGCATGACCGGCCGGGTCGCCAGCGTCGCGCGGTAGTCGGCGATGAGGTCGATCAGGCGGTGCCCCTGGGCACGGAACTCGTCGGGCGTCATGGCGCCGATCCCCGCTGTCCCAACAGGACGGCATGGTAGACGGCGAGGTAGGCATCCACCATGCGGGCGACGGAAAACTTATCCACTTGGGCGCATACGGCCGCACGGTCGAGGCTGCCCAGGCGCCCCGCCGCCGCCACGGCCTCTGCCTCGTTGCCGACCAGGAAGCCGCTGACGCCGTGCTCGATCAGCTCCTGCATGCTGCCGCGCTTGTAGGCGACGACGGGCGTGCCGCACGCCATCGCCTCGACGACGGACAAGCCGAAGGGTTCGTCGAAATGGATCAGGTGCAGCAGGCCGAGCGCCCCGCCCAGCAGCCGGTCGCGCTCGATGGGGCCGGCCGCGCCGACATAGCGGATGTCGGCCGAAAGCTGGGGCTTGACCTCGCGCTCGAAATAGCCGGTGTCCTGCACGATGCCGGCCAAAACGAGGGGAAAGCCGGCGGCGCGGGCCACGCGGATGGCGTCCGCCGCGCCCTTGTCGGGATGGATGCGGCCGAAGAACAGCAGGTACTCGCCCGCCCGCGGCTGGAAGGTGAACTCGTTGAAATCGAGGCCGTGGTGGATGGTCGCGAGATACGCGAGGTCCGGATGGCGGTCCGCGTCCGAGATGCTCACGTAGTGCGCCCGGCCGTCATAGGCGCGATAGACCGGCAGGATGCGCTCGCTGGAGAAGCCGTGGATGGTCGTCACCACCGGGGTATCCACCAGGCTCGCATAGGTCAGCGGCAGGAAGTCGTAGTGGTTGTGGATCAGGTCGAAGTCCCGCGCCTGACCGAACGCATGCGCGAGGTGCAGGCCCTCCCACACCTTGGCATCCATGTCGGACGTCTCCTCGTATGGCGAGGGCACAACGGCGCTGAGGCGGGCGCCGGTATGCGAATCCGCGGTGGCGAACAGCGTGACGTCCGCCCCGGCTCGAACCAGGCCCTCGGTCAGCAACGACACCACGCGCTCCCAGGGGCCGTAGTGACGCGGCGGCACCCGCCAGGCGATCGGGGCGAGCATGCCAATGCGCAGCGGGCGGTCATGCAGCGGATGCCGGGCCAGCGGGTGCAACGTTGCACGCATCTTCCGGAGCTACATCGTGCGCCGGACCGCCTCATGGACGGTTTCGCTGGCGACGCCCGGCACCGAAAGCTGGGCGGCCCGGTGATACTCCGCAGCGCTCAGCCATAGCGCCAGCGTGCTCTCCGCACCCTGGTTGGCATTGAGGCGGTCGCGGTGCAGGCCATCCCGGCAGCCCTGCGTCTCCGCATCGTGCAGCGACGCCTCGAGAGCATTGCGGCCCAACAGCCACTCAAGCGCCCGCCGCGCACCCGCGAGCCAGGCCGCGTCCCCCGTCGCGCGATGCGCCTCCAGGTTGGCCGACACCGTCGCATACACCTCGATCGGCTGCCCGTCCCAGAGCGGCCGGGCCTCCCCGGCGTTATATCGCCGCTCGGAGCCGATGGGCAGGAATCCGCCGTCCGGGGCGGTCTGCTGGCGTTCCAGCCAACGCAGCGTGTCCAGGCCGGTCGCCATGGCGTACGGGCGGCCGAACACCCGGCCATAGGCGATCAGCCCATGCGGCAGCTTGGCATTGCTGTAGCTCAGGTAGGTCTCGTACCACGGCCAGCTCGGCGTCGCCGCTTCGCCATGAAGGCGCAGGAGGTTGCCGGCATACTCGTCCGCAAGAGCCGCCCACGCAGGCTCGGGAGCCTCGTTCTCTGCGCGCTCCGCCAGGGCGATCAGGGCGATGGCCTGGGCACGCGGATGGTTGAGGCCGTCAAGTGCCGGCCACGCTCGGCGCAGCAGCTCGCGCGCCGTCTGCCCAAGCGCGCCGTCCAGCCCATGTGCCGCAGCGACCAGGGCGCGCACGGCACGGACCTGCGCGTTCTCGCCGCCGTGCTCATCGAGCCAGCGCCGGTCATAGGCCATGAAGTTGCGAAAGCGGCCGGTGGCCGGGTTTAGGGCATGGTGCAGGAAGGACAGGGTGCGCTGCACGATGGCAAGCGCGTGCGGGTCCTGGCCCGCGAGCACCGCAAGGTGCAGCGCCCGCGCGTTGTCGTCCGTGGTGTAACCCTCGGATAGGTTGGGCACCGCCATGACGGCATGCTGGAAGATGCCGGTGCTGTCGAGCATCGTCGCGACATGGTCCAGCGTCAGGGGCGGCAGCCGCACGGGCGGGGGAAGCGGGCGCCTGAGCCGGGTCGCGTCGAACAGGTCCGCGTAGCTGCGGGCGACGCTCGGCCAGTGCATCCGCTGACCAAACGCCCGGGCGTCCGCCTCCATCGTGGCGCGGCGCTCGGGATCACCGAGCAGCCCGCGAAGAACAGTGCCGAGCGCCGCAGGCTCGTGGAACGGCACGAGAATGCCGCGCCCGTCGGCCAGCAGCTCCTCGGCGTGCCAGAACGGCGTGCTCACCACCGCCTTGCCGTTCGCCACAGCGTAGGCAAGCGTCCCCGAGGTGATTTGCTCCCGGTTCAGGTAGGGGATCAGGTAGATATCGGCAGCCGCGAGGCAGCGAATCAGCTCTTCACGGTCCACGAACTTGTCGTCGAAGCGCACGTGGTCGGTAACGCCCAGGTCCGCAGCCAGCCGCACCAGCTTCTCGCGGTAGGCCTCGCCGTACTGTGCGCGGATGTGGGGATGGGTCGCGCCCAGCACGAGGTAGGTCACGTCAGGAAACTCCCGCACCACGTCGGGCAGGGCACGAATGGCTGTGTCGATGCCCTTGTTCGGCGATAGCAGCCCGAAGGTGAGGATCAGCGTGCGCCTAGGCAGGCCAAGCCGCGCCTTTTCCACATCGCGGCTAGATTCCGTCACGGGAGCACCGTGATGGATAAACGCGATTTTGCGGCGCGGCACGCCTTGCGCCACGAGAAAGCGCACGGCCCGCTCGCTCATCACGACGATCTTGGCCGACAGCGCCGTGAGTTCCTCGATCACCGCAAGCTGCTCGGCAGTGAACTGCTCCAGCACGGTATGCAGCGTCGTCACGATCGGCGCGCGCACCCGGCGCAGCAGCGTCAGCAGATAGCTCCCGGCCGGCCCGCCGAAGATGCCGAACTCGTGCTGCACGCTTAAGACGTCGATCTCGAACGCATTGAGCGCATCCGCCGCCGTCACGTAGGCGTTGAGATCATCCTGCTCGACGGTGAGTTGTACCCGGGCCGGATAGGCGTAGGTCTGTCCGTCATTCATGGCAGCCACCAGAACATCCACGTCCGGCCGATCCTTTGCGAGCGCCTGGGCGAGGTCGTCGGTGAACGTAGCGATGCCGCACTGGCGCGGGGTGTGGTTGCCGAGCACGGCAATGCGGCGGACAGGCATGGCCATGAACCTTGTCGAATACATCCGGTTGAACATAATTAGCGTGCCTGGAAATCCCCAGGCGGCCGTCCGTTGCGAACACGGCAATCACTTAGTGAGACGGCGCTGCATACTCGCCGTCCTCGGTCGGCATAGCCCTACTTGTTAGGCGTTGTGCTCAAAGGCGAAATCCGATGGCGGCGGCAGCCTTGATGAAAGGCTGCCGCCACCCCGGAGATGTTGATACTATGCGCCGCGACCGGTGCGCACCACGGTCGTCTCGCGACGGGGTGCACCGGTGCCACCGCCGAACCACGCCGCCACGGCGCCAAGGGCCAGGGCGACAAAGCCGAAGATGCCGGCGCTAGCGACACCCTTGCGGGTCGCCTCAGCCGCCTGCTGAGCCTTCTGCTTCACTTGGTCCGCGGTTTGCCGCGCCTGCTGCTCGGCCTGCTGCAGCCGGGTGCGAGCATCGTCGGGGCTGATGTTCGCCGTCTTGGCCAGACTGTCCACCGCCTTGTCGCGCGCCGCCGCTGCACCCGCCTGGTCACCGCTCACGCTTGCGCGGACGTAGGCCAGAATGTTGTCCTGCGCGCTCTGAGCACTGTCCGGGTTTACCAAGCGCTGCACCTGGGCCTGCAGGGCATCGCCATTGGTGTTCTGCGCAATGCCCGACACCGCCGAAGCCGCACCCTTGCCGGCTGCGCCGACCGTGCTGCCCAACGCATTGAAGGTGCCCCCGATGATCCCGCCGACCGCCGAGGTCAACAGGTAGAAGATGATCAATGTGGCCGCGCACCACGACACGAAGCCGTGCCAGTGGGCGGTGTTGTTGTCCGACGTGCCGCACAGCCGCCCGGCGACGACACCGCCGACAAACGATGCGACGATGCCGGACAGCGTCCACCAAATGCCTGCCGTCAGCGAGAAACCGGAAGCGGACGGGTTGTCGCCGGTGTTCATCGCATCGACGGAAGACGCGCCAATGCCGACTCCGAGAATGTTGAGCAGCAGTTGCACGACGAGCGCCGCCACGACGCCGGCGAAGATCGCGCCCCACGAGACGCGGTTGCGCAGCGAGGTGAGGCGGTCATCTGGCACGACGGCATCAACCGACGTTCCAGACGCGCCAGGATAGGTGGGAATGAGCGCCATAGTCCGGCCTCCCTCAGCGATGCATGAGGCGGGCGAGTACGTAGCCGACGCCAACCGCGCCGAGCAGGGCCACCATGGGCCGCTCCTTCATCAAGCTGTCAACCTGTTCGCCCAGCGTGTCCGCTGCCTCTTGCGCCGTGTCCTTGGCGGACCCGTAGGCGTTCTGCAGTTGGCCGCTTGCCTGGTCCGCCTTGCCCTCGGCCTTCATCTTATTGTCGCCCAGCAACCCGCCAGCGGCATCCTTGACCTTTCCGCCGATATCGGTGGCGCTGCCCTTGATGCGGTCTTCGTCCATGACTGCTCTCCCTCATATGCACTACAGGCCGGGGAATCCGGTCTGATGTTACGACCACTAACTGCAAACCTTGCAGTCGGTTCCATGGACGACACACGTAAAGAACCTACAAGTTCGGAACAAGGGGTGGCAAGGAACGGAACCGGCGTGGTCTAAGGCGCTTATCGGCTATGCCCACCTGGAGTGACTATTGTGAAATGTGCCCGCGCCTGGGTCCTTGGACCGGTGCTCCCAGCCGTCGCTGGTTGCGCACTGGCCGTCGCCGATCCGCCCAAGGTCGAGGTGGTCTCGGTTGAGTTGCAAAGCCTTGGCCTACTTGATCAGACGTTCAATGTTGCTTTATGCATTACCAACCCGAATAGCTCGGAGTTGGCATTCCGGCTGGTCCGGCTCGCAGTGGACTTGGCCGGCACGCCTTTGGCAAACAGTGAAAGCGAAGCGCCGGTCCGATTGTCACCGCAGTCGTCCACGTTAGTGCCATTCGCGGTGGCGACAACCATACGCAACCTGGGACCGCAACTGCTCGGCGTTGTGCGCACCGGCAACCTGGAATACCGGATGCACGGGACCGTGCAACTTGCCGGACCGCTCGGCCTTTCCCTGCCGTTCAGCCGCAACGGCCAACTGGGCTTGATCTCGGCAGGACGCGACCTGCTGGCCGACACCGCCGCCCCGGCGAGCAACGCATGCCGCACCAACTCTGAGCCTGTTGCCTTGAAGCCGCCGCGAGGCTGAAACGACTTCTATCGCCCACAGACGTAAGCGCCTCTAACATTCAGCGGCTACGGCGATGTGTGCCAGCGAGCGCTCTTCGCCGCATCTCGACAACCCCTCCCTAGTGGCCTGCCCGGTCCGGGATGACACTCGCTCAGCCTGGCGCCAGCCGGACCTCCCCTCGCCGCACTTGGAATGCGGCAAAGGGCCAGCCCCCGGTTTAGCTGAGGCTAATAGGCATTGCCACGGGCGCTGGGCACGCCCGTCCTGACTGCGCCGCCCGACCCGATGTCGATGTTGGGAATAGCGCCGGTCGTACGCTGCCCGCCGCCGTTCGACGACGTGACGCCGCTTTCGAGCGCGGGGTCGATCGCCGGACGTTGCGGCGGCGCGTTGCATGCGCTGACCGCAAGGCCGAGCGCGACTGTGGTGATGATGGCACGAATCACTGTATTTTGCTCCATGAACGCCCCCTCCAGCGCCTGGAGATAGCCCGCGTTCCCCGCCGCCAGCACAATTGCCGCCAGGTGTGGCCCGAACGGCGCTATGCTATCCCTTCGTGGCGCCAGCGGTCAGGCGGTCAATATAGTAGTCCATCAGGAAGGCCCAGTGACCGCGAAGCTGTGCAATTTGGCCATCTGAGGTGACGTGTTCCGGTTTCGGCCCGTAAGGTCGCCCGCTCGGGTGCGGACAGGGGCGGAAGCGGATGCAGCGGTAGTGGTCGGTGGACGAGTTGGGCGAGCGCTGGTCGCTGCTGCCGGAGGACCTGGCGCTGCTGGCCGGACGGGTCGATGCCGGCAAGCTCGGTTTCGCGGTCCAGCTCGCGTTCTAGCGCCAGCACGGCCGCTTTCCCAACGAGGAGGCGGAGGTGTCACTGGCGGTGGTCGCCCACCTTGCCGCCCAAACCGGCGTGGGCGCCGACGCGCTGGACGGCTACGCCTGGGCGGGCCGCAGCGGGCGCCGGCACCGGGTGGCCATCATCGACCACCTCGCGGTTGTCGTGTTCGACGAGGCGGCCGAGGCCCGGTTCCGCCGCTGGCTGGCCGACGACGCGCTGCCGCGCGAGTTCGCGGCGCCGACCCTGGATGAGGAACTGAGCGCCTGGTTTGCCCGCAGCCGCGTCACCCGCCCGGGCGCCTACCGCCCTGGCCGCATCCTGCGCTCGGCTCAAGCTGCACATGACGACGCGGCGCTGCAGCGGGTGGCTGATCGCCTAGACGCCGGGATGCGCGATCGGCTTAGCACCCTGCTGGCCGACGACGGCGAGGGCACCGCCTACGCCCGTCTGGCTGCCGATCCCGGGTCGGGTCGGGCTGGAAAGCCTGCTAGCCGAGATCGCCAAGCTTGAGCAACTTCGCGCGCTGGCACTGCCTTCGGACCTGCTGCGCGGCCTGCACCCGGACCAGGCCAAGCGGTTCCGCCGGCGCGCGGCTGTCGGAGAGCGCCCGGGAGCTGCGGCGGCATCCCGAGCGCATCCGTCTGCCCTTGCTGGCCTTCTGGTGCGCGCCGCGCGAGGCCGAGGTGATGGACGGCCTGGTCGAGCTGCTGATCCAGGTGACGCAGCGCATCACCGTCAAGGCCGAGCGCCGCGTCGTCGATGAGCTGGTCCAGGAGGCGCGCGAGGTGCGCGGCGAGGCCGGGATCCTGTTCCGCGTGGTCGAAGCGGCCTCGGGCAGCCCCGAGGGCGTCGTGCGCGAGGTGATCTTCCCTGTCATCGGCGAGCAGACCTCTGAGGCGCTGGTGCGCGAGGCCCGGGCGCTCGGCACGCCGCAAAGCCGGCGCGTGCACACGGCAGTGCGCGCTTCGTATGGCTCGTACTACCGTTGGATGATGCCGAAGCTGCTGGCGGCATTGGAGTTCCGCTCCAATAACGGCACGCACCGCCCCCTGCTCGACGCCCTGGACGCGGTCCGGCGGGCGGAGGGCGAGGGACGGCAGTTCTTCAAGGCGGACGAGGTGATCATCGAGGGCGTCATCCGCCCCAAGTGGCGCGACATCGTGCTGGAGGACGCACCTGGCGGCGGGCAGCGGGTGAACCGCATCAACTACAAGATCTGCGTCCTCCAGACCCTTCGCGAGCGGCTGCGCTGCAAGGAGGTCTGGGTGGTGGGCGCGGGCCGGTTCCGCATTCCCGATGCGGACCTGCCGGCCGACTTCGCCGAGCGCCGGGCGGAGTGCTACGAGCGGCTGGGCCTGCCCACAGACGCACGGGCGTTCACGGACACGTTGCGGGCCGAAATGACGGAAACGCTGCAGCAGATCGACCGCGGGATGCCGCGCAACCCGGGCGTGCGGCTCGACCCGCGGCGGCGTCATACCAACTGCCTCATTTGCTGACTTGATCGATGGCGTGGATGATCCAGGGATAGCTGGTCAGGCTGGTAAGACGCCCGGTCTCGTCACGTAACGCATTCCAGGCGGCGCAGAGCG
>JAABUS010001204.1_pt1 | contig 58530 bp, 65 predicted proteins | sample 5560161 | NCBI WGS metagenome assembly JAABUS01 (sample SAMN10711885, study PRJNA513376) | rock metagenome | isolation source: Antarctica rocks | place: Antarctica: Victoria Land, Trio Nunatak nord | collected 2016-01-04
TGTAGTGCAGGAAGCCACGGCCCGGCGCCACGGCATCGATCGCCTCGATGAAGCGGCGCTGTTCCGCCAAGGGCAGCAGCACCATGGGGATGCCGCAGATCACCGTGCCGATCCGCCCATGCTGGCTGCGCGGGATTAACTCCGGCAGGGCACGGGCGTCTCCCTCGATCACCTCCACGCCGGGCAGGCGCAGACGCAGATGGTCGGCCATGTCGGGCACGATCTCCAGGACCGTCAGGCGCTCGGGAGGCACGCCGCCGGCCAGCAGGGCGCGCGACACCACGCCGGTGCCGGCGCCGAGCTCCAGCACCCACTCGTCCGGCCCGCGCCGCATTTGCTGCACCACGCGCCGGCACAGCGCGGGCGAGGACGGCACCACGGAGCCCATCTGCAGGGGATTGGCTACCCAGCGCGAGAGGAACAGCGCGGCGCCGGAGCCGAGCCGTTGCGGCGCATCGAACACGTCTGATCTCGCTGGCATGGAACCTCGTAGCCTCACTGTCGCGACCGCCGCAACCGGCGTGCCGCTTACCCGACCCGGGGCGTCCTGCCCTGTGAAGCTTTGAAGGCAGCCAAGCTAGGATGTCCTAGCCCAGCGTCTCCGCCACGAAGGGGTTGGCCCGGCGTTCGACGGCGATGGTCGATCCCGGGCCATGGCCGCAGATGAACGACACGTCGTCGCCCAGCGGCAGCAGCTTGTTGCGGATCGAGGCCAGCAGCGCATCCGGATCGCCGTAGGGAAAATCAGTCCGCCCAACCGAGCCGCGGAACAGCACGTCCCCCACCAAGGCAAAACGAGAAGCCTTGTTCACAAAAACCAAGTGGCCCGGCGTATGGCCGGGACAGTGCAGCACGTCGAACCGGTGCGTCCCCAGCGTGACCGTGTCGCCCTCAACCAGCCAGCGATCCGGGCGGACGTTGCGCGCCTCCGCCATGCCGTAGGCCTTGCCCTGCTCCGCCAAGCCGTCCAGCAGGAAGGCGTCGCGCTCGTCCGGCCCCTCCAGCGGCACGCCCAGCGCCTCGCGCAGTTCGGCAGCGCCCCCAGCGTGGTCGATGTGGCCGTGCGTCAGCAGGATGCGCTCGACCTTGAGGCCCAGTTTGGCGATCGCCTCCAAAATGCGCGGCACGTTGCCGCCGGGGTCGATAACCCACGCCTGCTTGCTGGCGTCGTCCCACAGCAGCACGCAGTTCTGCTGGAACGGCGTGACCGGGATGATGGCGGCCTGGAGTTCGGGCATGATCGCTACTTCACGGTGGAGAACGCGGTGGGCTGCAGCAGCGAGCTCTCGATGTTGGCGACGATCTGGCCGTCGCGCTCGGACTCGGCACGCTTGCTGATCCACTCCGGGTCGGACTGGAAGGCGGTCCACTTCGCCTCGCGTTCGGCCAGGCTCTCCCAGCCCAGCAGATAGGTTAGCTCCTGGTTCGACGGGCCGATCAGCGTGGTCCAGAACCCGGCCGGCCGGATGCCGTGGCGGGCCCAGATGGCGAGCGTCGTCGTCTCGAACCGGGCCAGCAAATTGGGCAGCCGGCCGGGCAGGCAGCGATAGACGCGGAGTTCATGGATCATCGTGGGTGTCCCTGTCGCAGCCGAGTTGACGCAGGATGGCGGGCTGTGTCGCATCGGGCAACCCGCGGCAGCGGAAACCGATTGGCCCACGCATCGTTGAGGCCCCATGTCCGAAACAAAGTCCGAAACAAGACGCCGCCGTTGGCCGTTTTTGGTGGGCGGCCTGGTGCTCGTCCTGATCGTAGCTATGGCGGTCTTTCGTTGGGATTGGCTGATCCCCGTGGTGAATGCCCAGGCATCGAAGGCGTTGGGGCGCCCGGTGACGATCACGCACCTGCACGTGCGGCTGGGCCGGGTGCTGCATATCGAGGCCGATGGCGTCACCATCGCCAATCCCGCCGACTGGCTCGGCGGCGGCAATTTCGCGACGGCGGACCGGCTCAGCGTCGATGTGGACGCAATGGCGTATATCAGGTCCCGCCAGGTCGTCATTCCGGAGATCGCTTTGGAGCGTCCCCAAGTGGATGCTCAGCAACTGGCGGATGGCCGGGCCAACTGGACGCTGGCTAGCGACGGGAGCAGCACCGGCCCTGGCCCGAAGATCGGCAACCTGCGCATCAGCGACGGCCATGCGCACGTCGTGTCGGCGAAGCTGCGGGCCGACTTCAACCTGGACGTGGCAACCCAGGATACAGACGGCCAACCCAGCCAGATCGTTGCAGCCGCCAAGGGCACCTATGCCGCGCAGCCGATCAACGCGCAGTTCACCGGCGGCGCGCTGCTGTCGCTGCGAGACGAGTCGCAGCCCTACCCGGTGGACCTGCAGGTGGCGAACGGACCGACCAAGGTCTCCGTGGTCGGCACGATCAAGGACCCGCTAGCCTTTGCCGGCGCGGACCTGAAGCTGGACCTGGCCGGGCCGGACATGGCGCTGCTGCTGCCGCTGACCGGGGTCGCCATCCCGAAGACGCCGCCCTACCGGGTCACCGGCAACCTGGACTATGCTGCGGGGTTCGTGAAGTTCGCCGGCATGAACGGCAAGGTCGGCAGCAGCGATCTTGCGGGCGACCTGCAGGTGGACACCAAACCGGAACGCCCGGTGCTGACCGCCGAGCTGCAGTCCAAGCTGGTGGACCTGAAGGACTTGGCCGGCTTCATCGGCGCCGATCCCGGCGACGCCAGCAAGGGCACCAAGCGTCCCGCCGCGTCGAACGGGCGTGTGCTGCCCAGCGATCCCGTAAGCCTGCCGAAGCTGAATGTCGCCGATATTCACCTGAAATACCGGGCCGGCCGCATCCAGGGCCGGTCGCAGCCGCTCGACAACATGCGGGCGGACCTGGATATCGTGAACGGCGCGGTGTCGCTGGCGCCGTTGAGCTTCGGCATCGGCCGCGGCCAGATCGTGTCGGACATCAAACTGACGGAGTCGGGCCAGGGGGTGCACGCCAAGACCACCATCGATTTCCAGCGGGTGGATGTGGACAAGCTCGTGGCCGCCACCGGCGCGGGACGAGGCGCCGGGGCGATCGGCGGGCGCGCGGTGATCGACGGCACCGGGCGGTCGATGGCCGAGATCCTGGGCCACGGCAACGGCGAGCTGAAGCTGTACATGGGCTCCGGCGGCAACGTCAGCGCATTGCTGGTCGATCTGTCCGGCCTGCAGTTCGGCAATGCGGTGCTGTCGGCGCTCGGCGTGCCGACCCGCGCCACGGTCCAATGCCTGATCACCGATTTCGTGCTGCAGCAGGGCGTGGTGGACGCGCGCACGGTATTGCTGGACACCGACGAGGCGCGGGTTGGCGGCAAGGGCAGCATCAACCTGCGGGACGAGACGCTGAAGCTGGTGTTGAACACCGAGAGCAAGCACTTCAGCGTCGGCTCGCTGCCGGCCCCGGTCGATATCACCGGCACATTCGCCAAACCCAGCGTGTTGCCGGATCTTGCTGTTGTCGGAGCACGCGCCGGCGCTGCGATCGGGCTCGGCATCCTGCTCACGCCATTGGGCGCGCTGCTGCCGACGATCCAGCTTGGCACCGGAGAGGACGGGGCGTGCGCGGGCCTGCTGGCCGACGCCAAGGCGCCCCCGAGTGTGCCGGCCCGCACTCCTGCTCGGCCCAGGCGCTAGGGGTGTCGGCTTTCCCGGCGCCACGCAAGGCTTTGTTCGTTCAAGCCCGGCAGCACGGCTGGATCGATGGCGATCTGCTCGGCGAGGGCGATCGCCCGCCGCAGTTGGTCGTCGGTGAGATGTCGGACCGCCGGACGGCGCACCCGCTCGTGCCAGGGCTGGCCGACCGCATGGTCGAGGCAGACCCGCATGAAGCAGTGATCGAAGCGGATGGGCCAGCGTGCCGTCAGCGCCATGTCGGGCAAAACGCGGCGCGTCAGGTCGAGCCAGCGCGTCACCAACTGCTCCCGCGTCATCCGCGGTGCGCATGACGGAGGCGCCGCTCATCCTGACGCTGGCGCTGCATGCGGACGATCAGGCGCGGTTCGAGCGGTTGCGCACGCTGCATTTCCCGGCTGACCGCAACCTGATCCCGGCGCACATCACGCTGTTCCATCATCTGCCTGGGCCAGAAATGGAGGCTATCCAGCAGACTCTGGCGCAGCGATGCGCCACGTTGCCGCCGTTTCCCGTGGCGGCGTCCGGGCTGCGCTTCCTGGGCCGCGGCGTCGCCTACTCGCTGCTGGCGCCCGAGCTCATCGCTTTGCGCGCTGACTTGGCTCGGCATTGGCATGACTGGCTTACGCCGCAGGACCGCCAGGGCTACCGTCCGCACGTCACGATTCAGAACAAGGCGACGCCGGAGGCCGCCCGCACCCTGCAGCAGAACCTCGAGGCTGCGTTCGCACCGTTCACGGTCCGCACCGAGGGGCTGCTGCTCTGGCGCTACCTCGGCGGTCCGTGGGAGGCCGTGGGCCGCCATGCCTTCGCCGGTTAATCCCCTTCCAGCGCCGGGGCGCCCGCCAGCACGCCGCCGTCGATGACGATGGTCTGGCCCGTCATGAACCGGCCGGAAGCGGCAGCCAGGAACACCGCAGCGCCGGCGATCTCGTCGGGCTCACCGATCCGGCCAAGCGGCGTGTCGCGGGTGCGTTTCTTGAGGTTGGCCGGGTCCTCCCACAACGCGCGGGCGAAGTCGGTGCGGACCAGGCCGGGCGCGATGCAGTTGGCGCGGATGCCGCGCCCGCCCCACTCGACCGCAAGGTTTCGCACAAGCTGCATGTCGGCCGCCTTGCTGATGCCGTATGCGCCGAGCGTCGTCGATCCGCGCAGCCCGGCGATCGAGGACACGATGGTGACCGAACCGCCCCCGCGCTCCGCCATGCCCGGCAGCACCATGTTGGCCAGCCAGTGGTTGCTGCGGATATTGGTGCCCATGATGCGGTCCCACGCGTCGTCGGGGATGCCGATCGACGGCCCGAAATGCGGGTTCACCGCGGCGTTGCACACCAGCGCATCGACGCGGCCCCACTCGGCCATGGTGCGGTCCACCAACGCCTGCAGCTCTTCCTTGCGGCCGATGTTGCAGGGCACGACCAGCGCCTCGCCGCCACGGCCGCGTATGGTGTCCGCCACCGCCTCGCACGCTTCCGCCTTGCGGCTGCTGATGACGACCCGGGCGCCGTGCTCGGCCATGCGCTCGGCGATGGCGCGGCCAATGCCCTTGCTGGACCCGGTGATGATCGCGACCTGACCGGAGAGGTCGAACAAGCTTGCCATTTGCACCTCCATCAAGCCTGCAGCCTGCCTCCCCGGTCGCACTGCTGCAAGCCGGGCCGCCAACATCGGGGTCGATCAATCTGCCCGTTGACCGCATAATGCCGCACCCGGCGCCGAGTGCCGCAGTCAAGCTGGAGCTTGCCATGGCGCAGTTCGCCGATCCCAAAACTTCCCATAGCGCCTTGAAGCTGACCCGCAGGCTGGCGCTTGCCGGAACCGCGATGCTGCTGGCGGGTGCCGACCGCGTTCCGGTTGCGGCGATCCCGCTCTCGCGCCTGGACACGTCCTGGTGGCGCAACCGGCATCAGGAGAAGCTGGCGGAGCTGCGGAGTGGCCGGGTTGACCTGGTATGGTTAGGGGACAGCATCACCCAGGATTGGGAGAAGCAGGGGCCGCCGGATTGGCAGGACTTCGCGCCGGTGTGGCAGCGGTTCTACGGCGATCGGAACGCGGTCAACTTAGGGTTCCGCGGCGACAACACCGGGCATTTGCTGTGGCGCATGCAGAACGGCGAGCTGGATGGCATCCGTCCCAAGGCGGCGGTGGTGCTGATCGGCGCCAATAATTTGGGACGGGTTCGCTGGAGCGCACCGCAAACGGTCGCCGGCATCGTGGCAGTGGTGGACGAGCTGCATCGGCGCCTGCCGGCGACCCATGTCCTGCTGCTGGGCATCCTGCCGAGCGTGCGATCGAAATATGTAACGAAGACGAGCCAGGCGGTGAACCGCGAGCTGGCGGTGCGCTATGCGCCCGGCGGCGAGGACAGCGTCGGCCAGGCTGGACCGGGCCAGGTCACCTTCATGGATTTAGCGACCTTGTTTCTGCACGACGGCCAGGTGAACCGCGCACAATTCTATGACGATCAGCTTCAGCCGCCTGATCCGCCGCTACACCCGACAGCGCAAGCTCAGGCGCGTATGGCCGAGGCGATCGAGCCGACGCTGGCGGCGATGCTGGGAGACCGGCCGAAGACGATGTGAGGGATGGTTGGTGCTGTTGGAGGGGATTGAACTCTCGACCTCTCCCTTACCAAGGGAGTGCTCTACCACTGAGCTACAACAGCACTTGTGCCTTCGTTAGCGAGAGGTTCCTACGGGTTCAGGCGGGCGGACGCAAGCCCTGGGATAGCAAAGCCGGCCGGCTCTCCAGCACAGCGAAGTCTCAGAAGGCCGTAGGTCCGCTGACGGCTACCGGGCCAGCGTGAGCACATGCCAAGCCCGCAAAATCCTGTTAACATATTTACAACTTTAGATTGCAATCCACTATAGGTTTCTACGTTTTGCGGACAAGAAATGGCCAATAGATCAAATCACACCCTTTCGTGACCCGTTAAATTTTGTTTCGTAAATGAATGCTTGCTAAAAGTTGAGACAAATAGCGTAATAACGAACGTTCCAGCGACGGATCGGAGCGTGGATGGTTTCTCGGTGCGAGGTGCCGAGGAGACAGACGCGGCCGTTCCATCCTAGCCGGTTTGTTTGTGGAGGAAGGGTTGTTTGATATCGAAACTGTAGGGCCTGGCTGGCCTTCAACGGATGTGCTGCGGGTGGAGCAGCGGTTTGCCCCGCGCAACACCTCGATGGCCCGCGCCGGCGACCTCGGCGTCCGTGTCCGCGTTATCGCCGCCGGCTGGGCCTATCGCTACCGGACGCTGCACGACGGCCGCCGGCAGATCCTTAACGTGATGCTGCCCGGCGACACGTTCGGGCTCGAGACGCTGTTTGATCAGCCGACGCAGGCGTCGGTGCAGACTTCGACGGCACTGACCTACTTCGCCCTGTCCTCTGCCGACCTGACCAGCGCGTTCGAACTGCTGCCGGAGTTCCGCCGGCAGCTCTTCCAAATCATCTTGGCCGAGAAGGCTGCCACGGAGGACTGGCTGGTCCGCCTCGGGCAGTTCGACGCGGAGGAACGCACGGCCGGGCTGCTGATGTCGCTGCACAGCCGCTTGCAGCAATGCGGCCTCGCTTCCGGGCCGAGCTTCGTCCTGGAACTGACGCAGCAGGAGATGGCGGATGTGCTGGGCCTGCACGTCATCCACGTGAACCGCGTGCTCGGCCGGCTGCGCGCCCGCAAGCTGCTATCGACCAGCGGCAAGACGGTCACGCTGCACGACCTGCAGCGGCTGGCGGAACTGGTGCCGCCGCTACGGCACACCCGCCCGCCCGGACTGTTGCCTGCCGATGATTTTGTTACGGCCTGACGACCCAGTGTCGCCGTATCAGGCGCCGAACAGCTCTCCTGGTATTAATCAAGCACACTTTCTCACATACTAATTGTCAACAAATACTAAGTGCATCAAGCAAGACAGCAGTAGTCAATAATGTTACGTTACAGGAAAATTAATTTACTCCGGCGGCACTAAGTGTTTGTTATCACATGCCGGCATAGTCGTTGCATTATATCATTTTGGATTATTAACCATCTTTCTTGGATGGCTAGCCGAAATTGAAAGTTGTGACATGAAAAGACTTCTTGCGACGACGATGTTTGTTACTGGCATGGCAGTGCTCACCATTGGTTCGGCGAATGCCACTTCGATCAGCTTCGCCAATCCGACCGGTGATTTGGGAACTAGCCATGTTTACGGCCCCATCACCGCTTACGGTTTCACCGCCGAGTTGACTGGTCCGTATGCGGGGGACTTCAAGGCGGCAAACCTCTTTGGCAAACACGGTGGTGGCGATGAGAACGGATTAGGTCTCACCTATACCAATGACAACGAGATCAATGCGCCCGCGGGCAGCCAAGCCATCGTGCTTAACGTGAACGCACTCATGGGCCAGGACCTCAAAATTGGTTTCGGCTCTGTCCAAGACGGCGAAGGTTGGCGCGTCGGTTTCAGCAACAGCATGATGCTGCCAAACAACGAGTCCGCATTTTCCGGGTACGTCAACGGCAGCACTGAATTCCCGGCACTTTTCGATTTCGGTGTTCGCAACAGCCGCTACCTCATCATCGAGGCGACCAGCAAGGACGTCCTGCTGACTTCACTGAGTTACACGGCAGTGCCGGAGCCGGCGAGCATGGCGCTGGTCGGAGTCGGGCTGATCGGCCTGGGCTACATCCGTCGCCGGGCCGCCCGCGGCTGACGCAACGTCCAGCCAGGTGGATCGCTCGGCTGGACAACGGCGCGGGTCGGAAAATCTGATCCGCAGCGGCCACGCGGCACTCCAGCCGCTGTGCTGCGACGTGCATCACCGATGGGCGCTTGACGTCGCAACCGGGCCGGCATCTCCTCATGCAATGACTGAGACGCCCCGCCCTCCATCGACCGCTCCGACACGCACCGAGACTCCGCAGGACGCTCGCCTCGAGCGCGAAGCCGCCGCACTTCGAGAGAACCTGCGCCGCCGCAAGCAGCAATCGCGCGCACGGGCCGAGCCGCTTAAGCCCGACCCCACATCCACCTGACGTTTGCCGCCCGGCACCGCGTGCGCTAGACGCGACCCTCCAGCCACCAGGTGCGCCCATGTCCGTAATGCCCGACCACTGGATTCGTAGCATGGCGCAGGACCACGCCATGATCGAGCCGTTCGTCGAGACCCAGCAGCGGGACGGCGTGATCAGCTACGGCCTGTCGAGCTACGGCTACGACGCCCGCGTGGCCGACGAGTTCAAGGTCTTCACCAACGTCGATAGCGCCGTGGTCGATCCGAAGGCCTTCAGCCCGGACAGCTTCGTCACCCGCGTCGGACCCACCTGCACCATTCCGCCGAACTCCTTCGTCCTCGCCCACACCGTCGAGTATTTCCGCATCCCGCGCGACATCCTGGTGATCTGCCTGGGCAAGAGCACCTACGCGCGCTGCGGCATCATCGTGAACGTGACACCGCTGGAGCCGGAGTGGGAGGGCCAGGTGACGATCGAGATCAGCAACACCACGCCGCTGCCCGCCCGCATCCACGCGCATGAGGGCATCTGCCAGTTCCTGTTCCTGCAGGGATCGAGCCCGCCCGAAGTCAGCTATGCCGACCGGGCCGGCAAGTATATGCGCCAGCGCGGCGTCTCGCTGCCGCGGATGTAAGGAATAGCCGCATGGACCGTATTCGAATCCGCGGCGGCCGGCCGCTGCACGGCGATCTGCAGATCGGCGGCGCGAAGAACGCAGCTCTGCCGCTGATGACCGCCGGGATGCTGACCGACGACCGCCTGCGGCTCGGCAACGTGCCGCGCCTGGCCGATATCGCCACCATGTCGGCGCTGATCGCGCAGCACGGCGTCGCCGTCGATCCCGACGGCCGCACGCTGTCGATCGGCGGCCCCATCGCCAACACCGAGGCGCCGTATGAGATCGTGCGCAAGATGCGCGCCTCCATCCTGGTGCTCGGACCCCTGTTGGCGCGGGTGCGGGAGGCGCGGGTCTCGCTCCCCGGCGGCTGCGCCATTGGCACGCGCCCGGTCGATCTGCACTTGAAGGGCCTGGAGCAGATGGGCGCCGTGATCCGGCTGGAGGGGGGCTATGTGCACGCCGCGGCGCCGGGCGGGCTGCGCGGCGCGGTGATCGTGCTGCCTTTCGCCTCGGTCGGCGCCACCGAGAACCTGCTGATGGCCGCGACCCTCGCCGATGGCCGCACCGAGATCGCCAACGCGGCGCGCGAGCCGGAGATCGGCGACCTTGCCGCCTGCTTGATCGCCATGGGCGCCCGCATCGCCGGCGTCGGCTCCGACAAGCTGGTGGTGGACGGCGTCGCCCGGCTGCACGGCGCCGAGCACCCGATCGTCGCCGACCGGATCGAGACCGGCACCTACGCCTGCGCCGCCGCCATCACCGGGGGCGAGGTCCGGCTGCTGGGCGGACAGCTCGCCCATCTCGGCGCCGTCGCCGCAGCGCTGCGGACCGCAGGCGTCGAGATGACGGAGCGGGACGGCGCGTTGACGGTCCGCCGGCTGAACGGCCTGCGCGGCGCCGACGCCATGACCGAGCCCTATCCGGGCTTCCCGACCGACATGCAGGCGCAGTTCATGGCGCTGATGTCGGTCGCCGAGGGCGCGGCCATGGTGACCGAGACGATCTTCGAGAACCGCTTCATGCACGTGCCCGAGCTGAACCGCATGGGCGCCAACATCAACGTGCACGGCTCCAGCGCCATCGTGCGCGGCGTGCGCGGACTGTCGGGCGCCCCGGTGATGGCGACCGACCTGCGGGCCTCGGTCTCGCTGGTGCTGGCGGGCTTGGCAGCGCGGGGCGATACGGTGGTGAACCGGGTTTATCACCTCGACCGCGGCTATGAGGCGCTGGAGCAGAAGCTGGCGGCGTGCGGCGCAGACATAGAACGCATCCACGGTTGAGGGTTCCGGCCGCGGGCGCCGGGTGCTAGACGGCAGCTTCGTGCATGTCCCGCACGCGCCCGTCCCTCTCGGCCAGGAGCCCGCATGACCGCCCCCTTCCCGGCTGCATCCCTCGCGCCGGAAGTCCAGCTTCCCATCATCCTGGCGCTGCCCAAGGGCCGCATTCTCGCGGAGTGCGCGCCGCTGCTGGAGCGTGCCGGCGTGCGTCCGGCCCCGGACTACGCCGACGCGGACAGCCGGCGCCTGCGTTTCCCGACCAATGACCCGGCGCTCGATGTCGTGCGGGTCCGGCCTTTCGATGTCGCGACCTTCGTGGCGTTCGGCGCTGCGCATATCGGGATCTGCGGCGCGGACGTGCTGATGGAGTTCGACTATCCGGAGATCTACGCGCCGCTCGACCTCGGGATCGGGCAGTGCCGGGTCAGCGTGGCGGAGCCGGCGGCGACCGTCGGCAGCGACGATCCCTCGACCTGGTCTCGCGTCCGGGTTGCGACGAAGTACCCGAACATCGCCCGCCGGCACTACGCGGCGCGCGGAGTGCAGGCGGAGATCGTGCACCTGAACGGCGCGATGGAGCTGGCGCCGGGCCTGGGCCTGTCCCGCCTGATCGTTGACCTCGTGCAGACCGGCAGCACGTTGCGGGCGAACGGGCTGCGGGAGACCGAGGTGATCGCGCACGTAACCAGCCGGCTGATCGTGAACCGCACCGCGCTGAAGACCCAGCCGGAGGCCATCGGCGCCTGGATCGCCCGGTTCCGTGCGGCCCAGCTTGCATCCGGTGCGGCATGAAAAGGTTTTCGACTGCCGACGCCGGTTTTGCCGAGGCTTTCCGCAGCCTGCTGTCGGAAGGCCGGGACACGACCGCGCGGGTCGATGGCGTGGTCGCGGCGATCATCGCCGCCGTGCGTGACCGCGGCGACGCGGCGCTGTGCGAGTACACCCTGGCCTTCGATCGGCAGGATCTGACCCCAGCCACCCTGCGTGTTTCTGCGGACGAGATTGCCAAGGCGTCGGCCGGCATCGCGCCCGAGCTGGCCGCGGCGCTTGATTTTGCCGCGCAGCGGATCGAGGCGTTCCATCGCGCCCAGATGCCGTCCGACCTGCAGATGCAAGACGCGGCCGGGCTGACCCTCGGCATGCGCTGGACGGCGCTCGACGCGGTTGGGCTGTACGTGCCGGGCGGCAAGGCGGCCTATCCGTCTTCCGTGCTGATGAACGCCCTGCCCGCCCGTATGGCGGGGGTGGGCCGCATCGCGATGTGCGTGCCCTGCCCCGGCGGCGTGCTGAACCCCTTGGTGCTGGCTGCGGCCAAGCGCGCCGGCGTCACCGAGATCTATCGCGTCGGCGGCGCGCAGGCCGTCGCCGCGCTGGCCTATGGAACTGCCAGCATCGCTGGCGTTGACCGCGTCGTCGGGCCCGGCAACGCCTACGTCGCCGAGGCCAAGCGCCAGGTGTTCGGCCGCGTCGGCATCGACAGCGTCGCCGGACCGTCCGAGGTCGTCATCCTCGCCGATGCGGCCAACGACCCCCGGCATGTCGCCGTGGACCTGCTGGCGCAGGCCGAGCATGACGAGGCCGCGCAGAGCATCCTGATCGCCACCGATGCCGCCTTCGCCGACGCCGTGGCACGCGCGGTCGAGGCGGAGCTGCCGAGCCTGCCGCGCCATGCAATCGCCGGCGCAAGCTGGCGGGACCACGGCGCCATCATCCTGGCCCGCGACTGGAACGAGGCGGTGGCGCTTACCAACGACCTCGCACCCGAACACCTGCAGATCATGGTGGCCGATCCACAGGCGCTGTTCGCCCAGATCCGTCATGCCGGGGCGGCGTTCCTGGGCCGCAACTGCCCAGAGGCGGTCGGCGACTACGTGGCCGGCCCCAACCACGTGCTGCCGACCGGGCGGACGTCGCGCTTCGCCTCAGGCCTGTCGGTGTTTGACTTCCTGAAACGCACCACCTGGGTCATGGCGGACCGTGCCGCCCTTGGCGAGGTGGGTCCGGCAGCCGTGGCGCTGGCCGAGGCCGAAGGGCTGCAGGCGCACGCCCGCAGCGTAGCGTTGCGCCTAAGCAGACCTCTATGAGTCTGCGCACAAACGATGACCTAAGCAGGGTTGCGTGGCCTGGACTTGCAGGCACTCATTTGCCTCCCAGGTCACGCAACCCTGCTTAGGCCAGACTGCCGCGACTTGACCCGATGACCAGCCGTCATCACATTCCGGGTCGAAATCAATTTTTAATATTGTTGCAATTAATCAAGGAACCTGATGTCCAAAGAAGACATGATCGAATTTAGCGGAACGGTGTTGGAGCTGCTTCCCAACGCCATGTTCCGGGTAAAGCTCGACAACGAACACAGCATCCTGGCGCATACCTCAGGCAAGATGCGCAAGAACCGCATCCGCGTGCTCGCCGGGGATCGGGTGAACGTCGAGATGACGCCATACGATCTGTCCAAGGGCCGGATCACGTTCCGTTTCAAGTAGGCCGCTTCAAATAGGCCGCACGCCGCCCGGCGGGCCAGCGATGGCCCATGCAGCGTCCGCGATGCTGGTACTGGCCTCGGCCAGCCCGCGCCGGCTCGCGTTGCTGGCACAGATCGGCGTCGTTCCGGACCGCGTTGCTGCACCAGACATCGACGAGACGCCGCGCCGCAACGAGGCTCCCCGCCTTTATGCCGAGCGCATGGCGCTTGAAAAGGCCCACAGGAGTGCGGAGTCCGGCGCTTTTGTCCTGGCGGCCGATACTGTAGTGGCGCTGGGCAGCCGCATCATGCCGAAGGCCGCCGACCGCGAGGACGTGCGCGCCTGCATGGCCCTGCTGTCCGGCCGGCGCCATCATGTGCTGACGGCGCTGACGCTGATCGGCCCAGACGGACGGGTCGGCCAGCGCCTGTCCAACAGCGTCGTCGCGTTCTCCCGCCTCACGCCCGCGCAGCTCGACGCCTATGCAGCGTGTGACGAGGGCGTCGGCAAGGCCGGCGGCTATGCCATCCAGGGCCGTGCCGCGGGGTTTGCCCGCTTCCTGTCCGGCAGCTACAGCGGCGTGGTCGGCCTGCCGCTGTTTGAGGCGGCACAGCTCCTGCGCGGGCGCGGCTATCCGGTGCCGTGAGCGCGCATATCCTGGTCGCGTGCAGCCCCGGCGAGCTGCGGGTGGCCGCGGTGCAAGGCGGCGCGCTGATCGATTATGCATTGTGGCGGCCAGGCTGCCCGGATGGCTTAGGCGACCTGTATCGCGGCCGCGTCGTCGCCCGTGTGCCCGCCATGGCCGGCGCCTTCGTAGCGCTGCCGGGCGCCGAGGGCTTCCTGCCGGACAGCGAGGGCGCCGACGCGCTGTCGGACGGCATGGCAGTGGCCGTGCGGATCACCCGGTCGGCCCAGGGCGGCAAGGGTCCGCGCCTTACCGCCCGCGTCGCCGACGCCGACCGTGCGCTGGCCGGCGCCGGGCCGCCCGCGTTGCTGGCCCGCGGACCCGGCGCGGTCGAGCGGCTGGCCGCGCTGCACCCTTTGGCGCCCATACAAGTCGATGATCCCGGCGTCGTCGCGGCGCTGCGGCCGTTGCTGGGGGAGCGGCTGGCGATCGGGCCCGTGCTGGACGACGAGCTCGCCGGCTGGATCGACGCGTTGGCTGACAGCAGCGTCGAGCTGCCGGGCGGCATGCGCGCCAGCATCCATCCCACGCCGGCCTTGGTCGCCATCGACGTGGACACGGGCGGCGCCAGCGCCGACCGGCGGCCGAAGCGCGCCGCACAGTTGGCGGCGAACCGCGCCATGCTGCCCGCCCTGGCCCGGCAGATCCGGCTGCGCAACCTGTCCGGCGCCATCGTGGTGGACGTGGCTGGGCTGGCGCTGCGCCACCGGACCGCGCTGACGCCGGATTTCTTGGCGGCACTGGCCGCCGATCCCGCCCGGCCGCAGTTCCTCGGATTTTCGGCGCTCGGCTTGGCGGAGATCATGCGCCCCCGCGCGCACCCGCCGCTGCACGAGCTGCTGGCCGGGCCGCATGCGGCCGGCCTCTCGGCGCTGCGGGCGGTCATGCAGGCCGCCGCTGCCGAGCCCGCGGCGGTTTTCCGGCTGCGTGCCGCCCCGGATGTCGCGGCGGCCCTGGCCGATGACCCGGTCGCTCTGCCCGACCTTGCACGGCGCACCGGGCGTACCCTGATTGTGGCGTCCGACCCGTCGCTGCCGCCGGGCCATACCGCGATCGAGAGGACAGCCCGTGACTGAACCGTCGTCGCCAAAGCCATCAGCATCCCTCTGCCCGATCTGCGGCAAGCCGGTGCCCGTCGAGGGTCCGCAGGCGGCTCGACTGCGCCCGTTCTGCTCGGTCCGCTGCGCCGATGTGGATCTGGGCCGCTGGTTCGGCGGAGCCTACGCGATCCCCGGCCCGCCGCCGGAGCTGGACGAGGACCCGCCGGAGAGCAGCCCAGGCAACCTAGACGTCACATATCGGACTTGAACCGGCGGTCGGGCTTGATCCGCGGGATCGGCTGGGGTAGCAAGCCGCTCCGGCGGAACGGCGTCCGTCGGGTCAGGGCCCAGGTAGCTCAGTTGGTAGAGCATGCGACTGAAAATCGCAGTGTCGGCGGTTCGACTCCGTCCCTGGGCACCATGTCCTTCCATTAGATGATGGATATACGAATGGCTCGCAACCTGTTGAGATACGGCGTTCTTGCGCTGTCGCTGGTCAGCAGCCTGGATGCTGCGGCGCAGACCGTCCGCCGGGTCCGCGGCACGGTCGAGCAGCTCGACGGCAATACCCTGGTCGTGCAGTCCCGTCAGGGCGAGGCGGTGCGGATCGCCCTGGCGCCGAACTTCACTGTGGGCGCGTTGAGCAAGGGCGACCTCTCGGCCGTGCAGCCCGGCGCCTATGTCGGGATCGTCAGCACCGGCCCGCGCGACCGGATGCGCGCCGCGGTCGTCACCGTGTTCCCTGAAGGCGCGTCGCGCGCCAATGAGGGCCAGTTCGCCTGGGACACGCTGCCAAACAGCCTGATGACCAACGCGCCCGTCGAGTCCGAGGTCACCGGCAAGGATGGCCGCGAGTTGACGGTGTCGGTCAAAGGCGAGAAGCTGGCCGTCGAGGTGCCGCCCGACGCGATCATCGCCGTGACCACCGCGGGCAACCCAACGATGGTGACACCGGGGGCGAAGGTGATCGTATTTGCGCAGATGGCGGAAGACGGCGCGCTGTCGGCCTCGCGCGTCAATGTCGGCCGCGACGGCTTCACGCCGCCGATGTAGTTGGGACGGCTTCACGCCGCCGATGTGACCGATGCCCTGATCTCCGCCAAGCCGCGCCGGGCGGTGCCGTCCGGCGCGAAGTTGGCGGGGTCCAGCCAGGCCAGCAGCGCGTCTCGGCAGGGCGGCCACTCGTCGCCGACGATGCCGAAGTATGCGGTGTCCCGCAGCCGCGCCTTTATGACGTATTGCGCCCGCAGCGTGCCCTCGTAGGTAAAACCCAGCCGCTCCGCAGCGCGTCGCGACGGCGCATTCAGCGCGTTGCACTTCCAGACCAGCCGCCGGTAGCCAAGGTCATCGGCCGCGAGCCGCAGCAGCAGGAACATCGCCTCGGTCGCCGCACGGGTGCGCTGCATGCGGGGCGCGAACCAAATGTGGCCGAGTTCGATCGCCGCATCGGCCGGCTGGATGTCCATGAGCGTGAGCCAGCCCGAAACGGCGCCGGTGGAAACCGGGCGCACCGCCCAGGCCATGGGATCATGCGTGCTGGCGAAGGTGCCGACAAAGACGGCCATCGCCTCGGCGGAGGCGAAGGGGCCATAGCTCATGTAGTCCCAACTGCTGTCGGCGGCGGCCGGGTCCTGCTGCATGGCCTGCCACAGCTCGTCGGCATGGCGGCGGTGCAATGGCTCAAGCACCACGGACGGCCCGCGCAACGTGACGCGGGCCGGCAGCGGGCGGGGCGTGGGATCGACGGACGGTCCGAGCGGGCGTTGGGTCATGGCCGGCATCTTGCCACTGGCCGCGGCCCGGCGCGCGGTCGAATTCGCCATGAGCCGCGAACTTTGCCGGAAAGACTTCGACGCTTGCCAAGACGCCCGGCTTGCCATGCGGCATCATCGGCGCGAGACAATGAACGGAGGAAATATGCTCCGTCCCAAACTAGGGTCCTCGCCCTGCGGAGGCGCATCATGACAATCAGCAAAAGTGGGCGTCCCCGCGATGAATGAGACCGAACCGACCAGCTCCTACCCAGCAGCCTACGCAAGCTGGCAGGCCGATCCCGAGGCGTGGTGGGCCCGGACGGCCGAGGGCATTACCTGGACCCGGCGCTGGGACCGGGTGTTCGACAAGGACCTTGGCGTGGCCGGCCAATGGTTCGCCGGGGGCACGCTCAACATCGCGGAGAACTGCCTGGACCGCCACGTGGACGCCGGGCGCGGCGAGCAGGCGGCGCTGATCTGGGACAGTCCGATGGCCGGCCAGACCCGGTCCTACACCTACATCGAGTTGCGCGACCGGGTCGCCCGCGTGGCCGGGGCGCTCGCGACTCTCGGCGTCGAGCCCGGCGACCGCGTGGTCATCTACATGCCGATGGTGCCCGAGGCGGTGATCGCCATGCTGGCCTGCGCCCGGCTGGGCGCCGTGCACTCCGTCGTGTTCGGCGGCTTTGCCGCGGCCGAGCTCGCCAAGCGCATCGAGGACGCCGAGCCTCGGGCGATCATCTCCGCATCATGCGGGCTGGAGCCGGGCCGCATCGTCGCCTACAAGCCGCTGCTGGACGCCGCCATCGCCTTCAGCGCGCACAAGCCCGCGTCCTGCCTGATCCTGCAGCGCCCCATGCTGGCCGCCGCCATGCAGCCAGGCCGCGACCATGACTTCGCCGAGGCGGAGGCCGCCACCACACCGCACGCATCCGTCCCGGTCCTCGCCACCGACCCGCTGTATATCCTCTATACCTCGGGCACCACGGGTAAGCCGAAAGGCGTAGTACGCGACACCGGCGGCTACGCCGTGGCGTTGCATGCGTCGATGCACATGATCTACGGCGCCCAGGCCGGCGACGTCTATTGGTGCGCCAGCGACGTCGGCTGGGTAGTCGGGCACAGTTACATCGTCTATGCGCCGCTGCTCGCCGGTTGCACGACGGTCCTGTACGAGGGCAAGCCGGTCGGCACGCCCGACCCCGGCGCATTCTGGCGCGTCTGCGCCCAGCACGGCGTCCGCGTGCTGTTCACCGCGCCCACGGCGCTGCGCGCGATCAAGCAGCAGGACCCGGACGGGCTGCACATGGCGCGATACGACCTGAGCGGCCTCGACGCGCTGTTCCTGGCCGGGGAGCGCTGCGACCCGCCGACGGCCAACTGGATCGCCGGCAAGCTCGACCGGCCCGTCGTGGACCATTGGTGGCAAACCGAGACCGGCTGGCCGATCACCGCCGGGTTTCGCGGCTATGGCCTCTTTCCCTTCAAGCCCGGCGCCGGGGGCCGCGCCTGTCCCGGCTACGACGTGCAGGCGCTGGACGACAGCGGCGTCCTGCTGCCGCCGGGTGCAATCGGTAATCTGGCCATTCGCCTGCCATTGCCGCCCGGCTGCGCGCCGGCGCTTTGGCATAACGCGGATGGGTTCCGCACGGCGTATCTGCTGGACTACCCCGGCTGGTATCGCACCGGCGACGCCGGGCAGGTCGATCGGGACGGCGACGTCTGGGTGATGGGCCGCACCGACGACGTGATCAACGTCGCCGGGCACCGCCTGAGCACCGGCGCCATGGAAGAGGTGCTGGCCAGCCACCCGGACGTGGCGGAATGCGCCGTGGTCGGCGCAGCCGACGCGCTAAAGGGTCAGGTCCCGCTCGGCCTCGTGGTGCTGAAAGCCGGCGCGGAGCGGGACCATGCGACGGTCGCCCGGGAACTGGTGGCGCTGGTCCGCGAGCGCATCGGACCCGTTGCGGCGTTCAAGGACGCCCGCGTGGTGGCGCGTCTGCCCAAGACCCGGTCCGGCAAGATCCTGCGCAACAGCATCCGCAAGCTGGCCGCCGGCGACGACGCCCCCGCCCCGCCCACCATCGACGACCCGGCGATCCTCGACGAAATCCGCGCAGTCCTGTTCAAATGAAATTCCCTGTTTAGATGAATTTCAGCAACAGTACGCCGCCCACGATTCCCGCCGCGGTCAGGCTGGTCACCAAAGTCAGCCGGCGCTCGATGAACGCCCGCACCGGCTCGCCGAACTGCCGGATCAGCGCGGCGACCAGGAAGAACCGCGCGCCCCGGGTCAGCACGCTGGCGGCCATGAACACGCCGAAGTTGAAGTGCGCGAGGCCGGAGGTGATGGTGACGATCTTGTAGGGGATCGGCGTCAGGCCCTTGATCAGGATAACCCAGAGTCCGTACTGGTTGAATTTGTCCACGAAGGCATCGGCGGCGGCCTCGTAATGGTAGAAGCGGATCAGCGGCGCCGCGACCTGGTCATATAGCGCATAGCCGATCAGGTAGCCCAGCATGCCGCCCGCCACGCTGGCCAGGGTGCAGATCAGCGCAAAGCGGTAGGCTCGGTCCGGCCGGGACAGCGCCATCGGCACCAGCAGCGCGTCGGGCGGGACCGGGAAGAAGCTGCTCTCGGCAAAGCTGATCAGCGCCAGCCATACCGGCGCGCGCCGGTCGGCGGACAAGGCGAGGATGCGGTCGTAGAAGCGTCGAAGCATGTCGGTTTCCGATACGATGGGCGTCCCATGCCACGCTGTGCCGCCCGCTGCAAATCCCGCGGCTTCCGTGCGGCCCGCCCTGCGGCTAAGCTTTGCGAAACCTTCGGCATGGGACCTCGACGATGCGCCGCTTCGCCTTTCAACTTGCCGCCGCACTGCTGCTTGCCGCGGCCGTCGTGCCGCCCGGCGCCTCGGCCGCGCCGCAGGACGCCAGCCTGCCGCCGCACGCCTGGCTATTCGGCACCTGGACCGGCGGCATCTTCCCGGTGCCGAACGGACTGTCGAATCAGGCCTGCCTGTCACAGCCGGTGGTGATCTTCACCCGCGACCTTGTGCTCCGCGCGACCATCACCGAGCAGGAACTGACGCAGCGCGAGATCGAGACGGCGCGGACCTCGACGCAGGGGACGGAGTTCCGCTTTGCGGCAACGGGCGGTGGTGGGTCTGGCCTGCTGGGCGGCGGCGGCGGCCGCGCGAATGGTTTCGGCTGCGCGTCGCCCGACGAGCTGCACGTGCAGCGCCGAGGCGAGAACGAGATCGCCTTCCCGGGCTGCGCCGACTTCCCCAACCCGCTCGTGCGTTGCCATACGCGTTGACCCCGTGCGGATTGCGCTGATCCACCTGCTCGTACTCGCCTGAGCGCATTTCCGCATCCGCCCGCGCCGATGCGCGGCGCACTGGACGCGCTGGTTGCGCGCGACCCGCGGCTGGCGCGGATCGAGGCGGCGGCCGGCCCGCTGCCCTGGCGCGTCCGCACCGGCGGGTTTGCTGGGTTCCTGCAGATCGTGGTCGGTCAGCAGATCAGCAACCAGGCGGCGCTGGCGATCTGGCACCGCCTGGCGGCGCTTCCTGGCGCGCTGGAGCCTACGGGGCTGCTGGCGCTGGATGAGGCAACCCTGCGCGGCGCCGGGCTGTCCCGGCCCAAGGTGGCGCATGCTCGGTCACTCGCCGCCGCGTTCGCCAACGGGCAGCTTTCGGCCGCGGCATTGGCGGTGCTGCCAGACCTCGAAGCCACCGCCGCCATCACCGCGGTGCGCGGCCTGGGTCCCTGGACGGCGGAGGTCTATCTGTTGTTCGCCCTGCAACGGCAGGACGTGTTCCCAGCCGGAGACGTCGCGGTGGCCGGTGCAGCCGCGGACATCCTTGGCCTGCCCCGCCGGCCCGATCCGCAGGCGTTGCGCCTGCTGGCCGAGGCCTGGCGTCCGAGCCGCGCGCTGGCAGCCCGCCTGCTATGGCACCATTGGCGGCATCTGACCGGCAGGCCAAGCTTCGACGACGCACCTCTCGCCCTGATGGCCTTTAACCCGGCGTTCATCCGTGCCGGCTAAGATCACGTCCTGAGCTCTCAGGACCGCATCGCATGGACCTTCCGACCCCGATCCCGTCGCATCAATCCGCCACCTTCCAGGAGCGAGGGGTCAGCGTGCCGTTCACGACACCGGCGTTGGCCGGCGCCCGTGTGCGAAGGGATGCGCGGCACGGGTTGGCGCTGCTGGTGCCCAATCCATCCGGTGGACGCGGCATCTACGTCCTGCCCTGGTCCGGGGTGCGCGACATGTGCCATCCCACGCTGCACGATGGCATGCTGCATGACACCATCGCCGCAGCCAAAGGCGAACCGGTCTCACCCAGCGTGGTGCGCGCTGCCGCCCGGCGGGTCGCAGCCGACGGTGCGGCGGGCCGGGCTGCGCATGCTGCCGCAACGAAAGCCATTCAGACGGAAAGCGAGTCGCGGCAGGCGACCAACCGCTATTTGCTCTATGCCCTGGCAGCGCAGACAACGGTGCAGGCCAGCGCGGCGGAGGTCGCGGCCCTGGCCGGCGTCGTGGATGAGGTCGGCATCGGCCCATACGCAGCACGGGCCGGCATCCCCGTCCGCCTGGCGCAGCTCAAGGGTCTGCGGGAGGAGCTCGCAGCCTGGTCGAACATGGGCGCCGATGAGACCGGCTATATGTCGATGGCTTGCGGCATGGCGGACCTCGCGATCCGCTGCGGCCAGCAGGTCGTTGCGGCGGCGCGGGACCGGATGGCCGACGTCGAGGGATTGCTGGCCGACTGGCGCGCCCGGGCCGATGATCTCGCCGCCGTATTCAGCCGCCCCGCATGGGTGCTCGACGGCTGGAGCCTGCCGTGCCTGCTTTGGGGCGCGGCATCCGGCGACGCCGCCCGGCGTGCGGCGCTCATCGAGATCGGCCAGATGCTGGCGGTGCTGCCAAAGGAGGCCGGCCATTGGATCGGCGCCTCGATCGAAGCGGAGGCGAATCAGGCCACTCGCCCGATGGTGGGCCTGAACCAGGATAGGCGCGCTGGGCTCAGCGCGCTCGATCTGGTGGCCCGGAACGAGCGGTTTCGCGCTTTGGCCGCCTAGCATGACCCAATTGACGCAATCCGCGACCCGTCCGGTGGCCGAAGTTCAGCGCAAGCTGCGCCGGGCGGCCGACGAGCAGCTTGCCCAGGTCGTGGCGCTGGTGGACGCAATGCCGGTGCGCGGCGCTGCAGATGCGCTGATTGCACCCCTGCGCGCCCGTTTGGCGACCATCGAGCCGATACGGCCGCTATCGATCACCCGCCTGCTGTTCCGCCCGCTCGACCCCGTGATCACCACCGGCCCGCGCTGGCGGCCCGGCGCCCCCGCGGTGCCGCGGACCGCGCTTCCCAGCATCGGCGATGCGGTGATCGCGCAGCTCGGCCCGTTCGCGCAGGCGGTCCAGGCCAGCATCGCCGGACGCGACGGAAAGGAGCACGCGATTGTGAATCAGGCCGGCGCCAAGCTATGGCCCGCGGCTGCGGCCACGCTGGCGCGGTTGCCCATCCCTGCCGGCTGGAGCCTCGCCACCGGGCTGCCCGAGGGCTGCTACTCCGAAATTCGGGCGAACATGGCGGCGGTGCTGCACCAGGCGGTCCCGCTCAGCCAACGGATGCGGGATGCCGGCGCTGCCGATTCCGCGCCTGCCATCAATGCGATCCTAAATGCCACGCAGGCAGACCATCCCGCCGGGCTGGGCATCGTTCTCGCTATCCTGCTAGCCGATGGATGCACCGCGGCCCCGGTGCTGCTCGCGGCGTTGGCGATGCCGGGCTCACAGGTCGATCTGGCGGTTGAGCATACCTTGGACCGCGCGCAGCATGTGCTGACCGCCGTGCTTCCTTCTATCGGGCTCGCCGCCGCATCGTTTCAGGCTGCACATATCGCGGCGCTGCTTGATGCGATCGAGGAGTCCGGCGCCCGCCCGGCGCTGCGGTCGCATACCCAGCGCACCCGGCAGTTGGCAGACGAGGCCTGCCGGAGCCGGCTGCTTCAGGCCTTGGACCAGGAATTCCTGCCCAAGCTGGCCGCGGCCGGTACCGAGCTGGACGATGCGGCGGTGACCGGACTTGAAAACGTGGCACGCGGGCTGCGGCGATTGGCTATGGCAGGCCGCCGGTTTGGCGCCGCTGCAATGTATGACAAGCTAATGGGCCGCACCGCCGCGGGGGTCTGCGCGTCGATCAACAGCACGCTCACCCGCATGGAGCGCCTGCGTCTGGCTGAGCTGCTGATCGGGTCCGACGCTGCGCTGAGGCTGCCGTCGGCCTGAGGCCAACGCCGTGGCGCAATGCGCTATCGCCGTGCCGAGGCTTAGTTTGATCCGAGGTGGGCGCCGAACCTTTATCCACTCGCCAAATACCGACACGAAATGTTTTATGGCGCTCCAAAGCCCCTACCGTGCGCTCCTTGGCGGAGCGCTCGCGCTGCCGACGTTCCGGGCACCCTGCTGCTATCGGACCGCACGCGCGGCACGGTGAGATCCGCCTTCGTCATGAACGCCGCCCACCAGCGACTGCTCTTGGTCAATCTGGCTGTGGCGATCACGGTGGCGGGTACGGCGGGCAGCACGGCACATCCAGACCAGGCCGAAGGGCAGCATAGACGGCGCGAGGACTTGAATTTCAGCCCCCGCGCGGGCGCCCGGAGGAGCCGCGATTATTTGCCGCCAGAGCGGTCCTGCGCCTCCCAGATGCGCGACTCAAGCGCCGATGCCACCGCCTCCGCTTCCAAGTTGCGCGCCGTAGCGCCGGCCGATCCAAACCGTATTGGCCTCGTCCGGGCCCTTAGACCGACATCGCGCCTGCATCCAGCCGGTCAAAACCCACGCCCAACAGCGTTCGTGTCTCGACGAAGCTGGCACCGACCCAGAACAGGGTGGCGGCGAAGATGCCCTGCTCGAACAGGAAGAGAAAATCGGACACCCAGGCGAGCACCATCGGTGAGGGCTGCTCCAAATTGTGACGCAGCAGGCCGTCAGCGATCGACAGTGCCACCGCCCCGACGACGCAAGCGCCCAGTGCAGCAAAGGCAAGACGGCTGGTCCTCCTGCTCGGCTTGGCCGCATTGAACATCGGTTAGTTCCCAGCTGGGGCGCGAGGGAAGCCGATCACGCCCGCATCGTTACGCAAGCTGCACCGTCTGCACCGCCGCTTCCAGCTCCGCAAAGCTCGGCATGTGCTGGTTCGGCGCCATCTTGCGGCCGGTCTCTACGCTGATCTGCGGAGCGTTGCCGTGCAGATGCGCGACCAGCACGGCACGGATGACCTCGAAGTATTTGCTCTCCTCCTCCACGACCGACTTCAGCCGGGCCGCGAACGGCCCCGCCATGCCATAGGCCAGCAGGACGCCAAGAAAGGTGCCGACCAGCGCCCCGCCAATCATAGCGCCCAGCACCGCCGGCGGCTCGTTGATGTGCGACATCGTCTTGATCACCCCCAGCACCGCCGCGACGATCCCGAGCGCGGGCAGGCCGTCCGCCATATTCTGCAATGCGTGGGCGCCGTGCAGCTCCTCGTGCAGCGTCTTTTTCAGCTCGCGGATCATCAGATCCTCGATCTGGTGCGGGTCGTCGGCGTTCATGCCGATCATGCGCAGGTAGTCGCAGATCATCGCCGTCGCGTGATGATTGGCCAGGATGCGCGGGAACTTCTGGAAGGCGCTGCTCTCCGCCGGGTTCTCGATATGCGGCTCAAGCGCCATGGCGCCCTTGGTGCTGGCCAGCCGGGAGAACAAGAACAGCAGGCTCAGCAGCTCGATGTAGTGCGGCTTGGTGAAGGACGCGCCGCCCATAATCTTCTTGAAGCCCGCCAGGGTGTGCTTCACGTCGTGCATGCTGTTCGACATGACGAAGGTGCCGATCGCGGCCCCGCCGATGGTCAGCAGCTCGAACGGCATCGCCTCGATCAATGGCTCCAGGCTGCCGCCGGACAGCATGTAGCTGCCGAACACGCAGACCAGCAGGAAAACCAGGCCGCCGATGGTCAGCATGGCTCAGCGCGCCGCAGCCGCGGGCCGGTCCCGCAGGACCAAAATGGCGATGCGGCGATTCGCCGCCGCCAGCGGCTCGGCCGGCAGCAGCGGATCGCGGTCGGCATGGCCGGCCACGCTGCGTATCCTGATCTCCGGCAGGCCCGCATCAGTCAGCAGCCGGCGCGTGGCGTTGGCCCGCTCGGCCGAGAGGTCCCAGTTGCTGCGGTCCCCGCCGCGATACGGCGTCGCGTCGGTATGGCCGTCGATGGCGACCGGTTGCGTCAGGCGCAGCAGCACCGGCGCCACCTTGGACAGCAGCGCCCGCGCCCGGTCGTTCAGCGCGGAGGCCCCGAAGGCAAACATTGGCGTCCGGTCCTCGTCCATAATCTGAATGCGCAGCCCCTCGGGCGTGAGGTCGATGGCGAGCTGCTTTGCCAGGCTCGCCAGCGCCGGATCAGACCGCACGGCTTCTCGAATCTGCTCCGCGGCTTGCTCAAGGCCAGCGCGTTCATGTTGTTCCCGCTCGGCCTCCGCCTCGGCAGCCTTAGTCGCAGGCGGCGGTGCCGCCCGTTCGGCCGCTGTCGGGCTCACCGGCGTGCGCGCCGCATCGGACGGCGCCATCGCCTGGGAGCTGACCGGGGCCGCGCCGCCATCTTGCGCCATCGTCAGCAGCGTCGGCCCGCTGGTGTGCTGTTTCGGCGACATCACCGGGGTGTCCTCCTCGCTCTCTTCCATGTCGATGATCGGGCGGGTCGGCCCGGTCGTGAGCTGAACCGCGCCGCGGTCGGAGGCGAGCGACCCATCAAGGTTCGGCGTCAGACCGCCGAACGGAGCGCCGAAGCCGGAATTGCTGCGCGATGTCAGGCTGTTCGGGCTGAAATAGTCGGCCAGGCCGCGCCGCTGCTCCTGAGTGGTCGCGTTCAGCAGCCACATCAGCAGGAAGAACGCCATCATCGCCGTGACGAAATCGGCGTAGGCCACCTTCCATGCGCCGCCATGATGGCCGCCCTCGATCACCTCTTCCCGACGAATGATGATCGTCGGCTTCGCATTCTTCTTCGTGCCGCTCATACCCGACCTCGCCCATGTCAGGGCAAGATGCAGCAGAAACCTTAATCTTTGGCTAAGGCAGCTTCAGGCCGAAGCTTTGGAAGGCGGCTTCAGGCCGCCAAGGCCCGCGCAAACACCGCCGGGTCCACGTTGCCGCCGCTCAGCACGGCGCCCACCACCCGGCCGCGCGCGTCGAAGCGGCCCGACAGCAACGCTGCCAGGCACACCGCGCCGCCTGGCTCCACGACCAGCTTCAAATGGGTGAACGCGAACGCCATCGCGGACAGCACCTCGGCATCCGTCACCGCAACGCCGCCGGCCAACCGGGTGCGGTTGACTTCGAACGTCAGCTTCCCCGGCATCTTGGCCAGCAACGCGTCGCAAAGTGGCGAGCTGCCGGGCGGGTTGCCCACCCGCTTGCCGCTGCGGAGCGAGCGCAGCGTGTCGTCGGAGCCTTCGGGCTCGACGGCGATGACCTCGGCGCTGGGGCGCACGCCCTCGGCTGCCAACGCGCACCCGGCGATCAGGCCGCCGCCGCCGGTGCAGACCAGCAGCGCATCGACCGGCAGCCCCGCCGCGTCCTCGAACAGCTCCAGCCCCAGGGTGCCCTGCCCGGCGATGACGTGCGGGTGGTCAAAGGGCGGGATCAGCGAGGCGCCGGTGCGGTCGGAATAGGCCCGCGTCAGTGCCTCCCGGTCGTCAGTCAGGCGGTCATAGTGCACGACTTCGGCCCCCCAGCGCCGCGTGCTATCGATCTTCACCTGCGGCGCGTCGCGCGGCATGAAGATCGTGGCCGTAACACCGATGGACTGCGCGGCGCAGGCCAGGGCCTGGCCGTGATTGCCGGACGAGTGCGTCACCACGCCGGCCCGCCCCTCCGCCGCCGAGAGCTGCAGCGCGGCGTTGGTCGCGCCACGCAGCTTGAAGCTGCCGGTGCGCTGCAGGACCTCGGCTTTCACCAGCACGGTGCCGCCGGTCAACTGATCCAGCAGCGCGTTGCGCAGCATCGGGGTGCGCACAATGCGGCCAGAGATCCGCCGGGCGGCGGCGGCGACGTCGTCATGGGTCGGAAGCTGCACTGCGCTCTCCTGCGTGCGGCAGGCGGATGATCGTGGCGCCTGGCCGTGGCATGACACGATAGACGCGGAACCGCTCGGCCTCCACCCCGTCCGGCGCGCCGCCGCGGGTACGCACCACTTGGCCGACCAGCTCGGCCGTCGCCCAGTACGCGGAGTCCGGCGGCTCGGAGCGTCGCTGGCTAATCAGCAGCAGTCCGGGCCCTGAGTCGTCCGCGCGCGGCAGGCGGAACAGCGCCCAGCGGTCGGCAGCCCCCAGCGCCGGCACGTCCAGCGGTGCGCGCCAGGCCAGCAGGCTGGCAACGCCATACGCTTCGGAGGCGATCCAGCCCGCGTCCTGTTGGCGCCGCATCGCCTCCACGTCGCGGGACACCCCGTCCCAGCCGCCGAGCCGGATCAGCGTCGGGTCCAGCCACCGCGGCAGCGGGAAGGGCGCCGAAGCGCCCTGCACATAGACCAGCGCCGTGATCGCCAGGCCGAGCGCCACCGCGGACCGCCACAGGCGCCATCCCAGCCCGGCGGCGCAGATCGCCGCGGCGGGATAGACGATGGCCGGCCAGTTCGCCTGTACCCGGTCGCCGACCGCGTGCTGCAGGAACACCAGCAGGCCCGGCACCGTCATCGCTGCCAGCAGCGACCAGGTCGGGTCCCGCACGGCGGCGCGCCTGGCAGCGACCCACACGCCGGCCGACAGCATGACGAACACCAGCGGCGTCGCGAGCCCCGCCTGGCCGCCCAGCAGCTCCAATAAGTGGCGCAGCGCGGCGCCAGGGTTCCAGTCGCCGGTGCGGCCGCCCTGCTTGGCGAAGCTGGCCCAGCCGTGCTCCGCGTTCCAAAAAACCACCGGCGCGAACGACGACGCCGCGAGGCCGCCGCCCAGCCATAAATAGGCGCTGCGGAACCAGCGGCGCAGGCCGGGCACCCAGGCGAGCCACAGCACGATGCCGACCCCCAGGAAGCCGCCGGTATATTTGCTCGCCATGGCGCACCCGGCGGCGAGGCCAGCCACCAGCCACCAGCGCCCATCGCCGGATCGCAGCAGCCGCGCCAGCGCCCCTAGCGTCGCGGCCCAGAACAGCAGCAGCGGCGTGTCCGGCGTCATCGTCACCGCCCCCGCCCCGATCAGCAGCGTGCCATTCAGCAACGCCGCTGCCGGCAGGCCCAGCCGCCGGCCGGGAAACAGCAGCTCGGCGGTCCGCGCCACCAGCACCGACCCGACTGCTGCCGAAAGCGGACCCAGCAGCCGCACGCCCAGCGCATCCTGCCCCATGAGCCAGGTGCCCGCCCGGATCCACAGCGCCACCATCGGCGGGTGGTCGAGGTAGCCCGGCGCCAACGCGTGCGACCAGACCCAGTAATACGCCTCGTCCTCCGACAACGGCGTGGCAGCCGCCACGACAAGCCGCAGCACGGTCAGGACAAGCAGCGCAAGGAGTGCCATGCTCCTCCGATCCGCCACCCGTGCCGATGCGTCAAGCGGCCGTGGCGCCTTGCCGGGATGACTCCAGTGCCGCACAGTCAGCGCCGCGCGTTCAACACTGCCGGAGTGCTCCCATGATCTCGTTTATCGGCGCCATCATCATTGGCGGCCTGGCCGGGCTCGTCGCCAAGTTCCTGACGCCGGGCCGCGACCCCGGCGGCTTTATCATCACCATCCTGCTCGGGATTGGCGGCGCGATGGTCGCGACGTTCCTCGGCCAGGCATTGGGTTGGTACCGGCAGGGCGAGTCGGCCGGGTTCATCGGCGCGGTGGTCGGCGCGGTCATCATATTGCTGATCTACCGCATGATCGCACGGCCACGCGTCAACTAGGCGGCCAGCCCCCGCTACAGCGGCACGCCGGCCAGGCTGCGGCTGGTACGGATCGTCTGCAGCGTCTGCACCCGGCTCACCGAGGACGCACCGGTCAGCCGCCGGGTCAACGCGTTCTCATGCGCCGTGTCCCGCGCCACCAGGCGCAGCAGGAAGTCGCCGCCGCCGCGGATCATGTGGCACTCGCGGACCTCGGGCCACTCCGCCACCTCCGCCTCGAATGCCGACAGCACCGTCTCCTTCTGGCTGTCCAATCCGATCAGCGCGAAGAACACGATCTCCCAGCCCAGCCGGGCCGGGTCGGTGTCGGCGTGGTAGCCGCGGATGATTCCGGCCTCCTCCAGCCGGCGGACGCGGCGCAGGCACGGCGGCGCCGTGATGTCGGCGCGGCGGGCCAGCTCGACGTTGGTCATGCGGCCGTCCACCTGCAGCTCGGCGAGGATACGCCGGTCGATCTCGTCCAGTTCCGCGACTTCGTCGCCATCCAGCTTCATAGGCCCGTTCATCCGTTTTACCGCGCAACAATATTACGGAAGTCCTGCCATGAACACCCTGAGGGATGGCCTCGCTTGCACGGCGCTTCGGCCCGCCGATATGGTCGAAACAGGATAGAGGAACCGCGCCGCCATGCCAGAGACGATCCATACTCAAGTCTTGATCATCGGCGCTGGGCCCGCAGGCTACACGGCGGCCATCTACGCGGCGCGCGGCGGCCTGGACCCGGTGCTGGTCTCCGGCCTGCAGCCCGGCGGCCAGTTGATGATCACGACGGACGTCGAGAACTACCCAGGGTTCGAGACCGCCATCCAGGGGCCCTGGCTGATGGAGCAGATGGCCAAGCAGGCCGAGCACGTCGGCACGCGGGTGATCAGCGACCTGCTGATGAACGTCGATTTCTCGCGCAGGCCGTTCCGCTGCATGGGCGACTCCGGCGACGTGTACCTCGCCGACACCGTGGTGATCGCGACCGGGGCGCAGGCGCGCTGGCTGGGCCTGCCGTCCGAGAAGCGGCTGCAGGGCGCGGGGGTGTCGGCCTGCGCGACCTGCGACGGGTTCTTCTACCGCGGCAAGCAGGTCGCCGTCATCGGCGGCGGCAACACCGCGGTCGAGGAGGCGCTGTACCTGACCCACCATGCCGACAAAGTGACGCTGGTGCACCGCCGCGACAGCCTGCGCGCCGAGAAGATCCTGCAGCGCCGCCTGTTCAGCCATCCCAAGATCACCGTCGTATGGGACAGCGCCGTCGAGGAAGTGACCGCCGATGGCCAGCCCGAGGTCGTGACCGGCATCACGCTGCGCAACGTCCGCAGCGGCGCATTGAGCCACCTGGCGGTTGACGGCGTGTTCATCGCCATCGGCCACATGCCCAACACGACGATCTTCCGCGGCCAGGTCGAGCTGGACGACGAGGGCTATGTAGCCACCAAGCCCGGCCTCACCCAGACCTCGGTGCCCGGCGTGTTCGCCGCCGGCGACGTGCAGGACAAGTTGTGGCGCCAGGCGATCACCGCCGCCGGCACCGGCTGCATCGCCGCACTCGAGGCCGAGAAGTTCCTGACGCTTCAGATGCAACCGATGGTGCCAGCAGCGGCCCAGGCGGCGGAATAGCCACTTGCCTGTTTTCCTGTTTAGGCTATCGGGAAGACCTGCGCCGATTCGGCGCCGGGTCGGCAGGGGACGGGCAAGGGCATGGATTGGGATAAGCTGCGCGTATTCCATGCCGTCGCCGAGGCTGGCAGCTTCACCCACGCCGGAGAGACGCTGAACCTCAGCCAATCCGCGGTCTCCCGCCAGATCTCGGCGCTGGAGGAGGCGCTGCAGGTCCCGCTGTTCCACCGGCACGCCCGCGGCCTGATCCTCACCGAGCAGGGCGAGAGCCTGAACCGCACGGTGCGCGAGGTGTTCGCCAAGCTCGCGATGACCGAGGCGCTGCTGACCGAGAGCAAGGAGAAGCCGGCGGGGCGGCTGAAGGTGACGACCACGGTCGGCTTCGGGTCCACTTGGCTGGCGCCGCGGCTGCAGGGCTTCCTCGAAATGTATCCCGACGTCACGATGACCCTGCTGCTCGACGACACCGACCTCGACCTCGCGATGCGGGAGGCCGATGTCGCCATCCGCATGCACCCGCCGAAGCAGCCGGATTTGGTGCAGCGGCATCTGATGCAGATCCAATGGCTAGTGGTGGCGCATCCGGACTACCTCGCCAAGCATGGCGCGCCGACCCGGCCGGAGGAGCTGGACGACCACAAGATCATCCTGTTCGGCGACTACCGTCCGCCGGTCGCCGACATCGACTGGCTGGCGGAGGCCGGGCGGCGCGCCGGTCAGCCGCGCCGCGCGCTGCTGGAGGTCAACAGCCTGCACGCGATGGCGCTGGCGATCCGCTCCGGCATGGGTATCGGCGTGCTGCCGGATTGGATGACGGACGACCTCGACGGGCTGACCCGGCTGCTGCCGGACCTCAAGGCGCCGAAGGTCGAGGTGTACTTCGTCTATCCAGAGGAGCTGCGCAACTCAAAGCGGGTCGCGGTGTTCCGGGACTTCCTGCTGGCCCGGCTCCAGGAGTTGCATTAACCGGGCGGCGGCTGCCCTGCCGCTCGCAAACGCACCGCCGGCCGTGCCGGCCAGCCCATCGGTGCGGCAGGCCTCGCCGGCGAACAGCAGGCGCTCTGCCGGAAAGGCCAACTCCAACTGCCGCCGCATCCCGGCCTGACCCGGCGGCGCATACGCGTAGGCGCCAAGCGTGAACGGATCCGTGGCCCAGCCGGTCATCACGGCGCCGTCCGCCAGACGCGCGGCGCTGCCCAGCATGGTCTGCAGTTCGGTCCGCGCCAGCGCCTCGGCGGCGGCAGGATCGCCTGCCACGTCCCAGGCGGCCCGTCCACCGACGAAGGCGATGACGTGGTTGGCACCCTGTGGCCAGGCGATGAACGCCATGTTGGCGCGGCCTGCGTGCATCTGCCGGACCAGGCCGGTGTTCGACGGCAGCCCTAGACAGTCCGGCCCGGCTGCCGGGAGTGCCACCTTTGACAACAGGCCCATCGGCAGCCCGGCAATCGCAGCCTGCACGGTGTGCGGCAGGGCCGGGGTGAAGCGGATCGCACCCGACGCCAGGACACCGGTAGATACGGTGACGATGCAGGCCGCCGCATAGATCGTGCCGCGCGCGGTCTCGACCCGCACGCCATCCGTGCCGTCCCAGGCGATCGCGCGTACGGGCGTATTGAGCTCGACCTCGGTCATCAGGCTACGAACGACAAAGGCGCCCAAGCCGCCGCGCACGTTCAGGTTCGCGCCATCCAGCCGGTTCTGGTGCCAGTCCCGAACGCTAAGCGCGTCTGCGTCAGCGGCAGCGATGATCGCGCCCTCCCATCCCGCGACCGTCGCTGCCCAAGGATCGTCCCGCATCGGCGCCATCGCCTCGGCGAGGCTGCGATCCCGTTGGCCCGGCGCCAACGCCGGCGCAACAACCTCGTCGAGACGATCCCAGGCAGCGGCATAGGCGTCTTGCTCCGCAGCGTCGGCAGGACGGTTGGCGACGAACAGGCGCTCGCTCCGGGCTGCGTCGGAGTCGATCAACGTATCCTTGGCGGGATCAGCCAGCGTCACCAACGGATTGCGATGGGCGGCATGCAGCCAGGATGCGCCGTGGTCGAACGCCGCATGGCCGAGCACCGCCGAGTGCGACGTGAAGGCGCGCCCGCCGATCCGGCCAGATGCCTCAAGCAGCGTAACCGGCACGCCGCGCCGGCGCAGATGGCGTGCAGCGGACAGCCCGGCCACCCCTGCCCCGACAACCGCCACGCCGCTGTCCCAAAGCGCGTTCACCAAATGGCCCGGATTGCGGCACCCGGTCGATTGGTTCGCTTTCCGGTTTCGAGCGGCATCGGATTTCCGATACCATCCCGACGCCGTAGTGCCAATGGACGGCGCTCCACGACGGCGCCGCCGACCTGTTGAGAGGCGTGCCACGGTGTTATCGTCGCGCATCCTACGTGCGGGGTTTGGATGTCGGGTTTCTTCGAGGATTTTGAACTCACGACCGCCCGGGTTGGCGATGGCGAGCTCCGGCTCCGTCATGGCGGCTCCGGCCCGCCACTGCTGTTGCTGCACGGCAACCCGCAGACCCACGCCATGTGGCACGCCATCGCCCCGGTCCTGGCGCGGGATTACACCGTCATCTGCCCGGACCTGCGCGGCTACGGCGGCAGCTTCAAGCCTGACCCGACCGCCGACCATGCGCCGTATGCCAAGATGGCCATGGCGCGGGATATGGCGGAGCTGATGGCAGGACTCGGCCACCAACGGTTCGGCGTCGTCAGCCACGATCGCGGCGCGCGGGTGGCGCACCGGCTGGCGATCGATCATCCCGCCGCCGTGCAGTCGCTCGCGGTCATGGACATCGTGCCGACGATCGAGCACTTCGAGCGCACCGACATGGCGTTCGCGCTCGGCTACTATCATTGGTTCTGGTTCGCCCAGCCGCACCCGTTCCCCGAGAGCCTGATCAATGCGGCGCCGGAGACCTGGTTCCACGCCCACACCTCGCGGGAGCCGAAGCCGCCAGGCTTCTTCTGCGAGGAGGCGCTGGCAGACTACCTGGCGGCGGCGCGCAACCCCGAAGCCATCGGTGGCATGTGCGAAGACTACCGCGCCGCCGCGTCGATCGACCTGGAGCATGACCGCGCCAGCCGCGCCGAGGGGCGCCGGGTCGAGTGCCCGATGCTGGTGCTGTGGGGCAGCAAGGGATACATCGAGAAGTGGTACGAGCCGCTGACGATCTGGCGCGGCTACTGCAACACCGAGGTCAACGGCAGCGCCGTCGATAGCGGGCATTATCTGGCCGAAGAGGCGCCGGAGCAGGTCCTGGCGCATCTGCGCGCGTTCCTGCCTTGAGGCGGGCCGCCGCACTCAACACAGGAGAAGCCGCCATGTCCGACGAAACTCCCCTGCTCCGGCAAGACCAGGATGGGATCGCCTGGCTGACGCTGAACCGCCCGGCCGCCCGCAATGCGCTGTCCGTGCCGCTGATGACTGCGCTGGAGGCGGCACTGGCCGACGTGGAAGCTGATCCCGTCATCCGCGTCGTGGCGATCGCCGGCGCCGGGCCGGCGTTCTGCGCCGGGCATGACCTGCGGGAGTTGCGTGGGCTACAACGGGAGGCGCAGGCGGCGCTGTTTGCCCAGTGCTCCCGCCTGATGCAGCAGATCGTCAGCCTGCGCGTGCCGGTGATCGCCCGGGTGCACGGCGTCGCCACCGCGGCCGGATGCCAACTCGTGGCAAGCTGCGACTTGGCCGTTGCGGCGGACACCGCGCGCTTTGCAACGCCCGGCGTCAACATCGGCCTGTTCTGCTCGACGCCCATGGTGGCGTTGTCCCGCGCCGTGAGCCGCAAGGCTGCGATGGAAATGCTGCTGACCGGCGAGATGCTGAACGCGCCTCGGGCTGCGGCGCTCGGCCTGATCAACCACGCGGTGCCCGAGGCCGCGCTCGACGATGCCGTTCGGACGCTCGCACAGAAGATCGCGTCCAAAAGCCCGGTAATCGTCGGCCTCGGCAAGCCGGCATTCTACGCTCAAGCGGAGATGCCGCTCGCCGATGCCTACGCCTATGCCGCCGCGGTCATGCTGCGCAACATGCAGGAGCGGGACGCACATGAGGGGATCGACGCGTTCCTCGAAAAGCGCGCCCCGGTTTGGGGTTAGCGCTCCAGAAGACAGGCCCGCGCCAAGCCCCTTGCGGCCTCAGCCTAGCAGGTCCTCGATCAGGATCGGCGTCTTGCGCACGCGGATGCCGGTCGCGTGATAGACCGCGTTGGCGATGGCGGCCGGCATTCCGACGATGCCGATCTCACCCACCGCCTTGGCGCCGATCACGTTCACCACCGTGTCCGTCTCGTCCACGATCTCCGCCGTGACCTCGCCGATGTCGGCGCAGGACGAGATATGATAGCCCGCCAGGTCCTGGTTGGCGAAGCGCGCGCGGGGATGGTCCACCTGGCTCTGCTCCAGCAAGGCGAAGCTCGCGCCCCAGACCATGCCGCCGGCCAGGTTGCTGCGTGCCGTGCGCGGGTTGACGATCCGGCCGCAGGCGAAGGCGCCGACCATGCGGGACACGCGGATCGTGCGCAGCAGCGGATCGACCCGCACCTCGGCGAACTGCGCGCCGAACGAGTAGATCGCGTGCGTCTTGGTGATCGGCCCCTCCAGCGCGAAGCCGCCCAGCAGGCTCGCCTGCATCTTCTCGGCGTCCATCAGGTCGGGCTTCCACTCGGCGCTGGCGTCCAACGAGCCGGCCGGCGACGCCTTCAGGATGTCGGCCAGGGGGTGCGCCGTGCCGTCGGCGCCGACGACTTGGCCGCCGGCGAACCGCAGCGTTGCGGGATCGCGCCCGGCGAACGGTCCCTTTTCGGCGGTTGCGACCGACAGCAGCTTATCGCGCAGCGCCATGGCCGCCATGTGCACCGCGGACCCGGCGGACCCCGTCGTGACCGAACCGCCGGACATCGGGCCGGACGGCAGGTCGCTGTCGCCAAGCTCCACCCGAACCTGTTCGTCCGCCACGCCCAGCACGTCGGCCGCGACCTGGCCCAGCACGGTGTAGGCGCCGGTCCCGACATCGTGCGCCGAGGTGCGCACCCGCAGCAGCCCATCCGCCGACAGCGCGACATGGGCCGCGGCCGGCACCATGGCCGATGGATAGGTGGCGGTGGCGCAGCCATAGCCGATCAGCACGCCGTCGTCCGTCCGCATGGAACCGATGCCGGGCGTGCGCTTGTCCCAGCCGAACAGCTCGGCGCCGCGACGGTAGCACTGCACGAGTGACCGGCTGCTCCAGGGCAGGCCTTTCACCGGATCGAACTTCGGCTCGTTCTTAATCCGCAGCTCGATCGGGTCCATCTCCAGCGCGACCGCAAGCTCGTCCACGGCGCTTTCAAAGGCGAAAAACGACGACGCCTCGGCCGGCGCGCGCTGGAAGCCGGGGGTGTTCACGTCGGTCGCAACGGTCGATTCGGACGTCTTGATGTTCGGGATGTCATACATGCGCGAGGTGACGTTGGTGCCGGGGAAGGCGATGTGGTCGATCTCCGAAGTCTGCCCCACCGCCTCGTGGATCATCGCCACCATGGTGCCATTGCGCTCGGCCCCGAGCGCGATGCGGTTGCGGGTAGCCGGGCGGAACGAGCCGACGGTGAACATCGCGTCGCGCGGCACCACCAGCTTGACCGGCCGACCCAGCCGCCGCGCCGCGGCAGCGACCAGCACGGTATGCGGCAGCAGCGTCGCCTTGCCGCCGAACGCGCCGCCGATATAGGGCGAAACCACGTGCACCTCCTCGGCCGCGATGCCGAAGATGGTGGCCAGGGCGGCGCGCTGGCCCATGACCCACTGGCTCGGCGAGTGCACCGTCAGCTTGCCGTCGTTCCAGCTCGCGGTCGTCGCATACAGCTCCATCGGGTTGTGGTGCTGCGCCGGGGTCGAATACTCCTGATCGACGCGCACCGCGGCCTGCGCCATTGCTGTGTCCGCGTCGCCGACGGTGATCTCCGGCTTTTCCACGGTCTGCACCACGCGGCCGGGATCGTCCATGGCGGCGGCGGCGGGCTGAGTTGCGTACTCCAGGTTGAGCGCCCGCGCCGCCTGCTCGGCTGCCTCGGTCGTGTCGGCCACTACGAGGCCGACGATCTGCCCGGAATAGTGCACCTCGTCCGAGGTGAGCGGCATGAAGGAGGACTGCATGTGCCCGCCCTTCATAATGAAGGTCTCGCCGCCAAGGTCCTGGTTCATGTCGCGGTGGGTGAGCACGAGCTGCACGCCCGGCACGGCCTCGGCGGCCGTGGTGTCCACGCGGGTGATGCGGCCGCGCGGCACGGAACTCAGCGTGAGCGCGGCGTAGGCGGTGCCAACCTGGCCGAAATCCGCGGCGTAGCGGGCGGTGCCGGTGGCCTTGGCGGAGGCGTCGCGACGGGTGATGGGGGTGCCGATGCTGCCGTCCATGATCAGATCCTCTTGCTGGCGACCAGGACCGCACGCGCGACGGCGCGGGCACCCAGTTCGATCTTGAAGCCGTTCTCGGCCAATGGTTTTGCGTCCGCAAAGCCGGCGTGCCCGGCGGCGAGCGCGGTCTGTTCGTTCAGGGTAACGCCGCTCAGCGCTGCTTCGGCTGCCTGCGAGCGCCAAGGCTTGGTGGCAACGCCACCCAGCGAGACGCGGGCGCTTTGCACCACGTTCCCCTGCATCTCCAATGCCACGGTGGCGGAGACCACGGCGTAGGCGTAGCTCTGCCGGTCGCGCACCTTTAGGTAGGTCGAGCGGCGTCCGGCCGGAGTCGCCTGCACCAGGATGGCGGTAATGATCTCGCCGGGGCGGAGTGTCGTCTCCGCCGCAGGATCATCGTCATAGGCGACGTGCAGCTCGGCAAACGGGATCGTGCGGGTGCCGCTGGCCGAACTGACCTCGACCGAGGTGTCGAACGCGGCGAGCGCGTTGCCCCAGTCGCCGGGGTAGGTGGCGATGCATCGTTCAGATGTGCCGAACAGCGCCATGTCGCGGGTGATGCCGTCCAGCGCGCTGCAGCCGCTCCCGGGCACGCGCTTGTTGCAGGCGGACACGCCGTCGCGGAAATACACGCACCGCGTCCGCTGCAGCAGGTTGCCGCCGACCGTCGCCGCATTGCGGAGTTGCTGCGAGGCGGCGAGCTGCAGGCTCTCGGCCAGGGCGGGATAGTCGCGCAGCAGGGTGGCATCCTCGGCGACATCGGCCATGCGGGCCAGCGCGCCGAAGCGCAGCACCGGGCCGGAGGTATCGAAGGCCGCAAGCTCGGTCAGGTGGCCGATATCGACGATGCTGGACGGGGCTGCAAGGTCGCCGCGCATCAGATCGACCATGGTGGTGCCGCCAGCGAGCAGCGCGGCCCCGGGATGCTGCGCCAATTGGAACGCCTCGATGAGCGAGGATGGGCGGGCGTAGGTGAAGGGCTGCATGTCAGGCGGCCTTCTGCTGGGCGACGTCGCGCACGGCGGCGACGATGTTCGGGTAGGCGCCGCAGCGGCATAGGTTGCCGCTCATGTATTCGCGGATCTCGGCGTCGGTGCGGGCATGGCCCTCGGTGACGCAGGCCACCGCGGACATGATCTGCCCCGGCGTGCAATAGCCGCACTGCAGCGCGTCATGCGCCACGAAGGCCGCCTGCATCGGATGCAGCGCACCGTCGGCGCCGCTCAGACCCTCGATCGTGCGGATGTCGCGCCCCTGCGCCGCGGCGGCCAGCATCAGGCAGGCGAGCTGCCGGCGGCCGTCGATATGGACGGTACAGGCGCCGCAGGTGCCGTGGTTGCAGCCGACCTTGGTGCCGGTCAGGCCAAGGTGCTCACGCAGGGCATCCAGCAGGGTGGTCCGCGGGTCGAGCGCAAGCGGGTGATCGTGGCCGTTCACCCGCAAGCTCACGGGCAACGGCGTTTCTGGAAGCATGGTATCGGACATTATTAACCCCTTGGCTGTATCAAAAGCGGTAACGGCTAGCCCAGCGCTATGGGACGGAGGTATGAGTGGCGCATGAACGGCGACTGACATGCGGTGTTGCCGAGATATGACCTGATCGCCAAATCTGAACACCCACGCTCGAAGCAGAAATTGACTGCACAGTTCGATCGGGCAAGATGTTGGACGGTGACTGCGGCGTCGCGGCCCGATGCCGACAGAAGAGCTATTTATCCCCGATACCGGTTAAGCGCAACGCCGCCCGCCGCCGTCGCGTTCCCCGGCCGAACGTTTGACATCCATGGAAGCGCTACCGTTGAGGCCAATCGCCCTGGAGCGCATCACTGGAAGCCGGCTTTGCAGCCGCACTCCGCTTCAGTGGGGCGAGGTCAACCCTGCGCAGTCGGACGCACGACAATCTCGCCCACGTCAACGTCGGCCGGCTGTTCGATCGCAAACGCAATCGCGCGGGCAATCGCATCCGGCGACATCGCGAACTCGTCCCGGGAGGCTTCAAGCTGGGCTTTCACCTCCGGATTTGTCACAGTTTCCACGAAGTCCGTCCGGACGAAGCCAGGCGAAATGATCGTGACGCGCAGCTTGCCGCCGGCCTCCTGGCGCAAACCCTCGGAGATGGCGCGCACGGCGAACTTCGTGCCGGAATAGACCGACATGGTGGGTCTGGTGATAAGTCCTGCTGTGGAGGCGGTGTTGACGAAATGCCCGAAACCCTGCTTGCGGAAAACCGGCAGCGCTGCCGCGATGCCATACAGGACACCTTTGACATTGATGTCGATCATCTCCTCCCACTCCTCGACGCGCAGGTCATCGAGGGGAGAGAGCGGCCCAACGCCTGCATTGCTGACGAGAACGTCAAGCTTGCCGTACCGCTCGCATGCCAAATTGACGAGATCGGCTAGATCGTCGCGCTGTTTTACGTCCGTGCGTGCGTAGGCTGCCTCACCACCCGCTGCCGCGATGCGGCCAGCGAGGACCGCAAGGCGATCCGATCGGCGCGCGCCGAGCACAAGCTTTGCACCGCGCTCAGCGAGCAGGAGCGCCGTCGCCTCGCCAATTCCCATCCTTCAGCGATACCGGTCCGGAAGCTGAAAGTTTGGTTGCCGGAGATTTCAGCCGATTGGCGGGCGATGCACGGCATAGCCGAACCGGCGCTCCAGCGCGCGAGCGATGGCAAGCGCCGGCGCCTCATCGAACACTCCGCTCCAGACGCAGATCGTGTGCGGCACTTCGTGTTGCGGCCCTGGCTCCTCCTCGCCGAGATCCAGCCTCGCACGGGCGAGCGACATCGTGCCGCGTGTGGGCGCCTGCTGGAGGCCGGTGGGCAGGCACAGGCAGGGGTGGCCGGTGAAGTTGGTGATGATCAGCATCGGTCCGGTCAGGCTGGGGCCAATGATGGCGTCCACGTCGCAGAACAGCCCGGCCATCACCTGCATGATCATTCGACGAAAACGGTCGAGCTGCACGTGATCCACCGCTGAGAGGAAACGCGCCTTGCGGAACGCATTTGGCCACGCCTCCTTGGACTGCCACGTCAGGGCGTCATCGCAGTCCGACAGCGTCAGCGTCTCGAACGAGGCGGCGGCCTCGGCGAACAGCACGCTCATCAGCGCGTCGTAGGGCAGGTCGGGCCGGTTCAGCGGCACGAGCGTCACCCCAAGCTCGCCCGCCGCCTGCAATGCTGCGCGGTCCATGGCGTGGGCCTCGACGAAATCCGCCTCGACGTAGCCCAGCCGCAGCCCGGCGACCGGGCGCGCGCTGTCCCAGCCGAACGGCGCAGCGATCTGGAAGGGGTCGAGCGGGTCGGCGCCGCGAATATTGTCCAGCACCAGCGCGGTGTCCTCGACCGTCCGGCAGATCGCGCCGATCTTGTCGAGCGACGGGCAAAGCGCCATCGCCCCGCGGCGCGACACCCGGCCGAAAGTGGGACGCAGCCCGACCGTGCCGCAGCGGGTGGACGGGGCGACGATCGACCCCAACGTCTCGGTGCCGATCGAGAAGCCAACCAGCCCGGCCGCCGTCGCTGAGGCGGAGCCGGCGCTCGATCCGCTTGAGCCCTCCTCGGTGTTCCAGGGATTGCGCGTGCGCCCGCCATGCCAGAGATCGCCATAGGCCAGGGCGCCTACCGTGGTCTTGCCGAGCAGCACCGCGCCGGCCCGGTGCAGCAGCGCGGTGATGTGGGCATCCTCGGCGGGCACCTGGCCGCGATACGGCTCCGCACCCCATGCGGTCTCGACCCCGGCGGTGTCGATGATGTCCTTCATTCCATAGGGGATGCCGTGCAGCGGACCGAGCCACGTGCCCCGCCGCAGCATCTGGTCCAGCTTCGCCGCGCGCGCCCGGGCGGCGTCGGCTGTCACCACGGCGAAGCACTCGAGCCGCGGGCCGATCGACGCGATGCGGGCGAGATAGATGTCGGCGAGGCGCGCGGCGGCAAGGTGACCGCGACGTATCCAGGCGCCTTGGTGCGTGACCGGCGCGTAGGCGATTACAGTGTCGTCATCCGGGAGCGCCGGGGCGTCATCGGATAGGCGCAGCTCGTCCGGCGGCGGCATGATGAAACCAGGCAGCCGCGGATCGAAGCGGGTAGCGGGGGCCAGCGTGGCGGGCAGCGGTATCGCGCGCCGGCGCAGTGCGAGCTGGGTCTGTGCCAGCAGGTTGTCCGCCATCAGCTCGCGTTCGGCATCCGTGTAGCTGACGCCAAGCAGGCTCTCTGCGGCCGCGATGGTCGCGGATGAGGGCACTGCCGTCGCATTGAACTCCACCATTGCGTTTTTGCATCCCTGATTGCCGCGTTGCGAGGACCGGGCGATAGTGCCGCCTTGATGTGGCGGCCACAACCACGCTTGAGCAACAACAAGGGATGGCACGCATCCTGCACAGCCCCGCACGTCGAGCCATGCGGCGTGTGAGAGGACGCCACACCGACCAGCGCGCACCAGCGCACGCCGGCACGGCTTCATCCGCCCGGACCACCAATGGCGGATTTACGCCATCGTTGCAGAGCATTTCTCGCAATATCTGTAGCTGCGTCCCGCAGGGCACCACTGGGCGGCAAGCTTGGTCCCGACATGGTGAAGCTTGCCGTCCAGTCTATCAACGAATGAGTATCGCAGAGTTTAAATCGAGAAATCTCGTCGATCCGGTGCCTATCGAGACCGATGCATACTTAAGCTACCACAACGAGAACTTTGTAACCCCGAAGTGACAACTAGCCACGGTTCACCCACGGCAGAGTTGTCGGCAGCGCAGGACGGTGAACCCAGCCAGGTAAGAAACCGGGCACGGTCCGCACCGTCCAACCATGAGGGGAGACGACGTTGAAGCACCGCCGGCCCGAAACTTGCCTGTTGCGAAGAGTGGATCAATCTTGGGCATCTGGCATGTGCCGCCTCGCCCTGGTGGCCACGCTCCTGATTGCCGGCCGGGCCTATGCGGCGGCGCCGCCCGACGCCGACCCGGCGCTCGCCCCTTGGTTCCGCGGCCTGCAAGCACCCGACACCGGCCAGTCCTGCTGCTCGATCACGGATTGCCGCTCGACGGAGGCCCGGACCAGGGAAAATCACTACGAGGTCCTGATCGGCGACCGATGGCTGACCGTGCCATCCGAGAAGATCCTGAGCCGCTCCGACAACCCCACCGGCCGCGCGGTCGTATGCTGGACGCCATCGCTCGGGATCATGTGCTTTGTGCATGGACCGGAGGGCTGATGCTGCGCCTGGAGCAGGCGGCAGCCGCGCTGTTCGGACCTCTGTGATCGCTGTGCCGACCAGCTTCCCATGACACCGGGACGTGCTATCGTTGCGGCCCTGATGAGACCGAAGCATCCTGCCGGCCCGCGCTGCTCCGTCCTCGGCCTCCTCATGGCCATGCTGGCGTTGCTCGGCCAGATTGCCCTCGGCCCGATCACGCTAGCTTCGGCAGCATTCTCGGACACCGCCCTTTTTGGCGACGTCCCGATCTGCCACGCGGGGGCGCCGGTCGGATCAGGCAACGGAGCGCCTGCGGGCCACACGCAGCATGGGATACCCTGCGCGCTCTGCCCGGCCTGCCACGCGCTCGCGGCGGCCGCGTTCCTACCCGTGCCGGCACCGCAGCCCCTGGCGCCGCCTATGGCCCTGGCCGCCCGGCACACATGGCCACCACCGGCGCGGGCGCCGCCAGTGGCTGCCATCTTTCCAGCCACTTACCCTACCGGACCACCCAACCTGGCCTGACCGGAGCCTCCCCCGGCGGCGGCGTTCTTCGCGCGGCTGCCCCTTCCGTTTCAGATGCCAGGAGCACATCCCATGACACGCACGACCATTGCGGCGGCAACCGCCGTCTGCCTGTCTGCCCTGCTTGGCGGGCCGGTGGCCTACGCCCATGCCATCGCCGACGCCCGCGCTTTCCCCGTCACCCTGACCATCGACGACCCCGGCGTCGCCGACGAGGCGTCGATCCCCGCCTTCAGCTTCCAGCAGCAAGCAACGGACCCGGGCACCGGACCTCTGGCCGGTTTGTGGGGGTGATCACGCAACTGCACCTGTTCTTCGACGACCTGTTCTCGAACAGCCTTGGCAAGCCGCTCTTCACATACTGATCCGGGAGACTCTCCATGCACGCGTTCATCCGCGCCGTCACCGCAGCGCTCTTTCTGTTCGCACCCACCCTCGCCCACGCGCACGCGCAGCTGCGCCAGGCTGATCCACCGGTGGGCGGGACGGTCCACAGCCCGCCGGCGCAGGTGGAGTTGACCTTCAGCGAGGCCGTCGAGCCACGCTTCAGCACCATCACGGTTGCCGACGCTGCCGGCGTCGAGGTGGACAAGCGCGACCTGCACGCGGTGCCCGGCGATGCCAAGCACCTTGCCGTCAGCCTCGGTGCCCTGCCACCCGGCACTTACACGGTCATCTGGCATGCGACCTCGGTCGACACCCATAGGACCGAGGGCACGTTCAGCTTCACCGTCGCGCCATAGATAGAGAGAGCGTGTTTCCCATCGAGGGCGGGCCCACACTCGTTCTCGTGCGGATGGCCGCCGATGCGGCGCTGCTGTCGCAGTTCGGGGCGTTGCTGGCCGCGGCATGGCTTGCCCCGCCCGTGCTGGCGCTGCTCGGCCGGGGCGCGTCGGCAGTTGCCAAGCGGCTGGCTTGGGTGGCCGGGCTCTCCATCCTCGCGGCCGTGCTGCTGACCCTGGGCTGGCTTGCCGTGCAAAGCGCCGTGCTCGCCGGCTCCGCGTCCGCTGCGCCACTGGTGTTGCAGGAGACGCTGTTCGGCCACCTCGTGCTGGCGCGCCTGGGCCTCCTCTGCCTCGCAGGGCTTGCCCTAGCCCGGCATCGGCCCTGGCTCGCCACGGTGCTGGCCGGCGCCGCCGTGGCGAGCCAGGCCGGGCACGCCCATGCCTGGGCCATGTACGACGGGCCAAGCTGGCTGCTGCTGTCCGGCGCGGTCCACCTGCTGGCGGCTGCCGCCTGGCTGGGCAGCCTGGCGCCGCTGCTGATGCTGGTTGCGGCGGCACCGCCTGGGGTGGCGGCCATCGCATCCGCGCGCTTCTCGCCGCTGGGCACCGCGTGCGTGCTCCTGCTGGCCGGCACGGCGCTGTTCCAGGCCAGCGTTCTGGTCGGGACGCTGCCTGGCCTCACTGGGACGGGCTACGGCCTGGTCACGCTGGTCAAGCTGGGCCTGTTTCTCGGGCTGCTGGGCTTTGCCGCACGCAACCGGTTCCGGCTGACCCCAGCGCTCAGCGGCGGAGTGCCCGGGGCGGCCAAACGCCGCTTGGTGCGCAGCATCGCCGCAGAAACCGTGGTGGGCCTGTTGGCCGTCCTTGCCGCGGGCATCCTAACCAGCCTGCCGCCCGCCATGCACGAGCAGCCGCTGTGGCCCTTTCCCTGGCGGCTGAGCCTGGACGCGGTGCGGGAGGACGCGTCGTTGCGCCAGGAAGCTGCGCTGGCCGGCGTCGTCCTTGCGTCGGCAGCGGTCGTGGTCACTGCAGCAGTTCTACGCAGGTTGCGCGCCCGCTGGCTCATCGCGCAGGCCAGCGCAGTTGCCGCCTTCCTCGCCCTGCCGCATCTGGACCTGCTGCTGGCCGAGGCATATCCGACCCAATACTGGCAGTCGCCCACGGGGTTCGCCAGCGCCTCGATCGCGGACGGCGCCGCGCTCTACCCCGCACACTGCGCAAGCTGCCACGGTGCCGAGGGCCATGGCGACGGCCCGGCTGCAGGCAACCTTCCCGTGCCGCCCGTGGATCTGACGGCCGAGCATCTATGGGCGCATGAGGATGGAGAGCTGTTCTGGTGGCTGTCGCACGGCATTGCAGCGCCCGATGGCAGCTTGGCCATGCCAGGCTTTGCGGACGCACTGACCGAGGGCCAGCGCTGGGCGCTGATCGACTGGGTCCGGGCCAACAATGCCGGGGTCGCCTGGGCAGCAACAGGCACCTGGCCACAGCCAGTCCAGGCCCCTGGCCTGGAGGCCTCTTGCCCTGGCAGGCGCAGCGTGACGCTCGAAGCTCTGCGCGGCCAGGTGGTCCGAATCGTGTTCGGGCCAGCCCGCGCGATGCCTGGCGTGGTCACGATCCAAATGGCTTTCTCGCCCGTCCAGCCGGATACAGAAACGTGCGTTGCGGGCGGCGACGCGATGCTGCGGGCCTATGCAGTCGTAACCGGTGGGACGCCAAACGGCTTGGCCGGCACACAGATCCTCGTTGACGGCGGGGGCTGGCTTCGCGCCTTGCAGCGACCCGGTGCCACGTCGAGGTGGAGCAACCCCAGCACACTCGCCCACGCGGTCCGAGACATCGAGGCACATCCGCTTGCCGAAAGCCCGCATCGCCACGCGGGGATGAGGATGTAGCGCATTGGGCTGCGCTGACGCCCTCAGGGTTCTGAAAAGGCGGGCGATGCCGCAGTTACGGGACGGGTGAGGTCGGATCCCGTCCACAGCAGCGTAGCCGGGGCAATCGGTGCGCCGCGGGCGGCCAGTTCCGGCGCGGGCAGCACATCGCAGCTCGGCCACAGGCCCGTCTCGAGCGCGCCGGCGTAGCCCTCCGGAAGGCCCGCCTCCCGCATCGCTCTCGCGGCACTCCGGTAGTCGTAGTCGAACGCGACGTGCTCGATGGTCAGCCCGTTCGGCTCCGGGGACAGCACGCTGAACCAGGCGCGTCGGGTGCCGTCATTGGCGGGCATCCCGATGGCGCCGCTGTTGTGCCACAACCGGCCCTCGACAGCCTGGGTGAACGGCAGGCCGCAATGTCCGGCAACAACGCCGTCATAGCCGGGCGGGACGGTGCCGCCCGTCGAGGCAAAGACGAACTCGTTGATCACGCCAGCGCTGCCATGCACGACGGCCAGCCGGTGGCGCCCGAGTTGGAGATCAATCTGTCGCGGCAGCGCACCCATCCAGTCCAGCGCCGAACGATCCAGCGCCGCCGACGCGTGCGCGAACCACGCCCCGGATAGAAGGTCGCATGCCGAACCCGGCGCGAACCCGCAGCCGCAATCCGCAGCACCCGCCGCCAGTTGCTCCTCGCAGTTGCCCATCACGACGTGCACGCCGGCGTCCCGCATCAGCGCCACGGTTGCCGCCGGGTCCGCGCCATAGGCCACGACGTCGCCGGTGCACACCATCCGTTCCGGCGGGATGCCGCGCTGTGCGGCGTGCGTCAGCAGCGCCTCGGTCGCCTGGAGATTGCTGTAGCAGCCGCCAAACACCAATACGGCATCGTCGGCCAGGATTTCGGGATGGGACATGCCGGCAGCATAGCCTGTCGCATTCTGCGTCGCCACTATATGCAGGCGGCGAATTAGCCGAGGACGCTGCATGATCTCCCGCCGTCATCTGATCGCCGCCACTCCCCTGCTCGGCCTGGCTGGACGCGCACGCGCGGCGGACGCGCCGATCCGCTTCGCCGTTGGCCCGTTCCAGCCCACGGCCGGCGACACCAAGCGGGCCTATGAGCCGTTCTTCGCCTATCTGGGCGAGGCGCTCGGCCGGCCATACGAGTTGATAGTGACGACCGACTGGGCCGGCATCGCGGTGGCGCTTGCGAACGGCCAGGTGGATTGCGCCTGGATGGGGCCGTGGGGCTATATCCTCGCGAAGGACCGTTCGGGGGCGGAGGCGCTGGCGACCGTCCAGTACAACGGAAAGCCGACCTACAACGCGATCATCATCGCCAGGCCGGACCTGAATATCGCACATTTCCCCGAAGACGCGCGCGGCATGTCGGTCAGCTTCGCCGATGCCGGATCGACCAGCGGCTGGCTGATCCCGAACTGGTGGTTCCTGACCCACGGCATCGATGTGAAGACCTACTTCAAGTACCGCGACGGCGCCTCGCACCCGGCGAACGACATCGCGGTCGCCACTGGGCAGGTTGATCTCGCGACCGACTACGACCGCAACCTCAATGCGATGATCGAGGCCGGGCGGATCAAGGTGGACCAGGTCAAGGTGGTGTGGACGTCCGACCCGCTGCCGAACGACGCCCTGGCGGTCCGCCGCGACCTCGACCCCGCGGTCAAGCAGGCCATCCTGCAAGCGGCCCTGAAGATCGACGCGGCGCAGGCGGCCAAGGTCCTACCCGCGCACTACACCGGCTGGGTCGCGGCCCGGCCCGACAGCTACGCCGACATCGAGGCCGCCGGCCGTGCGCTGCACAAGCTGCAAGGGAGTTGATGCAGCAGGCGGCGGTGCTGCCAGCCGCCCGATGGGCGGCGGGGCTGTTGGCCACCCGATGGGCGGCGGGGCTGCTGGCCGCCGCCGTCCTCTATGGCGCCTGCCTTTGGGTCGTCTCGCCGGATCTGCCGCGGCTGTGGGCGGGGCTGCCGCGGTTGCTCCGGTGGCTCTCCACCTCCTTCCCGCCCGACTTCTCCGACCCCGGCGACCTCGCGCTGCGAGCGGCGGAGACCGTAGCGATCGCCACCCTCGGCACCACGCTGGCTGCCTTGGCGGCGTTGCCGCTCGTGCTGTTCGCCGCCCGTCCCGTGGTCCCGGTGGCGTGGCTGTACCACCCGGTCCGCGGCCTGCTGGATCTGCTGCGCGGCGTGGACGGCTTCGTCTTTGCCCTGATCTTCGTGGCTGCGGTCGGTCTCGGCCCGTTCGCGGGCATGCTGGGCGTGGCGCTGCACAGCACCGGGTCGATCGCCAAGCTGTGGTCCGAGGCGCTGGAGGCGGCCGACCTGGCGCCGGTGCAGGCCGCCCTGTCCGCCGGCGCCTCCCGCGCGCAGGCGGCGACGGTCGTGCTGCTGCCCGGCGCGCTGCCGCAGATGGCCTCGACGATGCTGTACGTGTGGGAGTTCAACATCCGTGCCTCGACGGTGCTGGGCCTGGTCGGCGCGGGCGGCGTGGGCCAGGAACTGAAGAACGCGGTCGATCTGCTGGATTTCGCCAGGGTGCTCGCCATCCTGATCGTCATCGTCGCCCTCGTGCTGATGGCCGACCGGATCTCGGCCCGGCTGCGGGCAGCCCTGCTCTGACCATGGCCGCGCTCACCGTCCGCGACCTGGCCGTCGAGCGCGGCGGATGCCTGGTCCTGTCGGGCGTCTCGCTCACGGTCTCTCCCGGGGAAATCGTGGCGATCGAGGGCGCGTCCGGCGTCGGCAAGACCACCCTGGTGCACGCGATCGCCCGGCTGATCGCCTCGACCGGACGCATCGAGGGCGCCCGGCCGGCCGTGGTGTTCCAGCAGCACGCCTTGGCACCCCGGCTCACGGCCCGCGCCAACGTGCTGGTCGGCGCACTGGGCCGAATCGGCTTCTGGCGCGCGACGCTCGGTTGTTGGCCGGCGCGGGAGGTGGCGTTGGCGGAGAACTGCCTGGCACGGGTCGGGCTGGCCGGGCTTGGGCAACGCCGGGCCGATACCCTGTCGGGCGGCCAGCGGCAGCGTGTCGCCATCGCCCGTGCGCTTGCCCAGCGTGCGACGGTGCTGCTGGCCGACGAGCCCGTCGCTAGTCTCGATCCGGGAAATGCGGAGACTATCTTGGGCCTGTTGCGCGACCTGGCGCGTCGGGATGGGCTGGCGATCCTGGTTTGCCTGCACCAGCCCGCCCTGGCACAACGCTTCGCCGACCGGCGCCTGGGCCTGAGCATGGCGGGGCTGACCCTGTTGGACGCAAAAACCCTGCCTGAATGCTCCAACTGAAACCCCAGCGGCCCGCTAAAGCATTGCGAGCGCGACCTTGCGGCGGGGCGGCGGAAAAGCAGCGTCGATCTCCGCTAGGTCCTGCTCCGACAGTCGCAGCGCCGCCGCTGCAGCGTTTTGCCGGACATGGGCGCTGTCGGACGCCTTTGGAATCGAGACGACGCCGGGCTGCGCCAGCGTCCAGGCGATCGCGATCTGCGCCGGCATGGCGTCGTGCCGCCGGGCGATGTCCGCCAGCGCCCTCGACCGCAGCAACGCGCCGCCCTGGCCGACGGGCGAGTAGGCCATCACCGGCATTCCATGCTCGCGCGACCAGGGCAGCAGGTCGAACTCGATGCCACGGGCGCCGACATTGTATAGCACCTGGTTCGCGCTGCACCCCGGCGGCAGCTTCGCCATGTCGGCCACGTCGAAGTTGGAGACACCCCATGCGCGGATATGTCCGGCCTCCCGCAGCGTCTCGAACCCGGCGACGGTCTCGGCCAACGGCGTGCCGCCGCGCCAATGCAGCAGATAGAGGTCCAGGTAGCCGGTCCGCAGCCGCTTCAAGCTGCGCGCGCAGGCCGCCGCCACGCCGGCGCGGCTGGCGTTGTGCGGATAGACCTTCGACACCAGGAACACCCGGTCGCGCTGCCCGGCGATCGCGTCGGCCACGACCTCCTCCGCCGCACCCTCGCCATACATTTCCGCCGTGTCGATCAGCGTCATGCCGAGATCGATGCCCAGCCGCAGCGCCGCTACCTCCTGCGCGCGGGGCCGCCCTTCTCCCATGTGCCAGGTGCCCTGCCCCAGCCGCGGCATAACGTCTTCAGGCATCGGCGACCTCCTCGGCCCGGCGCAGCAGGCGCAGGAAGTTGCCGCCCCACAGCGCCGCGATTTCGGCTGCGTCGTAGCCGCGGCGGACCAGCTCGGCGGTCAGGTTGCCGCTCTCCGACGCGTCGCGCCAGCCGGAGAAGCCGCCGCCGCCGTCGAAGTCCGAGCTGATGCCGACATGCGCCAGGCCGCAGCGCTTCACCACATAGTCGATGTGATCGACGTAATCGGACACCGTCACGCCGTCGGCGCGCCCGCCGGGCCGGACAAAGCTTGGCACCGCCGTGATGTTCACCATGCCGCCGCAGTCGCGCAGCGCGTCCAGCATCAGGTCGTCCACGTTGCGCGGCACGTCGCACAGCGCCCGTACGCAGGAGTGCGTCGCCAGCACCGGAGTGCGCGACAGCATGGCCGCCTGCAGTGCGCCCTGCGCCGATACGTGGGAGATATCGACCAGCATGCCCAGCCGGTTCAGCTCCAGGACGGCCGCGCGGCCAAGCTCGCTCAGGCCGCCGTGCAGCGTCTCCGCGTCGCCCAGGTCCTTGCGGGGGTTGCTGCTGTCGGCCAGCGCGTTGTGCCCGTTATGCGTGAGCGTCAGGTACCGCGCGCCCTTGGCCCGGAACGCGGCCAGCAGGCCAAGGTCCTCGCCCATCGCGTGACCGTTCTCGACCGCGGGGATGATGACCGTCGCACTCTCCCGATGCGCCGCCTCGATCGCGTCCACGGTGCTGGCAACCCGGGTCTCGACGCCATCGGCATCGCGTGCCATGCCGTTGATCGCGTCCAGCATGGCGAGCGCCCGGCTGCTTGCGGCCTCCCAACCCTCGGGCGTACGCGGCCCCTGCGGCACGTAGGCGATGAAACATCCGGCACCCATGCCGCCCGCCCGCATCTTCGGCAGGTCCACCCGGCGGCCGGTCTGGTCGCGCGGGCTGTCCGAAAAGAAGTCCGGGCCGGCAGGCCAGGGGATGTCGATATGCGTGTCGAGCGCTAGCAGCGACGCGTGCAGGGCCACAGGGTCCATTCCAGAGTCCATCGTCAAAACCCCACGCGGTCCCCGCCCTTGAGATGCAGGATCGCCCGCGCCTCCTGCGGCGTCGCGATCTCCAGGCTCAGTTCCTCCAGGATATGCTTGATCTTCGCGACCTGCTGGGCATTCGACTTGGCCATCTGACCCTTCCCGATATACAGGCTGTCCTCCAGCCCGACGCGGACGTTGCCGCCCATGATGCCGGCCATGATGGTGAACGCCATCTGGTGCCTCCCGGCCGCCAGCACGGACCAGACGTAATCCTTGCCGAACAGCCGGTCCGCCGTCTCCTTCATGAACATCAGGTTGCGGTGCTCCGAACCGATGCCGCCCAGGATGCCAAAGATGGTCTGCACGAACAGCGGCGGCTCGACAACCTTGCGCTCCAGCATGTAGGCCAGATTGTACAGGTGCCCGATGTCGTAGCACTCGAACTCGAACCGCGTGCCGTGATCGCGGCCGAGCGTGCCCACGATGCCCTCGATGTCGCGGAAGGTATTGCGGAAGATGTGGTTGTCGGTGCCAGCGAGGTAGGGCTTCTCCCAGTCGTGCTTCCACTCGGTGATCTTGTCCGCGGCGCGGGAGATGTTGAAATTCATCGAGCCCATGTTGAGGCTGCACATCTCGGGCTTGGCCTGCATCGGCGCGGCGAGGCGTTCCTCCAGTGTCATCTTCAGGCCGCCGCCGGTGGTGATGTTCAGCACCGCGTCGGTTGATTGCTTGATGGTGGGCAGGAAGCGCATGAACACGGCAGGGTCAGGCGTGGGCTCGCCGGTCTGCGGGTCGCGGGCGTGCAGGTGGATGATGGCGGCGCCGGCCTCGGCGGCCTCGATCGAGCTTTGGGCGATCTGTTCCGGCGTGATCGGCAAGGCGTCCGACATGCTGGGGGTATGGATGGCGCCGGTGATGGCGCAACTGATGATGACTTTGTTGGACATGGACGGCTTCCCCGTAATGGCGTTGCCGCAAGTCTGCACCGCCGCCGGTCCCGCCGCTACCCTTGTCGGCGGACCCCGGGTGCCTGTATAGAGCAGCGGTGTGTCCGCGTAGCTCAGCAGGATAGAGCACAGGATTCCTGGTTGCGAAATTGGGCGCAGCGCCCGGAAACGGCGCTGTGGATCCGCTCAAAGTCGGGGAACGCTTCGGCCGCTTGCGCCATGCCGATCCCGAGCCAAGCCGCGGCGAAAGCCGTGGACGGTGTAGAGACTGGATGGGCGGCACCTAACGGCATCGGCGCAAGCCGGGCTTATGGTGAAGGGACAGTCCAGACCACGAACGCTCCGCGCACGGGGCGGCGGCCAAAGCCGAAGTGGTATGAATCCTGGGGCCGTGGGTTCGAATCCCGCCGCGGACACCAATCGCCTCTGCGCTATGCTTGACGCTCGCCGCGCCTCAATCTGCGGCGAGCATGTCCCCCGTCGGCGTGATGTGGATGCCGGCGTAGTCCAGCAGCACCAGCAACGCGAACGTCACGACCACGATCCCCGCCATGAGCAGAAGGCTCTGCGCCGCCAAGCGCCCCGGATGACCCAGCCGTTCCCGCAAAGCGATCGATTCAATAAGGCTTATGGCTGAAAGGTTTATGGCTGGCATGGCGGCCTCCGGTTCAGCCAAACGGAAGCGGGCCTTGCGATCGCCGATCGAAAGGTTCAGCATGGCTCAACCGTCGCGTGCGCAACGCAGGCCAGGTTGTGGCTCGCATAGTCGCAGGCCATCGCCATCACGAACGCGACTGTCACGACGACCAGCAGGATCATCTGGAGACGCAGGATGCGGCGGTCCTGCATCTCCGCCTCGTCCTCCTCCTGCGTTCCCGGTGGACTCCAATTTGAGATGTGCATCGCCGCCGCTCCTCTCCGTGGCCCCCGACCGGCCATGCAGGCAGCTATGCGCGCCACACATCGATGCGGCTGTGACCTATGTCACCTCAATGTCCAGGTTGCGTGCAGCGACCAGCACGGTCGCCTCACGGAGGCGTGTGCCGAAGGCGCGGCGGCGGCGGCGATCCTCCTTGCGCTGCGTCCGCTGGAGGATAAAGGTCGGTACGGTAGCAGCCCGGCCCTGCTGCCCGTTCGAACGGAGCACCCGGCATGACCGACAAGCACAGCGCCCTTCGTCCCGCGACCCTGAAGGATTTGCTGGATATCCCAGCCCACGCTGCGAACCATCCGGCCGAGCGCCAGAAGCTGCCCGGTGCCTCAGAGAACGCGTTGCAGCAGGCCGGATGATGTTGGTGTCGATGCCGCGCTCGTCGCCACACGACCCGGACCTTGCACTCGGCCTGCCGAAGCCGTTGGCCGCACCCCCAATTGCGGCGATCCGCGACGCTACTGGCTGGCCGCTCGCCATGGCTGCCGAGTGATGGCCGTGCTGTCCCGCCCGACCAAGCGCGACGTGCTGGCCGCCACCCCGCTATTCGCCACCCTGGCGCGCGAGGAGCTGGAGGCTTTGGCCGATCTCGCGGGCGAGCGACGCGTCGTGCGGGACGCCGTCGTGATGCGCCGCGGCGACGCGGATTGCGCCCTGCTGGTGCTGGTGCACGGCCGCCTCCGCGCCGGCGCCGTGTCCGCCGAGGGGCGCGAGGTGACGATCGGCCTGATGGAACCCGGCGCCGTGCTCGGCGAGATCGCCCTGCTGGACGGCCGGCCGCGCAGCCTCGACGTGGTGGCCATGGTCGATAGCCTGCTGCTCTCGGTCGAGCGGCGGGACTTCCTGCCGTTCCTGCGCGCTCGGCCGGAGCTGATGCTGCGGCTGATGGCCCTGCTTTGCGATCGCCTGCGCCGGAACAGCACCGCATACGAGGACCTGGCCCTGGCGCCGCTCTCCGCCCGATTGGCCCGCCTGTTGCTCGCCCTGGCCGAGGCGCACGGCGCCCCCACTCCCGACGGCGTCCAGATCCGCCTCGCGCTGTCGCAGCGCGACATGGCCACCCAGATCGCCGCGACGCGCGAGCGGGTGAACAAGCAGCTTCGCCAGTGGCACGAGGCCGGCGTGCTGGGCGATTACAACGGCCGCCTGGTGCTGCGTCAGCCGGCGGCGCTGCGGGCGCTATTGGGATAGACCGCCAGACGCTGGCTCTGGCATGGTCGGGTGATGCCCGACTTTCCCATGCTGCCGGCCTTTGTGCTCGCCGTCGTCGTGCTGCTGTTGATCCCGGGGCCGAACGTCGCGCTGATCGTGGCGAACTCCGTCGCTTACGGTCGCCGCTACGGGCTGCTCACGGTGGCAGGCACCAGCTCGGCCGTGGTGGTGCAGTTGGCCCTGACCGGGCTTGGCCTGACGGAGGTGCTGGGCGGCCTGGGGCATTGGTTCGAGTGGGTGCGCTGGATCGGCGCCGCCTACCTGGTGTGGATCGGCGTGCAGCAATGGCGTACGGCGCCGATCGACCTCACGCGGACACCGCCGCAGCCGCGTTCCGCACGGGCGATCGTTGGCCGCGCCCTGCTGGTGTCGCTCACCAATCCCAAGACGCTGCTGTTCTACGGCGCGTTCTTCCCGCAGTTCATCACCCCCGGCCCGAACGTGGCAGCGCAGGTCGCCCTGCTGTCGGCCGTGTTCCTCGCGCTGGCGGTCACGCTCGACAGCCTATGGGCGTTCGCGGCTGCGTGGGCGCGCGGCGCGCTGGCTGTGCATGGCGGCCTGCGCAATCGGCTCTCGGGCGGCATGCTGGTCGGCGCCGGCGTAGGCCTGGCGCTCGCCCGGCCAAAATAGCGCGTCGGGCCGTACGCGTCCCAGGCTGCTCGGCGCGGCGCCCAGGCGCACCACGATGGGGCGATGGTCGGAGGCCTGGCGGGACAGCGCCTCCGCCCCCGTGCAGATCAGCCCGCGCACCAGGCAGCGGTCGATGCGCAGCGGGAACACGTCGCCCGCGACATGCGTCGGCTCCCGCGGGCCCACGTCGCGAAAACCCGGCAGCAGCGCCGGGCCGACCAGGTTGAAGTCGCCCAGCACAGCGGCGCGCGACGGCAGGCTGTGCGCGATGGTGCGCAACTGCCGGCGGTTCAACAGTTGCCCGTGCGACAGGTGGACGTTGGCGACCGAGAAGGTGCCGAGGTCGATCAACTGGCATACCCGCTCGAACATCGCCCCTGCCGGCAGCGCGATCACGATCGGCGGCGGCAACGGCACCGGACTCCACATCGCCAGCCCATGGATGCGGCCCGGCAGCAACACCCGCCAGTAGCAGCCGCCGATCCGCGCCGGCAGGTCGTCGATACGCTGGGTCGCCTCCTGCATCAGCAGCAACTGCGGCTGCTCCCGCCGTGCCAGGCGCACCACGTCATCAAGGCTGGCCCCGGTCAGCCGCAGCAGGTTCCAGCTCACGATCTTGGCGAGCGGCCCGCGGGTCGGCTGGGTAGCGAAGTTGCGTCGGACCCGTCGAAACAGCATGGCTCAGCCTCCCGAAGGCTCGGAGTTCGAGAAACCGGTGTTGGTCACGCCGGTGGCGGGCAGGTCGGCGCCGGCGCGCAGTCGCCATGCGCGCACGAGCAGGGTAACGCCAACCCAAGCCGCCACGACCGCCACGGGAATGGTGAGCAGGCGCGGGATCAAGACCGCAACGGCCGCGAGCGCCAGCAACAACCCGGCCGCAGCGGCCATCACCCGGGCCTCGGCCGGGCCGAGCGCCCGATGGTTGGTGAGTGCCGCGCCGACAGCGCTGCCCAACCCGACGGCGCCCGCGGCCAGGGGTCCCGGGCTGCCGCGCCCGGCCCCCGTCGCCGGGGGCGAGGCGCCGCGGCGTGCACCCGGCCCAAATCCAGCACGATCTCGGTCGCGTTCTGCAGGTCGGCCTCGAACATTGCCTCCATCTCGGCGGCGAACGCGGCGTCCTCAATGGCGATATCAAGCTCCCAATTGCCGAACCAGCTCGCGAGGTTCAAGTTGCTCGAGCCGATGCGGGCCCAGCGGCCATCCGCTACCGCGGTCTTCGCGTGCAGCATGGGGCCATTCCACTCGAACACCCGGATCCCGGCGTAGAGCAGCGGGCGATACCCGGCGCGGGACAGCGCCTGGGTCACGGGGATGTCGGAAGCGCCGGGCACCAACAGCCGCACATCAACTCCGTCCTGCGCCGCGTCGCACAGCGTGCGGACATAGGTGGTCGTGCCGACGAAATACGCGTCGGTCAGCCAGAGCGAACAACGGGCCATCCCAGCGATAAGCTGATCGAACCGATAAAGTCCCATCGTGTTCGGCTTGCTGGCGATTACCCTCAAGGCGACCTGACCCGGCAGTGCCAGCATGTCTGGCGGCGGGTCACCGGGCGCCGCGATCCACTCAGGCGGCTGGCCGCCTGCGCGGGACCAGCTCTCGGCAAAGGCCGCGTCTAGATCGGCCACGGCGGAGCCGCGGATGGCGATGCCGGTGTCACGCCAGGCCGGGATGTGGCGGACCGGGTCGCCGACCCAGGCGTCGCCGATGCAGAGGCCAGCCACAAAGCCAACCGTGCCATCGACGGTGACGGTCTTGCGGTGATTGCGGCTCAACCAGCCGAATGGGCTGTCGAAACGGGGACGGTTGAAGCAGCGCACCTCAACCCCCGCAGCCCGGAGGTCGCGCCAGAAGCCGCGCGGCGCCTGCCAGAGGCTGCCCATCCAGTCATAGAGGACGCGGACCGCCACTCCATCCCGCGCCTTTGCGGCCAGGGTTGCGGCGAATTGCCGGCCGCTCGCATCCGCGCGGAAGATGTAGTTCTCAAGTTGGACGGAGCGTCGGGAGGCGGCGATGGCAGCGAGCCAAGCCGGGTAGTTTTCCGCGCCGTCGCGCAACAGGCGCACGGCGTTGCCCTGCACGGGCGCCGTTCCGGCGACCCGGGAAAACAGCTGGTCGGCTATCAGGTGTTCGACTGGCCGCGTGCTGTGGACGGGTCGGGTTGCGGATTGGACTGCGCGCGACCGCAAGAGCCGGCTTGATGGCAATAAACGGATCGCGCGGTCGAACCTGCCGTGTCCACTCAGGCGATGCGCCATTGCGATCTTGGAGCCTATCGGGCAACGACAGCCCAGACCCATACAAACTGGGCCTGGACGTCTCGGCTACGTCGCCTGGGTCTTAGGTCCTGGCTACCTAGCCGGTGTCGTCGCCACGTTGCCCTGTGGCAAAGGAGCCGGATAGGCCATGTTGCCGGTGTCGGACGGGCCACGCGCCGGGCCGTTCGTCGTCGTGCCGATATTGCCCTGCGGCTGCGGCGCCGGATAGGCCATGTTGCCAGTATCGGTTGGGCCGCGCGCTGGGCCAGTCCTGGTCGTCTCCAAATTGCCCTGTGGCGCGGGGGCCGGGTAGCCCATGCTGCCGGTGTCCGACGGCTGGGTAGCCTGCGCCATCGCTGTGCTGGTGAGCGCGAGGCCCAGAATTGCCGCACACGCCAAAGCTGAAACCTTCATCGAACCATCCTTTTGAACAAACGCGTACGAGGTTGCTCCCGGCGCGCAGTGAACACAGTCGTTGCAATAACGCATGACGGCGTCGCAAGTTACCATCAAAATCAGCCTGGCACGGTCCGGACGCATCCGCCGAGGTCAATCCGGCCACCAGGCCGCGACCCGATCTTATTGCAAAGGTGCATAGCCCGCAATTACGCCCAAAAAACGGCTGGCGGCAGGGTGTGTCGCCGACGCCACAGAGCCAGACGAACAGCGTCGCCGAACTGGGTTTCAAGGGTGTCATCCAGGATTCATATTGTCAGCTGCCTGGAACGCTTCGTAGCGTCACACAGGAAGCCGCGGTGCGGCAAGATCAAGGATGCCACTGTGGCCGGCGAAACGGGTTTGACGTCAGATTTGCAATGAACGGTATTGATGATCCCAGGCGGGATGCTCGCGTCGTCATGGTCGTCCTCGGTGCGCGCAGCGGCACCTCCGCACTGGCGGGCACGCTCGGGATGCTCGGCTGCACCCTGCCGAGGCATCTGATGGGAGCCTGCAGCAGCAATGAGAAAGGGCACTTCGAGCCGGCGGACATCGCCAACCTGCACGATAGCCTGCTCGCCGAGGCCGGCAGTTCCTGGGACGATTGGCGGGCCTTTCCTCAAAACTGGTATAGCTCGGCGGCATACCCGATCTACCTGAATCAACTGCGGGCTGTTTTCCTGGACGACTACGGCGACTTCACCCTGGCCGTCCTGAAAGAGCCGCGGATGTGCCGCCTGCTCCCCCTGTGGTGGCGGCTGCTTGCGCGGGTGGGCGCCCACGCCGCTCCAATCTTCATCTATCGCGACCCGATCGAAGTGGCGCGGTCGCTCGCTGCCCGGGACGCCTCGACGATGCTGCACGGCCTGATGTACTGGCTGCGGAATCAGCTCGACTCCGAGTTCTCCACCCGCGGCCTGTCGCGCAGCTTTGTCCTGTTTGACGAACTGCTGGATGACTGGCGCAAGGTGATGCGCCGTATCGAAGCCGAGCAAAGCATTCGTTTTCCTGAACAGGATGAAGCCAGCCGCGCCAAAGTGGATGCATTCCTCGAGCCGCGGCTGCGCCATCAGCACAGGCTTGCTCCGGGCATCGTCGGCACGGGCGCGTTGACCGATTGGGTCCAGGCGGTGTTTGCCCTGTTCAATGCGCTCCGCACGGACCCGGCCGACCACGCCGCCATGCAGGAGCTTGACCGCATTCGTGCAGCGTTCAATCGTTACACCCGCGATGATTTTCGGACAAATCCAATCCTGGAATGCGCCGTGCTGTAACGAACGGGCGGAGCGCCGGGCTTCGCCATGACTGTTCGGCGGTCAGGGGTCCGTCGGTTGCTGCCGCTTATGCGCTGCGAGGGCAGCCAGACGGTGGTTGCGCCAGCGTGTCCGAGTTGCCAGACGATCGGGTGACGGCGTGTGCGGCCAGGATGCGACGACGCGGTCCGCATTGGCAGCTTCATACACCGAGGGTCCGGGCGGGTCAGCCGCGAGGCGCTTATAGAAGCCGGTGTAGCGGGCGCAGTAGTCCGGGATGCCGCCGAGCGCATTCAGCTCGATGGTGGCGAACGGCCCCAGGAACGACCAGCGCAGGCCCAGCCCGTTCCGCACCGTCTCGTCCAGGTCCTCGGCGGACATGACCCCGTCCCCAACCAGCCGGAACGCCTCGGCGAGCAGGGCGCCCTGCAAGCGGTTGAGCACGAAGCCCTCGACCTCGCGGTTCACCGTCACCGCGACCTGTCCCACGCTGCAGTACACCGCCCGGGCGCGTTCGATGGTCTCCGGCGCGGTCCAGGGCGCGCCGCAAAGCTCTACCAATGGCACGAGGTGCGGCGGGTTCACCGGATGACCCACCAGGCAGCGGGCACGGCCGGCCAGGTCCTCGGTGAACCGCGAGGCGACGATGGCCGAGGTCGAGGAGGCCAGGATCGCGCCGGCGGGCGCCAGCCGGTCCAGCTCGGCGAACAGCGCCTGCTTGGCCTCGACCGTCTCCGGCCCGTTCTCCTGCACGAACTCCGCCTGCGCCACCGCATCGGCCAGGCTTGCAGCCGCACTGACCCGGGCTGCCGAACCATCGGGGTCATCCGCCAACCCGTGAGCGTGCAGCGCCTGCAGCTCGTCGCGGATCAGGCCCGGAGCCGCATCCAAGGTCGGGCCGTGCGGGTCGGTCAGCCGGACCATCCATCCAGCGCGCGCGAACACCACCGCCCACGCGCGCCCGATCAGCCCGGCGCCGACGATTGCCACGACACCGG
>JAABUS010001205.1_pt1 | contig 58494 bp, 59 predicted proteins | sample 5560161 | NCBI WGS metagenome assembly JAABUS01 (sample SAMN10711885, study PRJNA513376) | rock metagenome | isolation source: Antarctica rocks | place: Antarctica: Victoria Land, Trio Nunatak nord | collected 2016-01-04
TCGAGAGTGGCGGGAAGTCGCCGCAGCAACTCTTCAAATTGATCCGCCGGGAGAGATGCTGTGTTTTGCATCTGCCCAGGATCGTACCGACCCGCGCCGGATCAAGGGCTATTTTAACGCCAATGGGACAGCTCCCCCTCCATCGCGCGGGTCTGGTTGATGGCCTGTTGAAACCCGCTGGCGGTCAGGCTGTCGCTGCGATCGAAAATCTCATAGCCGATGGAGCCGCCGGAGGGCAGGCCCTCCTTCGCCAGCAGCAGCCGGGCCCGGGCGACTTGGTCCGCAGCCACGAGAATGCGAGTGCCGCCGGCCTCGACCTGCCGAGGAATGCGGGCGCGCTCAAGCTGATCCACGATCTGGCCGGCTTCCCGCAACTCCAGGTCGGCATACAGCAGCGCCATCGGGCCCTCGCCGCCGCGGAACATCAGGAAGCCCAGCAGGCCGAGCGAGACAAGCGTCACCGCCGCCATCGCCCCGAGTTTTAGGGCACCGAGCGAGCGGAAGCCTTCCAGCAACGCGGTCATCGAACTCGCCCGCCTTGCCCGTGTCGGTTTTGCCAAAGTACCATGGACGCAGAATGCGCTTGGCGACTTACCAATGTGTTAACGGCCCGGCAGAAATTGCCGGGTCCGTCCGCCCCGCGACGTTACGGCGCCAGGGACTGCACCGCCGACAGGTCCACCTTCAACGCGCCAAGCTCAACTTGCAGTGCGTTGCCGGCTTTCTGCACGCCGGTCGCCGTGCCGCTGACGGTAAACGGCAGCTCCTGGGCCGCACCGCCCGACTGGCCGCTGACGATGGTGCGATATGCGCCGTCCGGCACGACGCTGCCCTGGCTGTCCTTGCCGTCCCACGACCAGGCGTTGTGGCCCGGCTGGCTGCTGACCACCGCATCCCGCAGCTTCACGCCTGCATCCGAATAGACGCCGATGCTGACCGGCTGCGCAGTCGGGGTATCGAACTGCACGGCGCCCTTGCCACCCTGCAAGGCGATCCGGTCGGAGGCCACGGTCACCGGCTTGCCAACCAGCGACGAGGACTGCAGCACCTCGCCGCCCTGGGTGAGCTGGATGAGCTGCGTCAGGCTCGTGTTGGTGGCGATCTGCTGCTCGACGCTGGAGTACTGGACCAGTTGGCTGGTGAACTGGTTGGTGTCCATCGGGCTTGTCGGGTCCTGGTTCTTCAACTGCGTCATCAGCAGCTTCAGGAAATCGTTGTAGTTGTGGGTGAGCGATGCCTGGGCGCCATCCTTGGCTGCGGTCGCAGGCCCGATCGCGGCGCCGGGCGTCGTGACGCTGGCGGGGGTCGTGAGGAGAGAGGTCATAAGCGACGTCCTTTCAAGCTGTGATGTCAACGCCGGCCCGGCGTGGGGCTGCCGGCCGAGTGGTGGAGTCGCCCAGGGAGAACACAGTCCCGCTGGTGGTGGAGCGCCCGCTATTGGTAGAGCGATTGGACTGCGGCTGTCCCGGTTGGTGCTGTCCAGGCCCATGGTCGGCGTTGGACTGCGGCGACATCGGGCTGGGCGTCGTGGCGCCGGGCGGCGTCAAATGGAACTGGAGCGTGCGGTCCGTGGACGGCACCCCGGCGAGGTCGAGCGCACGGTGCAGTTGCGGCTGGTCACGCAACAGCAGCAGCAGCGTATCCGGCCGTTCGACGACCAGGTCCACCCGGGCGGAGCCGTCCGGCGAGCGTTTGATGCGGACCTGCACGCGGCCCAGCTCCATGGGATCGAGCCGTATGACCAGGCTCTGCGGCGCGCCGGAGTGGGCTGCGCTTGCGGCGAAGCTGGCCAGCGCGGGGCCGACTTGGCTGGCAACCGATGCGGGCGGCCCGCCGGCAGCAGACGAGTGGGTCGGAGCCGCGGGCAGCGCGCTCGCATAATGCGGCACCGCGATCGCCGGGGACGCTGCTATCAATGACGCTGTCAGAACGACCGATGGAACTGGCACGGCCTCCGCGGCGGCGCCGAGCAAGTCGGCTGCGGACTTGTCCTCGGTCGCGACGCAAAGAATTCGGTCCGTGGCGGTATGGACGGCCGTCACATCGGCGCCGGACGGCGCCGCGGCGTGAGGCGGCAGAGCGGACGCGGGCGGAGGAGCAGGCTGGGCGACTGCCGCCGTAAGAGTGGACGCCGGCTGGCAACCAACACTGCCAAGTGCGGTCGGCAGCGCAGCGTCCGTACCATCAGATGACGCGGCCTCCGTGACGCCGGACGGCGCGACCGTCGTTTGTGCTGGGGCAACCAAGGCCAGGAGTGGCGCGGGCGATAGAGGCTGAGCCTGCAAGAGTGACGGGACGACATCCAGTGTTTTGCTGGCATCGACGGGCGGCTCGTCCTGTTTTGACCCGGTCGCCGAGGACGCCGGCTCGCCCTCCGTGGGTTTGTCCGAGCTGACGGCCGTCGTGGCTTTTGTCGTGGTCAGAGTCGGCGGCGGGGTTGGAGAGATGTCCAACGGCGTCTTGATCTGGATCGGCGCTGCCGGAGTGGTATCGGCCGGTTTAGCCGTGGCGGCCGGCCCCGAGGGTGCCAGTGCGTGGGTGAGTGCATTGCCAAAGCGATCCGGCGCGCCCCGCGATGGCAGCGTCGCAGGGCTGCTGCGCGACGTGCGGGGATGGGCAGGCGGCGTCTGGATCGTTTCCGTCGAAGGTTGCATGGCACGACCTTCCGCAAAATCCGGGCCAGCCGTTCGAGGGCGATTCCTGGGCCGTGGCGGGCTGCACCCGGCATTCTGTGCCGATCCGATTGTGCCGGGCTGGCCGGTTTGGACCGGCGAATACGGCCGGATTTGGCCGTGGCTGCTCATGTCAGGGTCTGGCACGGTTCCTGCCATGTCCCTCGGTGAGCCCCGCCCGGCCCCACCGAGCGCAAACCCACAGGAGCACTGCAAATGTCGCTGTTCGGCGCCATGAACACCGCGATCAGCGGACTGACCGCCCAGTCGGCCGCATTCAGCAACATCGGCGACAACGTCGCCAACAGCCAGACCGTCGGCTACAAACGGGTCGATACCAGCTTTGAGGACTACCTGACGACCAGCAGCGCGACGCTGAACCAGTCCGGCGCGGTCGTTGCGCGGCCGGATTACGTCAACACCGTGCAGGGTACCGTGACACAGACCGACAAGCCGCTGGACCTCGCCATCGCCGGGCAGGGGTTCTTCACCGTCAGCAGCCAGATCGGCGAGGCGAAGGGCGCGCCGGTGTTCAAGCCGCAGACAGAATACACCCGCGCCGGGGACTTCGCGCTGAACAAGGACAGCTACCTGGTCAACAGCTCCGGCCACTTCCTGAACGGATGGCCGGTGGACGCCAAAGGCGCGGTGGACCAGACGACGCTGAAACCCATCAAGGTTGACCAGGCCGGCTTCAGCCCCGTGCCCACCTCCGAGGTCAAGCTGTCCGCCAACCTGCCGGCCACGCCCGACCCGGCCACGCCGATCGCCTCGCAGGTGCAGGTTTATGACGCGCTGGGCCAGACCCATCCGCTGCAGCTTTCTTGGACCCCGGTGGCTGGGACGCCCAATGCCTGGCAGGTCGCGATCTCGCAGCCGGGCGCGGCAGTGCCGCTTGGGGTGGCCGGGGTCAATTTTGGTGCAGCCGGCAACCCGCTGGCGCCGCAGGGAACGATAGGCGGCGTCACGGCGGTCAGCGGTGGGGTTACCGGCAGCGCCTTCGCGGCGGGAACGCCGGCGACGCTCAATTTGTCGGCCAATTTCGGCTCGGGCCCGCAGAACATTGCGTTGAACCTCGGCACCTTTGGCCAGGCGAACGGGCTGACGCAGTTCGCGGGTTCGAGCTACAGCCTCAAGTCCCTCACGCAGGACGGCGTGCCGCCGGGCAGCTTCAGCAACGTGCAGACCCGGTCGAACGGCGACGTCGTGGTGAATTTCGACAACGGCCAGTCCCGCACCATGGCCCGCGTGCCGCTCACGACCTTTGCCAATGCGGACGCGTTGCAGCGGGAAGACGGGCAGGCCTTCACCGCAACGCGCGAGAGCGGCACGCCGCAGACGATCGAGGCTGGCAGCAACGGCGCGGGCAGCCTGGTGGTCAGCGCAGTCGAGAGCAGCAACGTCGATATCGCCAAGGAATTCACCAAGCTGATCGTGGCGCAACGCGCCTACTCCGCCAACACCAAGATGGTCACGACGGCGGACGAGTTGCTGCAACAGACGCTCGACATGAAGCGTTAGGGCGTAGGACGGTCGCATGACCCTCGCCAGTGTCCTCAATTCGGCCTCGTCCGGCCTCGACAGCATCAGCCAGCGCATCGCCACGGTGTCGCAGAACGTGGCAAATGCCGGCACCGCCGGCTATGTGCGCGAGACCGTCGGCGTCAACAGCGTCACGGCAGCCGGCCTGGGAATGGGCGTGCGCACCGGCGTCGCTGCGCGCAGCCTGGACGAGCGGCTGCAGGCGGACACGCTGGCGGCGTCGGCGACCGTCGTGGGGCAGCAAACCCGGTCCGACGCGCTGGCCTCGATCGACGCGGCGTCCGGAGTTCCCGGCAGCGGATTCGACCTGCCGGGCCTGCTGGGCGCACTGCGGGACGGCTTCACGCGGTTGCAGGCGGACCCGGCGAACGCGGCGCAGCAGCGTGTGGTGGTGAACGGGGCGGACGCGCTGGCCCGTGGGGTGAATGCGTTGGGGCAGGCGGTCGCGGGCACGCGGCAGTCGGCGCAGGACGCGGCGGTGGCCGACGTTGCCAGCGCAAACGGCGCCCTGCACGATATCGGCGACCTGTCCGACCGGATCATCGAGGCGACAGCGCGCGGCGAGAGCACGGCCGACCTGGAAGATCAGCGGGACCGCAGCATTCGAGTGCTGTCGGACCTGACGGGCGCACGGGTGCTGCGCCAGGCGAACGGGGACGCGCTGGCCTTGGCCGGAGGTCTGGTGCTGCCGTTGCGCAGCGCGACTGGGCCGTTTGCGCTCGCCTCGGCGACGCTGGCGCCCGACACTCCCGCGGGAGCCGTGCCGCGGTTGAGCCTGGACGGCGTTGCGGTCATCGGTCAGCCGATTGGCGGCCGGATCGGCGCAAACCTTGCGCTGCGGGACGGCACGCTCCTCGGTCTGCAGGCCGGTCTGGACCAGTTCGCGCAGTCCTTGGCGGCGCGGTTCGACCTGCAGGGATTGACGCTGTTCACCGGGGCCACCGGCGCCGTGCCGGCATTGCCCACGGCCGGTTTTGCGCAGGACGTGCGGGTGAGCGCCGCGGTGATCTCGGCACCCGCGATGCTGCGCGATGGCGCTGGGCCGACAGGGGCCGCGGGCGCGACGACGTTGATCGACCGCCTGCTGGACCGGGTGCTGGGCAGCGCCCCCGGAAGCCTGGTCGTAACGGCATCGGCGCTGGTCAGCCAGAGTGCCGGGTTGGCGGCGGACGCGGCCGGGCAGTTGGCGACCGGGCAGGCGGTGCAGTCGTCGCTGGACAAAAAGCTCGCAGCCGGCACGGGCGTGTCGCTCGATACCGAGACGGCGGACCTGGTCCGCTTGCAGAACGCCTATGCCGCGAACGCCAAGGTCATCACGGCGGCGCAGGCGATGTGGACGCAGTTGCTGGATTCTGTGAGGTAGCATGTCGGGCACGATCAGTACTTCGAGCGACGGCGCACTGCTTGCGCGCTTGGCCGACAACAGCGCCGCTGTGCGCCGGCAGCTCGACACGGCGACGACGCAATCCTCCACGGGCCGCATCGCCGAGAGCTACGCGGGATTGGGCACCGGGGCGAAGATGTCGCTCGACCTGCGGCCGCAGGTGACGCACGCGGCGGCCTGGCAGGCCAATATCGACGGCGCGAGCGGCCGGCTCGGCATGACGCAATCGGCGCTGAGCAGCATCAGCACGATTGCCGCCACTTTCTATGCCAAGTCGGGCGCGCTGAACGGACTCATTCCGTCCGAGGCCGACAGCATCGCGGCGTCCGCGCGTGTGGCGCTGGAGCAGGTCGGCCAGTTGCTGAACAGCAAGTACGGCGACACCTACGTGTTCGCCGGGCAGGACACGGCCAACCCGCCGCTGCCCAACACGTCGGCTGCGGTGGTGGGTGCGGCGGTGCTGGCAAGCGACACGGCGACGGCACCGTTCTCCGCCACCCTCGGCACGGTGCCGCCGACGATCGAGGTGGGCGAGGGACAGCGGGTGCGGGTCGGGCTGCTGGCAAACCGCAACACCTTGACCGCATCGTCGGCGCCGACCACCGGGTCATATGTGCGTGACATCCTGCGCGCGCTGGCGACGCTCACGACCGCGACCGCGGGGCCGGGCCTGCAGGCACTGGCAGCCGACACGCATGCGCGGCTGGGCAGCGCCGTGGGCGCGATCGCCGTCGAGTCCGGGGCGCTGGGCGACGTGCAGTCCAGCCTGACGGCGCGACGGACCCAGTTGGGCGAGACGGTGATTGCCCTGAACACCCAGATCGACAGTGCGGAGAACGTGGATCTTGCGGCGACCCTGACCCGGGTTTCCCTGCTTCAGACGCAGCTCCAGGCGTCCTATCGCCTGATTGCCGGGGTCAAGAGCCTGTCGCTAGCGCAATACATCTAGCTCAGAAGCTCGAGGATGCTGACGTAGTTGGCCACGCCGGCACCGCCCATGTTGAACACCCCGGCCACGTCCGCGCGCGGCAACTGCATGGCGCCGGCCTGCCCGGTCAACTGCATGGCGGCGATGGCGTGCATTGACACCCCGGTTGCGCCCACGGGATGGCCCTTGGCCTTCAGCCCGCCGCTGCGGTTGATCGGCAGCCGTCCGTCCGGCCCCGTCGTGCCGTCCAGCACCACGCGGGCGCCCTGGCCCGGCTCGGCCAACCCCATCGCCTCACAGGCCAGCAGCTCGGCGATGGTGAAGCAGTCGTGCACCTCGGCGAACGACAGGTCCTGCAGGGTCAATCCGGCCTGATCGAGCGCCTGTTTCCAGGCGAGCGCCGCGCCGTCGAACCGGGTGGGGTCGCGGCGGGACAGCGGCAGGAAGTCGTTTACCTGCACCGCGGCACGGAAGCGCACGGCCTTGCCCATGGCGCGCGCGGTGTCCTCGTCCGTCAGGATCAGCGCCGCCGCGCCGTCGCTGACCAGCGAGCAGTCGGTGCGCTTCAATGGCGGCGCGACGTAGGGGTTCTTCTCGCTGACGCTGCGGCAGAACTCATAGCCGAGATCGCGCCGCATCTGCGCATAGGGGTTATCGACGCCGTTGCGGTGGTTCTTGGCGGCGATCGCCGCCAGCGCATCCGACTGGTCGCCGTAGCGCTGGAAATAGCGCTCGGCGATGCGGCCGAACACCCCGGCGAAGCCCGCGGGGATGTCGCCCTCCTCGCGCCGGTAGCTCGCGCCCAGCAGGTTGTCGCCGACCTGCGGACCCGGCGTCGCCGTCATCTTCTCCGCCCCGATCACCAGCGCGAACCTTCCCCGCCCGGCGGCCAGGAAGTCGCGCGCGCCATGGACAGCGGCGGAACCGGAAGCGCAGGCGTTCTCATACCGGGTGGCCGGCTTGAAGCGCAGCGCCTCGATGTCCTGCATCGGCAGGGAGCTCGGGAAGTCCTGGCGGGAGAAGCCATTGTTGAACAGGCCGACGAACACGCCGTCGATCTCAGCGGGCTCAATCCCTGCGTCTGCGATGGCGCTGCCGGCGACGCGGGCGATCAGCGCCTCGACGTCCGGTTCTTCGAGCTTGCCGAACGGGGTGTGCGCCCAGCCAACGATGCATGCGGTCATGGCAGCCTCCGATTACTTCTAGAACTTCGGTCGGAGCATTACCGGATGCAAGCGGCTCTTTCTTTCGGACCATAATTGCAGTACGGGCGTCTTAACGAGAAAAAATAGTGGAGGACGCGCCCATGCCGCCCATCAGCCGCCGCAGCCTGGTTGCAGGCACCGCCGCGCTGCCGCTGTTCGCCATCCGCAGCCGGCCAGCCAACGCTGCTGAATTTATCTTGAAATACGCGAACAACCTGCCGGCCACGCATCCGATGAACCTGCGCGGCAACGAGATGGTGCCGCGTATCCTGGAGGCATCCGGCGGCCGGGTGGAAATCCAGATCTTCCCGAACAACCAGCTTGGCTCCGACACCGACATGCTGAGCCAGCTCCGCTCCGGTGCCATCGACTTCTTCACGCTGTCCGGGCTGATCCTGTCCACCCTGGTGCCGGCGGCGAGCATCAACGGCGTCGGTTTCGCGTTCAAGGACTACGACCAGGTCTGGCGCGCCATGGACGGCAAGCTCGGCGAGTATGTCCGCGGCGAGATCGCCAAGCGCGGCCTGATTGCCATGGACCGTATCTGGGACAACGGCTACCGGCAGACCACGACCAGCACGAAGGCGATCCGCTCGCCGGAGGACTTCCGCGGCATGAAGCTGCGGGTGCCGGTCAGCCCGTTGTGGACCAGCATGTTCACGGCACTCGGCGCGTCGCCGGCCAGCATCAATTTCAGCGAGGTCTATTCCGCGCTGCAGACCAAGATTGTGGACGGGCAGGAGAACGCGCTGGCGCTGATCGACACCGCCAAGATCTATGAGGTGCAGAAGTTCTGCACGATGACCAACCATATGTGGGACGGCTACTGGTTCCTGGCCAACCGCCGCAGCTTCGAGCGGCTGCCGAAGGACGCGCAGGAGATCGTCGCGCGCGAGGTGAACAAGTCGGGACTGGAGGAGCGGACGGACGTCGCCAAGCTCAACTCCGAGCTTCGCGGCAAGCTGTCGGGCACCGGACTGGCCTTCAACGACGTCGATCCGGCGCCTTTCCGCGACATGTTAAAAAAGAACGGCTTCTACACTGAGTGGCGCGGCAAGTACGGTGACGTGGCCTGGCACATCCTGGAGGATGTCGTCGGGAGCCTCTCGTGAGCGTCGCGGCCGAGTTCGCCCCGGCCCGGACCACCGCCGGCCTGATCGAGCGGGTGCTGCGCCACGGCGTGGAGGCGATTGCGGCGCTGCTGGTCTTGGCGGAGATTGGCGTTCTGTCCCTTGGTGTCTTCGCGCGTTTCGTGCTGCACCGTCCGATCGTCTGGACGGACGAGCTCGCAAGCATCCTGTTCCTCTGGCTCGCGATGCTGGGCAGCGTGATCGCGCTGCAGCGCGGCCAGCACATGCGCCTGACCGCCATCGTGACCACCCGCCCGCCGCTATGGCGCGCGCGGGCGGAGACGCTGGCGGTCGGCGCCGCTGCGCTGTTCCTGGCGCTGATCCTGCCGCACGCGGCCGAGTATGCGCAGGACGAGTGGTTCATCGAGACGCCCGCGCTGGGCTGGTCGAACATGATACGCGCCGGGGCGATCCCGGTGGGCGTGGCGCTGATGCTGGTGTCGTGCGCCATCCAACTGCTGCGCGGCCGGCTGATTGACCTATTGACGGTGGGCGGCGCGCTGCTGGCGCTTGGGGTGGCGCTGTATCTGCTTGGCCCCGCGTTGCACGGCGTCGGCAACTGGAATCTTGTGCTGTTCTTCGTGGTGCTGCTCGGCGCCGGCGTCCTGCTCGGCGTGCCGATCGGCTTCAGCTTCGGCCTCGCGACCCTCGCCTATCTCGCCACCACGACCAGCACGCCGCTCACCGTCGTGGTGTCCCGCATGGACGAGGGCATGAGCGCGTTGATCCTGCTTGCCGTGCCGCTGTTCGTGTTCCTGGGCCTGCTGATCGAGATGACCGGCATGGCGCTCGCGATGGTCAACGTCCTCGCGAGCCTGCTCGGGCACGTGCGTGGCGGGCTGAGCTACGTGCTGCTGGGCGCGATGTACCTGGTCAGCGGCATCTCCGGCAGCAAGGCGGCAGACATGGCGGCGGTGGCGCCGGTGCTGTTCCCCGAGATGAAGCGGCGCGGCGCCAACGAGGGCGAGCTGGTCTCCCTGCTCTCGGCCTCGGGCGCCATGAGCGAGACGATCCCGCCATCGCTCGTGCTGATCACCATCGGGTCGGTGACGGGGGTCAGCATCGCCGGACTGTTCACCGGCGGGCTGGTGCCGGCGCTGGTGCTGGCGTCGGCGCTCGCGGCCGTCGCCTGGTGGCGGTCGCGCGATGAGGACGTGTCGGGCGTGCACCGGGCCAGCAAGTGGGAAGTTGGGCGCGCGTTGCTGATCTCGCTGCCGGCGCTGATCCTGCCGTTCCTGATCCGCGCCGCGGTGGTCCAGGGCGTGGCAACCGCGACCGAGGTCAGCACCATCGGCATCGCCTACTCGGTCGTGGCAGGGCTGCTGCTGTATCGCAAATTCGATTGGGGGCGGCTATATCCCATGCTGGTCGAGACTGCCTGCCTCTCGGGCGCGATCCTGTTCATCATCGGGACGGCGACCGGCATGGCCTGGGCGCTGACGCAGTCCGGCTTCTCCCGGTCCCTGGCGCAGACCATGGCCAGCGTGCCCGGCGGCGCACAGGGCTTCATGGCGATCAGCGTCGTGGCCTTCGTGATCCTGGGCAGTATCCTGGAAGGCATCCCGGCCATCGTGCTGTTCGGCCCGTTGCTGTTCCCGATCGCCAAAAGCCTGGGGATCAACGAGGTGCACTATGCGATGGTCGTGGTGCTCGCCATGGGGGTGGGGCTGTTCGCGCCGCCGTTCGGGGTCGGCTACTACGCCGCCTGCGCCATCGGCCGCGTCAGCCCGGACGCGGCGATGCGGCGGATCTGGCCCTACATGGGTGCGTTGATCGCCGGCCTCATCCTGGTGGCAGCCGTACCCTGGTTCTCGACGGGCTTCCTGTAGCGCAGGGTAATCCCCATATCACCGATATTGATCTGAGGGGGCCACGATGTCTCTATTTGCTACCAAGACCAAGCCCGCCGAGGCGTATGCTTTTACCCGCACCGACGCCGAATGGCATGCGATGCTCACGCCGGAGCAGTTCAAGGTCATGCGCGGCCACGGCACCGAGCGCGCCTGCACCAGCCCGCTGAACGCCGAGAAGCGCGACGGCACCTACGAGTGTGCTGGCTGCAACCAGGCGCTGTTCAAGACGGATGCCAAGTTCGAGAGCGGCACCGGCTGGCCCAGCTTCTTCCAGCCCATCGTGCGCGAAGCGGTCGCCACGACCGAGGACCGCGCCTGGGGCATGGTCCGTACCGAAGTGCATTGCAGCAACTGCGGCAGCCATCTCGGCCACGTATTTCCCGACGGCCCGGCGCCCACCGGGCTCCGTTACTGCATGAACGGCGTCTCGCTGACCTTCCAGCCGGCCTGACCGCCCCGTGCCCTTGGAGATCAAGGTCGGCCCGCCCCAACTTGCGATCCATCAGGGGCACACCGTCCTAATCTCCGAACTGGACGGCCAGATCGTATGGCCGACCGATAAGGGGCTGTATTTCTACGATACCCGGCTGATCAGCGCCTACGCGCTTTATGCCAATGGCGAGGGGTGGGATCTGCTGAACAGCGGGGCACCCAGCTACTACGCCGCCCGCATCTTCTTGACCAACCGCAGTTTTCCCAGCGAAAGCGGCGACGTTCCGGCGCGGACGCTCAGTCTTGTGCTCAGCCGCATCATCGACGGCGGCATGCACGAGATCTATGAGATCACCAACTTCGGCCGGGCGCCGGTGCGCTTCAACCTCGAGATCGTGGTCCGCAGCGACTTCGCCGACATCTTCGAGGTGAAGAAGGGCCGCATCGTCCGCCGCGGCCGCATCAGCAGCAGTTGGTCGGACGAGGCTCAGACGCTGACCACTGGCTATCGGAATGGCGAGTTCTTCCGCAGGGTGGTGATTTCGGCAAAGGGGAGCACGCCGGCGGTCTATGCCAATGGCCGGATCAGTTTCGCCGTCGATTTGCAGCCCGGCCAGACCGGCAATGGATCGCTGCTGTATGACCTGACCGATGGCGCCCGCGTCTATCCGGCGCCGTCCGAGTGCGTGTTGAACGCCGTCAGCCCGCAGGCGCAGGCGCTTGCGGGCTGGCGAGCCGGCATCCTGAAGCTCAAAAGCAGCGTCCACGCGTTTGAACGGCTGTTCGATCAGGCGGTGGAGGACATCGCGGCGCTTCGCCTGCCGGTGCCGGGCGATGGCGGCACGGAGTTCATCACGGCGGCCGGGCTGCCCTGGTTCGTGGCGCTATTTGGCCGGGACACCCTGATCGTGGCGCTGCAGACCACGATCCTCGACGTGGAATTCGCCCATGCGGCGCTCGAGGTCCTGGGGGAGTGGCAGGCCACCACGCTCGATGACTACCGCGACGCCGAGCCTGGCAAGATCCTGCACGAGCTGCGCCAGGGCGAGCTGGCGGCATTGCGGCTGATCCCGCACACTCCATACTACGGCACTGCGGATGCGACGCCGCTGTACCTCGTTACGCTGCATGCGGCATGGCGAGCGACCGGCGACCTGGACCTGGTGCGCCGGCATATCGCGACGGCCGAAGGATGCCTGTCGTGGATCGACGACTACGGCGACCGCGACCGCGACGGCTTTCAGGAATACGGCACCCGGTCCGGCCAGGGCTATGAAAACGTCGGCTGGAAAGATTCCGGCGAGGCGGTGGTGAACCTGGACGGCAGCCTAGTGCGCGGGCCAAAGGCGCTGTGCGAGCTGCAGGGCTACGTATATGCGGCCTGGCGCGGCATGGCGGAGGTGTATGATGCGCTGGGCGACACCAGCCGGGCGACGGCGCTGAACGCCAAGGCGGACGCGCTCTACGCGCATTTCAACGACGTGTTCTGGAATGAGGCCGGCGGCTGCTACGCCTTCTGCCTCGACGGCAACAAGCGCCCGGTCTGGACGGTGGCGTCCAACGTCGGGCACCTGCTGTGGTCAGGCATCGTGCCGCCCGAGCGCGCCGGACGGGTCGTGGCTCGGCTCATGCAGCCCGACATGTGGAGCGGGTGGGGCATTCGCACGCTGACCTCGGACAATCCATCGTACAATCCGTATTCCTACCAGAACGGCTCGGTGTGGCCGCATGACAACAGCCTGATCGCCCTGGGCTTCAAACGTTATGGCTTCCGCGCGGAGGCCAATGCGGTGGCGGAGGACATCAACCGAGCGGCTGGGTTCTTCACCCAGCGTCAACTTCCGGAGCTGTATTCTGGCGTGCAACGCGACGACACAAACTTCCCGGTGCAATATCTCGGTGCCAACGTGCCACAGGCCTGGGCGGCGGGATCGGTGTTCGCGCTGGTGCAGGCAATGCTTGGGCTGGAGCCTGATGCACCAGCGGGAGTCCTGCGCGTCAACCCCGTGTTGCCGGAGTGGCTGCCGGACCTGACCTTGCACGACCTGCGGGTAGGCGCGAATGTTTTCGATATAGAGTTTCGCCGAAGCCCGGAAGGAACGGATTACCAGGTGCTTCGTGGTAATCCGGCGTCAGTCGTCCGCAGCGATGGCTTGGTTGTTTGAGATAAGCGCACCCAACCTCTTTCCCGAAGGAAGAGAGGTTGGGATAGGCGGGCCGTTGCGCCGAGTGGAAATCTAGTCGGCCGCGAGTGCGAGCGCCTTGCGGGCCAGGATCTGGCCGACATGCTCCTCGATCGCCAGGCCGACATGCTCGGCGTGAGTGGCAAACACGTGGTCCGCGCCGGCATAGACGCGGTAGTCAACCTGAACGTTCTTCTGTGTATTCAGCTTGTCCACCAGCTTTCGCACGGCGGGCTCCGGCACCAGTTCGTCGTTGTCGCCGTGCAACAGCAGGCCGCCGCAGGGGCAGGGGGCCAGGAAACCGAAATCATAGTGGTTGGCCGGCGGTGCGACACTGACCCAACCAGAGATCTCCGGCCGGCGCATCAGAAGCTGCATGCCGACGAAGGCACCGAATGAATATCCGCTGATCCACAGCCCGGCCGAGTTCGGGTTGACCATTTGCATCCAGTCGAGCGCCGCTGCGGCGTCGCTGATCTCGCCGAAGCCGCCGTCGTACTTGCCCTGGCTACGGCCCACGCCACGGAAGTTGAACCGCATGACCGAGAAGCCAAGCTTCTGAAAAGATTGATACATGGTGTACGAGATACGGTTGTTCATCGTGCCCCCATGCATCGGGTGCGGGTGCAGGATGAGCGCCAGCGGGGCGCCGGTCTCCTTGGAATGGTGGTAGCGTCCCTCAAGGCGGCCATCGGGGCCGGCGAACATTACCTCAGGCATGGTGTCCAGACTTCCTTCTCTCCGCAGCCAAGCCAGGCCGTCGGTCGCTGCCGCGGCGGGCCATGCCGGGCAGTGCCCAAGCGTCGCTCCGACCGCTTCCAATGAACATTTCCTACTCGACCATTCGCCTGACGAGTTGACCTCGTCCTGCAAACAGCCTAGCTCGGATTAATGCCGCCTCCGGAAATCTCTTTGCCGGCAGGAAGCATTAAACCGTGGATGCACCCTATATAAGCGGGCCACGCCCTAAACACATAACGGAATTGTCGCATGGCATTCATGTTTCTGCGTGAGGCCATCAGCGCCTATCGGGAGCGCGACCCGGCCGCCCGGTCCCGCATCGAAGTGTTGCTGTGTTATCCGGGCCTGCACGCGGTCATCTGGCACCGGCTTTCGCATGGGCTGTGGCGCCGCTGCATGTATCTTCCAGCCCGCATATCGGCCCATCTCGGCCGGTTCCTGACAGGCATCGAGATCCACCCCGCCGCACGCATCGGCCGCCGGCTGATCATCGATCACGGCATGGGCGTTGTGATCGGCGAGACGGCGGAGATCGGCGATGACGTGTATCTCTATCATGGCGTGACGCTCGGCGGCACCAGCAGCGAGCGTGGCAAGCGGCATCCGACTCTTGGCAACAACGTGATCGTCGGGGCCGGGGCAAAGATCCTGGGCGACATCCTGATCGGCGACGGCGCGCGGGTTGGCGCCAATGCCGTCGTGGTGCAGCCGGTTGGGGCGGGTGTCACCGTCGTCGGCATCCCGGCCCGCCCGGTCGAGCGCGACCCGATGAAGCGGGACTACCTGCGGCCGCAGAACCCGGCGCCCATCTTCGTCGCCTACGGTACGCCATGCGAGGAGACGCTCGATCCGCTGGTCCGCAACCTCGAATCACTGCGGGCCGAGTTGCTGTCGCTTGAGGCCCGGGTGTCTGCCATGAGCCGGTCCACCGCGGCCGAGTGATGGCCTACCTCGACGCCAACGCGACGGAACCGCTGCTGCCCGAGGCACGGGCGGCGACGCTGGTGGCCTTCGACCTGATCGGCAACCCGGCCTCGCTGCACTCCGCCGGCCGTGCTGCGCGACGCGCGTTGGAGGACGCCCGGACCGCAATCGCCCTGCGTTTTGGAGCCAGCGCCGAGGGCGTCGTGTTCACCTCGGGCGGCACCGAGGCCAATGCGCTGGCCATCGCCGGCTTGTCACCGGCGCGGCGCGTGATCATCGGCGCGACGGAGCATGACGCCGTGCGCGCCGCTGCACCCGGCGCCGAAATCCTGCCGGTGGACACGGACGGGGTCGCCGATCTGAACGCCTTAGCCCGAATGCTTGGGGCCTCGCCAGCGTTGGTCTGCCTGATGCTCGCAAACAACGAGACCGGCACTCTGCAGCCGATAGCTGCCGCGGCGGCGCTCTGCCATCGGCATGGCTCGTTGCTGCACGTGGATGCCGTCCAGGCGGCCGGACGGATCGATACCGACTTAGCAGCGCTCAACGCTGACAGCATGGCGCTGTCATCCCACAAGCTGGGCGGGCCGAAGGGTGCCGGCGCGCTGTTGCTGGCGCCGGGGCGGGAGATTGCGCCGTTGGTCCGTGGCGGGGGGCAGGAGCGGGGACGCCGCGGCGGGACGCCGGCGCTGCCCTGCATTGCCGGTTTCGCGGCGGCGGCCAAAGTGGCTCGGCCTGACCCCGGCCCGATGCGTGACGCGGCTGAAGCTCACGCTGTCCGCTGCGGGGCCATCGTGCTGGGCGGGAGCAACCGCCTGCCCAACACAAGCTGCCTGGCGCTGCCCGGCGTGCGCGCGGATATCCAGGTGATCGCGCTGGACCTCGCGGGCATTGCGGTATCCGCCGGCGCCGCCTGCAGCAGCGGCAAGGTCACGCGGAGTCATGTGCTGGAGGCAATGCACGCCGGCGCGTTGGCCGGCGAGGCGATCCGCGTCAGCCTGCCGTGGAACGCCACCTGGGACGATGTGCAGGCGTTTCAGGATGCTTATGCGGCGATGGCCGCACGGCTGGCGAAACGGGCCGCCTAGCTCCATATCACAGCTATGCGCCCAAACCGCCCCGTCTATCTCGACAATCAGGCGACTACGCCTTGCGACCCGCGGGTGCTGGCGCTCATGCTGCCCTGGTTCATCGAACGGTACGGCAACCCGCACAGCGCCGAGCATCAGATGGGGCTGGATGCCGAGGCTGCCGTGGAAGAGGCGCGCGCCCAGGTCGCAACGCTGATTGGTGCGGAGCCGCGGGAGATCGTGCTGACTTCCGGCGCGACCGAGGCCAACAACATCGCAATCAAGGGGGCCGCCCGGCATGCGCGTCGCATGGGCGATTCGCGCCGCCGGATGATCACCGTCGCGACCGAGCATAAGTGCGTGCTGGAGAGCGTGGCGGACACCGCCGAGGACGGGTTTGATCCCGTTGTATTGCCGGTCGAGCCGGACGGCCGCCTGGACCCGGATGTACTGCGGACAGCGCTGGATGAGCCGACCCTGCTGGTCAGCGTCATGGCCGTGAACAACGAAACCGGCGTGATCCAGGACGTCGCCGGCCTGGCGGCGATCGCGCGGGATGCCGGCGCGCTGTTCCACACCGACGCTGCGCAGGCGGTTGGCAAGATCCCGGTCGATGTGCAGGGGATCGACCTGCTCAGCCTGAGCGGCCACAAGCTGTATGGCCCGAAGGGCGTCGGCGCGCTGTTCGTCCGGCGTCGCCCACGGGTCCGCTTGGCGCCGCTGTTCTCCGGCGGTGGGCAGGAGCGTGGGCTGCGCTCCGGCACCCTGCCCACGCCGCTGGTGGTCGGATTGGGCGAGGCTTGCCGGCTGGCGGGTTTGGAGATGGACGCCGAGGCGGCGCGCCTGGCCGGATTGCGCGACCATTTGCTGGCCGGGCTGTGCCGCCATATGCCGGAATTGTGGGTCAACGGATCGCTGCGGCACCGCATTCCCGGCAACCTGAACCTCACTTTTCCCGTTCCGGCGCTGGACCTAATGCGGGCTTTGCCGGACCTGTGCGTATCGACTGGCTCCGCCTGCAGCTCGGCGGCGATCGAGCCGAGCTATGTGCTGCGCGCGCTGGGCCTGACGGATGCCGCGGCGGCCCGGACCTTGCGCCTGGGCCTCGGACGCTTTACCTCCGCCGCCGATGTGGACTACGCCGTCGAGGCGTTGGTTGCCGCTGTTTTAAATCCCGCCCTTAACGCCGAGGCCTGAGATGCCCAAGATGACCTTCATCGAACGCAACGGCGCGCCCCGCGAGGTGGATGCGCCGCTGGGCCTATCGGTGCTGGAGATCGCGCATCGCCATGGCGTGGACATCGAGGGCGCCTGCGAAGGCTCGCTTGCCTGCTCGACCTGCCACGTCATCGTGGAGTCTGCCTGGTTCCAGCGGCTCGCGAAGCCGACCGAGGACGAGGAGGACATGCTTGACCTAGCGTTCGGGCTGGAGACCACGTCCCGCCTCGGTTGCCAGATCGTCATGACGGCGGCGCTGGATGGGCTGGTAGTCAAGCTGCCGGCCGCGACGCGCAACGCGCAGGGGTAGAAGGCGTAGGGGACGGCACCATGCGCATCGTTGCCGCGATGTCCGGCGGCGTGGACAGCAGCGTTGTGGCCGGGCTGTTGCATGAGGCCGGCCACGAGGTCGTCGGCGTCACGCTGCAGCTCTATGACCATGGCGCCGCGACCGGGCGGCGGGGTGCGTGCTGCGCCGGGCAGGATATCTACGATGCGCGCGACGTGGCGGACCGGCTGGGCATCCCGCACTATGTGATCGACGCGCAGGCCCGGTTCCAGAGCGCGGTCATCGACGATTTTGCCGATAGCTATGCGGCCGGGCAGACGCCGGTGCCCTGCGTGCGCTGCAACATATCGGTTAAGTTCACCGATCTATCGGCTTTGGCGCGCGACCTCGGCGCTGAGGCGATGGCGACCGGGCACTACGTCCGGCGTGTCGGAGGTTCCGGCAGTCCGGAACTGCACCGTGCCGCCGACCCGGCGCGTGACCAGAGCTGGTTCCTGTTCGCGACGACCCGCGACCAGCTTGCGTTCTCACGCTTTCCGCTCGGCGACATGCCAAGTAAGAACGAGGTGCGCGCGCATGCCGCCCGGCTCGGTTTGCCGGTTGCGGCCAAGCCGGACAGCCAGGACATCTGCTTCGTCCCCAGCGGGTCCTATGCCGACCTGGTGGCCCGCCTGCGTCCGGACGCGAACGAAGCGGGCGAGATCGTGAGCCGGGACGGGCGCGTGCTGGGGCAACACGCCGGCGTGGCACGCTACACCGTGGGACAGGGCAAGGCATTGGGCGCCGCATCGTTCGATAAGGGGCAACGCCAAGCTGTGCTGGCGGTGGATGCAGGTCAGCGCCGCATCGTGGTAGGGCCGCGCACTGCGGGCCGCGACGAGGTTCGCCTGCGCGAGATCAACTGGCTGATCGACCCGCCCACGACACTGCTGCGCTGCATGGTAAAACTGCGCGCGCGGGAGACGCCGCACCCTGCTACGGTCGAAGCGACCGAGGTTGGCGCTCGGGTGCATTTGGACACACCGACGCTGGCGGCGCCGGGCCAGGCCTGCGTATTCTACGATGGTGACCGCGTGCTGGGCGGCGGCTTCATCGAACGCGCTTGACGCCGCGGATTGACGCACCGGCAGCACTGGGGCATATCCCGCGCCCGGTATGGCGGCGTAGCTCAGTGGTAGAGCAGGAGAATCATAATCTCTTGGTCGGCGGTTCAAATCCGTCCGCCGCTACCGCTTCCTTTTTGCACGGCCCTGGCGCAAGCTGTTCGTCGCGCTTGCTTTTTCCAATAGCGTCACATCTTTATCCACTTCGGTCGTCACCATCTCTGCCGACACCACCGGGTCAAGCAAAGCACACGCTTCCGCATGGACCCACCTCAGCACCGCCATCTTGTGGGTCAAAGTGTTCCATAGTCCAGAAAATGCGGACGAGCGCAGCGGTTCACATGAAATTTGGCTGGGGGACCTGGATTCGAACCAAGGCTTTCCGAGTCAGAGTCGGAAGTTCTACCGCTAAACTATCCCCCAACGCCGGCATGCGTTGCTTCTGGGGAGATAACATGCTGCTCAGGGCTGGGCAACCATCCGCAGGCGATTGTGAAAGTTCAGCTTGCCCGCGCTATCGAAGCTCGCCGACACTGACGCCATATAGGGTCGTTGAAGGGACCCACCGATGGTCGATGCGTTGCAATCCAAGCTTGACCGAGAACGTCGTGGACCGGCTTTTGCGGCGCTTGACCTCGGCACCAACAATTGCCGGCTGCTGATTGGGGCACCGGACGGCAACGGCTTCCGCGTGCTGGACAGCTTCAGCAGGATCGTGCGCCTGGGGGAAGGACTGCACAGCAGTGGGATGTTGAATACACCAGCGATGGACCGGGCGATCATCGCGTTGCAGGCCTGCTCGGCCCGCATGGCGCGGCGGCCGATCCGCGCGATGCGGGCGATTGCGACCGAGGCATGCCGCCGGGCTGCAAACGTCGGCGAATTTCTGGACCGGGTACGGGCGGAGACCGGCATCCGGTTCGACGTGATCTCGGCGCGGGAAGAGGCCGAGCTGGCATTGGAGAGCTGTGCCCCGCTGCTCATAGGCGCCGGCCGCCGTGCCCTGCTGTTCGACATCGGCGGCGGCTCGACCGAGATCGCCTGGGTGCGCCTTGATGCTAATGGCAGCAGGCCGGAGCTGATCGGCTACGACAGCCTGCCAATTGGCGTCGTCAACCTGGCCGAGCGTTATGGCCCGGCGGCCTTCACCGCAGACGGGTTCCTCGCCATGGTGGACGACGTCGCTGGCCTGCTCGCGCCATTCGAGCGGGTGCATTGCATCGCGCATGAGAGCCGGATCGGCGGCGTGCGCATGCTGGGCACCAGCGGCACGGTGACGACTTTGGCCGGGGTGGCGATGGGCTTGCTGCGCTATCGCCGCCCGCTGGTGGACGGCACCGTGCTGAGTGCGGGCGCGGCGGACCATGCGCTGGGCGTGTTGCGCGGCCTCGGGCGGGATGGCCTGGTCCAACATCCCTGTGTCGGCGCCGAGCGGGCGGATTTTGTTCTGCCGGGCTGTGCGGTGTTCGAGGCGATCCGCCGGATTTGGCCGGCCACCGAGGTTGTCGTCGCGGACCGCGGCCTGCGCGAGGGCATGCTGCTGCGCATGATGCACCAGCGGCATCCCGGCCAGTATCGTGCCGCTGCATCGAGGGACTCGCGCTCTCGGTCATTCTCCCGTACTGCACTGCCGGCATGAGCAACGACACGCCCAAATCGACCGTTGCACTTCCCTCGCGCGGCCTGACGGTTTCCCTGAAGACCGCGCGCGGCCGTACTACAGCATCGCAGAAATGGCTGCAGCGGCAGTTGAACGACCCTTACGTGCGGGCGGCCCAGCAGCAGGGCTGGCGGTCGCGCGCCGCCTTCAAGCTGATCGAGCTCGACGAGCGCTTCCACCTGATCGGCAAGGGCGCGAAGGTGGTAGATTTGGGCGCGGCGCCGGGCGGCTGGGCGCAGGTGGCGGTCAAGCGGGGTGCGGCGATGGTGGTGGGCGTCGATCTGCTGCCGATGGACAGCGTGTCCGGCGCCACGATCCTGCAGGGCGACTTCATGGACGACTCCATGCCCGGCCAGCTTGCGGAACTGCTGGGTGGCAAGGCCAACCTGGTGCTGTCCGATATGGCGCCCAACACCACCGGGCACAATGCGACCGACCATTTGCGGATCATGGCGCTGGCGGACTTGGCGCTGCACTTCGCGGTGGAGATGCTGGCGGAGGGCGGCGGCTTCGTCGCCAAGGTGTTCCAGGGTGGCTCAGAACGTAAGATGCTTGAGCAGATGAAGCGGCACTTCGCCGTGGTCCGCCATGCGAAACCGCCGGCCAGCCGCAAGGGATCGAGCGAGCTGTATGTGGTAGCGACCGGGTTCCGGTCGCGCGCGGCTGGTTAGCGGGCGGGCTCAGCGTCCGTCGGCGATAAGCCGCTCAGCCGATGCTTGAACACCTCGCTCACGAAGCGGTGCGAGACGAACAGCCGGCCGACCCGGTTACTTAGGCGGAAGATGTCCACGTCTTCGAGAACGGCGGCGCGGAACGCGAATCGCGTGATGTGGCCCTCGATCCCCTCTTCATGTGTGGCCCGGACGGTGTCGAGCGCGTCGATATGGCGATAGCATACGAACATCTGGTAACCCATCTCGTGCGGCGGATTTAAGCGCAGCAGTGCGCCGGCCGGTTTGAGAATTGGTTCCAGCGTCTCGCAGGCGCGTTGGCTCAGCACGAGCGTGCTCCCCAACCGTACGTTGGGGCAATCTGTGATGATGCCCTCGTCTTCCGGTTCATGGAAAGTGTAGCGGACATTGATGACGTGCGCTGGATCGAGCGTGCGATGTTTGTGATCGATGTCCTGTAAAGGAATCACCTCATCGACCGATTGGTAGCCGATCCCAATGTAGTCAGGATCACCGTCAACCTGATGGATCCTCACGGCGTTGCTCCGATTATCCAACTTGGAAGCTGGCCTGATCGCTGGAACTCATGGTCCGCGTCGAGCAATTGCTTGCTGAAACGGGATAGCCAATTGTCCATCTCTTCTTGGGTGCGAAAGCTGGTCAGGCGTCTCTCAACGTAAGAATAGTATTCGTTCGTGTGTATCCGGCGATGAAACCCGCGAGACAAGACAGCACCGTTCTCCAACGCTATTTAGATCGATGTCAAATCGTCGCATGATGCCCTGTGATGCGCTTGGATCACGCTGTCCTATCATGCCAAGGCCGCCTTGCGACACAAGATGGTGTGCCTCATTGCGGTCACCGGGCTTGATCTGCCCGCTACGTTCCAGCTCGCGCCGGAGCCGAAGTTCCGGCTCCGGTGATGCAGGGTTCGGGATAGCCGGCATTGCTGGCGGTGCGTTGGAGGGCGGCAGCGACGCCCTGCCGCCTGGCGCGCTGCCGCCGCGAGGACCGATGTCGCCCGGGAGAAACGGGTTTTCGTTGGTTCCGGCCAACGGAAGTGGATACACCGTCGCTGGCCGCGCATCCGGGTCATACAGCGGCCGCTGGGAGAAGTGGTCGAACGGCAATGGCAACGGATGATTGGCTGGGCCCTCCTTGTCGGCCACCGGCACGATCGCAACGTCGGGACTGCTGGTCAGCCGGGTGTTGACGGCCCAGGGAGGGCGAGCGCCCCGCGCGCTGTCCCAGCGGTATCCCGACCGCCAGACCCGCGGCGCTGGCCAAGTGATCCGCAGCACGATGGTGTCCACGCCATACGGTAACTTGTCCATCCGCGCCCTCCGCTCCCAACCCGCGCGCAGGATGGATTTGTTTCCTATATGATTGTAATCCTAATAATTGTCTGGTGAACGGCGTGCCGGCGTACTCACGCCACGCTTGCACCGCCTGCCCCCTGGGCCTATGTCAAACCGCCAAGGATGGGGACCCGCAGGCGGGCCGCCCGCGGATGAAAGGTCCCCACCATGGCTCCCGACACCACCCGTGCAGAACCGCCCGCCCCGCCGTTACGGATCGAGGAGGCGCTGGCGTTCGATGACGTGCTGGTCGTGCCCGCCTACTCCCAGGTGCTGCCGGCGAGCGTCAGCACCCTGGCGAAGTTGACCCGTACCATCAGCCTGCACATCCCGCTGATTTCGTCGGCGATGGACACCGTGACCGAGGGAGCGATGGCGATCGCCATGGCGCAGCTTGGCGGCATCGGGGTGATCCACAAGAATCTCGATATCGCCGAGCAGGCGGCGCACGTCCGCCGGGTCAAGAAGTTCGAGAGCGGCATGGTGGTGAACCCGCTGACCATCCACCCCGACCAGACCCTGGCCGAGGCCCTGGCGTTGATGACGCTGCACCACATCAGCGGCTTCCCGGTGGTCGAGCGGGACACCGGGCGGCTGGTCGGCATCCTGACCAACCGCGACGTCCGCTTCGCCACCGACCCGGGCGTGCGCGTCTATGAGCTAATGACCCGCGAGCACCTGATCACCGTGCCTGCGGAGGTGGACCGCGAGGAGGCACGGCAGCTTTTGCACCGCCATCGCATCGAGAAGCTGCTGGTAGTGGACGAGGCCTATCGCTGCATTGGGCTGATCACCGTGAAGGACATGGACAAGGCGCAGGCGCACCCGCTGGCCAACAAGGACGAGCTAGGGCGCCTGCGCGCCGCCGCCGCGACGGGCGTGGGCGATGACGGCTATGCCCGCGCCGAAGCCCTGGTGTTGGCCGAGACGGACGTGATCGTGGTCGATACCGCGCACGGGCACTCCGCCGGCGTGCTGAAGGCGGTCGAGCGGATCAAGCGGCTGTCCAACTCCGTGCAGATCATCGCCGGCAACGTCGCGACGCCGGAGGGCGCCCGTGCGCTGATTGACGCGGGGGCAGACAGCGTGAAGATCGGCATCGGCCCCGGCAGCATCTGCACTACCCGCGTTGTGGCGGGCGTCGGCGTGCCGCAGTTCACCGCCGTGCTGGAAACCGCTGCCGCCTGCCGCGAGCGGGGCGTGCCGGCCATCGCCGACGGCGGCATCCGCACGTCGGGCGACCTGGTGAAGGCGATCGGCGCCGGGGCGGACTGCGTCATGGTCGGCAGCCTGTTGGCGGGGACCGAGGAGGCGCCGGGCGAGGTGTTCCTGTACCAGGGCCGGTCGTTCAAGAGCTATCGCGGCATGGGCAGCATTGGCGCCATGGCGCGCGGCTCGGCCGACCGGTACTTCCAGCAGGAGATCAAGGACACGCTGAAGCTGGTGCCGGAGGGGATCGAGGGTCGGGTCGGCTACAAGGGTCCAGTGGCCGCCGTGGTGCACCAATTGGTCGGCGGACTGCGGGCGGGCATGGGCTATACCGGCAGCGCCACGATCGACCACCTGCAGCGCAACACGCGGTTCCGCCGCATCACCGGCGCCGGGCTGCGCGAGAGCCATGTGCACGACGTGGCGATCACCCGCGAGTCGCCGAACTACCGGCAGGAACCATGACCGCTACAGCCATGAGCGGCATCCGCGCCGCGGTGTTCGACGCCTACGGCACGCTGCTCGACGTGCATGCCGCCATGCAGCGCCATGCGGACCGCCTGCCGCCGGACTGGGAGCGGATCAGCGCGGAGTGGCGGACAAAGCAGCTTGAATACAGTTGGGTCCGCACGCTGACCGGTCCGTCGCATCACCGCGACTTCTGGCGGGTGACGCAGGACGCGCTGGCCTTCGTCGCCGCCCGGCACGGCATTACCGACCCGGCTGTGCTGGATCTGTTGCTGGGCGCGTACCGGCATCTTTCCCCCTATGACGACGCGGCTCCCACGTTGAAAAGCCTGCGGGCGCAGGGCCTGCAGACCGCAATCCTGTCGAACGGCGACCCCGGCATGCTGGATGCCGCGGTGGGCGCGGCAGGCATGGCGCCGCTGCTGGACGCCGTGCTGAGCGTCGAGGACATCGGCGTGTTCAAGCCGGACCCGCGGGTCTATGCGTTGATGACCCAGCGTTTTGGGCTGGTGCCTGAGCAGATTGCCTTCGTGTCGTCCAACGCGTGGGACGCGCAGGCGGCGGCGGCGTTCGGCGCCCGGGTGTTCTGGTGCAACCGCACCAATCAACCCGACGAATACGATCTGGCTGGCAAGGCGACCGTGGTCTCCGGCCTTGCGGACCTGCCCAGTTTGCTGGCGTGACACCGGCCGCACGCTTGGCAGGCTCGATCGAGCTGCTGACCGAGATCGACGCGTTCCCCCGCCGCCCGGCCGACGCGGTGGCGAATGACTTCTTCCGGGCGCGGCGTTTCATCGGCTCCGGCGACCGCCGGGCGGTGTCGGACCGCACGTGGCGGGTGCTGCGGGCACGGCGGCGGCTCACCTGGTGGATCGCGCAAACCGGGACCGCCCCCACGCCGCGCATGCTGGTCGCGGCGTCGCTGCTGCTGGAGGGCTGGACCCTGGCCGGCGTCGGGCAGTCGTACTCCGGCGGCCAGTACGGCCCGGCGCCCATGCTGCGGCTCGAAGCCGATGCCGCCCGCGTGCTGGAGGGACACACGCTGCACCATCCCGACATGCCGGAAGCGGTCGCGCTGGAGGTGCCTGACTGGGTGCTGCCGCATCTGCAGGCCCGCTTCGGCGAGCGGCTTGCGATCGAGATGGCGGCGGCGCTCGACCCGGCGCCGCTCGACCTGCGGGTGAACCTGCTGAAAGGTTCTCGCGATGCGGCCCGCGCCGCCCTGCTGGCCGAGGGCTTGGAAACCGAGCCTACGCCGCTTTCTCCCTGGGGCTTGCGAATCGATGGCCGGCGCGCCGTCACCACCGGCGCCGCGTTCCAGGGCGGCCTTGTGGAAATCCAGGATGAGGGCAGCCAGCTCGTCGCCGCACTGGTGGGCGCCGCGCCCGAGATGCGCGTGGTCGATTGGTGCGCCGGCGCCGGCGGCAAGACGCTGGCGCTGGCGATGCTGATGGGCAACCGCGGCCACCTGATGGCTTGCGATGTGTCCGCGCCGCGGCTGGACGGCGCGGTGCGCCGCCTGCGCCGGGCGGGCGTGCACAATGCGGAGCGGCACCTGGTCGGCCCCGGCGACAAATGGGCCAAGCGGCGGGCCGGCGCCTTCGACCGCGTGCTGGTCGATGCCCCTTGCACCGGCACCGGCACCTGGCGCCGCAACCCGGACGCCCGCCTTCGCCTGCGCCCGCTGGACCTTGAGGAGCTGGTGCCGAAGCAGGCGTCGATCATGGACGACGCCGCCCGGCTGGTGCGGCCTGGCGGACGGCTTATCTATGCCACGTGCTCCCTTCTGCTGGAGGAGAACGAGGCCCAGGTGGGCAGCTTCCTCACCCGTACTCCCGGCTTTGCCGTCGTGCCGTTGCAGGCCGCCTGGAACTTGCCCGTTCCAACGCCCGGCCCCGGCCCATACCTGTCGCTGACCCCGTTGCGGCACGGCACGGACGGCTTCTTTGCGGCGGTGCTGGAGCGCGCCGCGTGATCCGGGTGCGCCGCGCCCTGACCACTGACGCGCCGTCGATCGGGGGGGTGCACGTTGCGGCCTGGCGCAACGCCTATGCCGGCATCCTGCCGAACGACTACCTCAGCCGGCTGTCTATGCCGCGCCAGGCCGCGCAGTATGATGCCTCAATCCGGGCCGGCGACGGCGTCTATGTCGCGATCGCCGCCGGACCCGGCACGCCCGCCGAGGTTGTGGGCTTCGCGACGGTTGGCCGCCCCCGGGTCCGAGGGTTGGGGGAGGGCGAGGTCCAGACGCTTTATGTCCTGGACGACTGGCGGGACCACGGCGCCGGCCGGCGGCTGCTCGCGGCCGGGGCCGGGCACCTCAAGGCGGCCGGATGCCGCAGCGCGTTTCTGTGGGTGCTGCGCGACAATCCCAGCCGCTGGTTCTATCAGCACCTCGGCGGCCGACCGGCGGCGGAGTCGGATACCCGGGTCGCCGGCGTGGCGATCCCGCAGGTCGCGTTCGTGTGGGACCCAATCGACCCGCTGCTTGCCGGCGCGGCGCAGACATGACGCATGCCGCTTGCTGTCCGGCCCTCGCCATGGTGGAAACCCCGCCATGACCCAGCCCTTTGCTGCGACCCCGGCCTCTGCTGTTCCAGTGTTGGACCGGGTGCTTATCCTCGACTTCGGCGGCCAGTTCACCCAGTTGATCGCCCGTCGCGTCCGCGAATCCGGCGTATACTGCGAGATCCTCCCGGCCACCGCCGCGCCCGAGCGCCTTGCCGCATTCGGTGCCCGCGCCTTTATCCTGTCCGGCGGCCCGGCCAGCGTGACCAAGGCGGCCGGACCCCGAGTGCCGCAGATGGTGTTCGACACCGGCCTGCCGGTGCTCGGCATCTGCTACGGGCAGCAGGCCATGTGCGCGCAGTTGGGCGGCGAGGTCAGCATCAGCGACCACCAGGAGTTCGGCTCCGCCACCGTCGATATCACGGACGACTGCGAGCTGTTCCACGGCGTATGGTCGGCCGGCACGCGGGAAAAAGTGTGGATGAACCACGGCGACCGCGTAACCCGATTGCCGCCGGGCTTTCGCGTCGTCGCCGACAGCGAGGGCGCGCCGTTCGCCGCCGTCGCCGACGACGCGCGCCGCTACTACGGCGTGCAGTTCCATCCGGAGGTCGTGCACACCCCGCACGGCCGGCAGTTGCTGCATAACTTCACTCACCGCGTGGCCGGGCTGTCGGGCGACTGGAGCATGGCCGGGTTCCGCGACGCCCAGATTGCCCGCATCCGCGCCCAGGTCGGCGCCGGGCGCGTCATTTGCGGCCTGTCCGGCGGCGTGGACAGCTCGGTCGCCGCCGCATTGATCCATGAGGCCGTCGGCGACCAACTTACCTGCATCTTCGTGGACAGCGGGCTATTGCGGCAAGGCGAGGCCGAGGAGGTCGTCAAAACTTTTCGAAATCGCTTCAACATCAAACTTGTGCACCGGGACGCGGCTGGGCTGTTCCTGGCGCAACTTGATGGCATCACGGATCCCGAGACCAAGAGGAAAACGATCGGCCGCGTATTTATAGAGGTGTTCGAGCAGGAGGCCGCCCGCATCGGGGGCGCCGATTTCCTGGCGCAGGGCACGCTGTATCCCGACGTGATCGAGAGCATCAGCGCCCATGGCGGCCCGAGCGTCACCATCAAGTCGCACCATAACGTCGGTGGCCTGCCCGAGCGGATGCGCATGAAGCTGGTCGAGCCACTTCGAGAGCTGTTCAAGGACGAGGTCCGGGCGCTGGGCCGCGAACTCGGCGTGCCCGACCACATCGTGGGCCGCCATCCGTTCCCCGGGCCCGGCCTCGCCATCCGCATCCCGGGGGCGATCACCCGCGAACGGCTGGAGATCCTGCGCCGGGCCGACGCGGTGTTCCTGGAGGAGATCCGCGCGGCCGGGCTGTATGACGCGATCTGGCAGGCTTTCGCCGTGCTGTTGCCGGTGCGCACGGTGGGCGTGATGGGTGACGGGCGCACCTATGACAACGCCTGCGCGCTTCGCGCCGTGACCAGCGTGGACGGCATGACGGCGGAAGTATACCCATTCGACATGGCGTTCCTGACGCGCACCGCAACGCGCATCGTGAACGAGGTCCGCGGCATCAACCGGGTGACCTACGACATTACCAGCAAGCCGCCCGGCACGATCGAATGGGAATGAGGCAAAGACTGGTGGCGCAGAAACGTGATATCAATGATATCCTGACAAGGTTGGAGCAGCGGAATGGCTGATCTGCTGGTGCGCGGAGTTGATGAAGAACTTGTGCGGGCGCTCAAAGAGCAAGCCGGCGCGCATGGACGCAGCGCGGAGGCCGAACACCGGGAAATCCTAGCCGCAGCGCTTGTCCGTCCTCGCAGATGCAGCTTCGCCGAAGTCTTGAGGTCCATGCCGGCGGTCGGCGCTGATACCGACTTCGAGCGTGTGGATGCCGCCAGGGAAGCGCGGCGTGTATTTGATTGATACCGACGTTGTTAGCGAAGCCCGCAAGAAGGCGCGCGCAAATTCTGGGGTTAGCGACTTCTTCAATCAAGTAGCCGCCGTCGGCGCGCCGGTCTATCTGTCGGCAATTTCGGTGGGTGAGCTTCGCCGTGGCGTAGAGCTTATTCGTTATCGGGGCGACGTTGAACAGGCGAAGCTGCTTGAGGGTTGGCTGACGACTCTTCTTGGTCATTTTGAGGCGAACATCTTGGATTTCGACGCGGACGCAGCCCAGGTCTGGGGACGGCTGCGAGTTCCTCGTCCTGAGCACGCCCTGGACAAGCAGATTGCGGCGATAGCCCTGGTCAATGACCTCATCGTCGTGACGCGCAACACGACCGACTTCGAAGGGACCGGCGTGAAGCTGGTGAATCCGTTCGTGCCGATTCCGGCAGTCGAGTGAGTGCAGAGCCTCGCGTGAGGGCGTCATCGCCTTATTCTTGCAGGCATTAACAATCGAGTGGGATGACAGCAATGACCAGGAAAACCGGCCGCCAGTTCTTCGCCAACCCCGGTCCGACCAATATCCCCGACTCGATCCTGCGGGCGATGGACCGCCCGACCATCGACTTCCTGGACCCCGAGTTCATGGAGGTGTTCGACATCGCGGTGGCCGGGCTGAAGCGGGTGCTGGGCACGTCGGGCGAGGTGTTCCTCTATACCGCATCCGGCCACGGCGCGTGGGAGGCGACGCTCGTCAACCTGCTGTCGCCGGGCGATACCGTGCTGATCCTTGAATCCGGCTGGTTCAGCGAGGGCTGGGCCACGATGGCGCAGAAGTTCGGCTTGCAAGTACAGACCGTCGCGGCCGACTGGCGGCGCGGCGTCGATCCGCAGGCGGTATCCGCTGCGCTGCGGGCCGACACCGGCCACGCGATCAAGGCTGTGCTGGCGGTGCACAACGAGACGGCGACCGGCCTATCGATGCCGTTGCCGGAGATCCGTGCCGCCATTGATGCCGCCGTGCACCCCGCGCTGCTGCTGGTGGACACCATCTCCTCGCTCGGCTCGCTCGAATTCCGCATGGAGGAGTGGGGCATCGACGCCGTGGTGGGCGGCAGCCAGAAGGGGCTGATGCTGCCGGCGGGGTTCAGCTTCACCGCGGCGTCGGCCAAGGCGATGCAGGCGCATGCCGAGGCGCGCCTTCCCCGGCATTACTTCGACTGGACCGTGATGCTCGGCCGCCCGTCGCGCAGCTTCGTCGGCACCGTCCCGGTCAGCCTGTTCTACGGGCTGCGCGAGAGCCTACGGCTGATCGAGCTGGAGGGCCTGGACCAGGTCGTCGCACGGCATCACCGCCTGGCCGAGGCGACACGCCGGGCCGTCCGCGTCTGGTCCGGCAATGATGGCCCGCAGCTTTATTGCCTCGACCCGGCCCGCCTGTCGGATAGCGTGACCGCGGTGCTGATGCCCGAGGGCTTCAACGCCGACGCGGTGCGGCGCACGGCGCTGGACCGGTTCAACGTATCGACCGGCGGCGGCCTGGGCCGACTCGGCGGCACGCTGTTCCGCATCGGGCACATGGGCGACCTGAACGAGCCGATGGTGCTGGGGACGCTGGGCGCCGTGGAGATGAGCCTGCGGATCAACGGTGTGCCGCACGGCAAAGGCGGGGTTGACGCGGCGATGGATTGGCTCGCCGCCGCCTGAAAGACTGGCGCAACGCTCAGCGCGATCCTTCGAGTCTCTGAATTCTAAGCGGCCAAAGCACTGAAAAAGCCGAGGGCGACGGTGCTGCAAGCGACCCAAAACCGTAGCAATACCGTCACGATTGTGTGTTGCTCTTAACACACTAAACACCACCGATGGTGGGCTGCATTGCGATGCGACGCCTACATGTTGTAACCTGCGTCGATGATGACGAGCAACGCAGGAGACCACACCGTGCTTGACGCAGTGCAGATGCAGGGCCGCCATCAGGTGCGGGTGGACCGCTCACGGGACAGCTTGCTGACGGATTTTGGGCGCGCGACTCTTGATGACCGCTACCTGATGCCGGGCGAAAGCTATCAGGACCTGTTCGCCCGCGTCGCTAGCTTCTACGGCGATGACACGGCGCACGCCCAGCGCATCTACGACTACGCGAGCAAGATGTGGTTCATGCCGGCGACCCCGGTGCTGTCGAACGGCGGCACCACGCGCGGCCTGCCGATCTCGTGCTTCCTGAATGAGGCGTCGGACAGCCTCGACGGTATCGTCGGCCTCTGGAATGAAAACGTTTGGCTGGCGTCCAAGGGCGGCGGCATCGGCTCATATTGGGGCAACCTGCGTTCGATCGGCGAGAAGGTCGGGCAGAACGGCAAAACGTCTGGGGTGATCCCATTCATTCGGGTGATGGACAGCCTGACGCTGGCGATCTCGCAGGGCTCGCTGCGCCGCGGCTCAGCGGCAGTGTACCTGCCGGTCTCGCACCCCGAGGTCGAGGAGTTCATCGAGTTGCGCCGGCCCACCGGCGGCGACCCGAACCGTAAGGCGCTCAACCTGCACCACGGCATCCTGGTGTCGGACGCCTTCATGCGCGCCGTCGAGGCGGACGAGCAGTGGGCGCTGACCTCGCCGAAGGACGGCGCGATGGTGCGGCTGGTGAGCGCGCGCAACCTGTGGATACGCATTCTGACCGCACGGATCGAGACGGGCGAGCCCTACCTCGTGTTCTCCGACCACGTGAACAATGCGCGGCCGGAGCAGCAGAAATTGGCCGGGCTGGAGATCAAGACCAGCAACCTGTGCAGCGAGATCACCCTGCCGACTGGTATCGACCAGCACGGCAGGCAGCGCACCGCGGTGTGCTGCCTGGCCTCGCTCAACCTTGAGAGCTGGCTGGAGTGGAAGGACCATCCGCTGTTCATCGAGGACATCATGCGGTTCCTCGACAACGTGCTGCAGGACTTCATCGACCGCGCGCCGGAGGGCATGGAGCGGGCGAAGTACTCGGCGATGCGCGAGCGTTCGGTGGGCCTGGGCGTCATGGGCTTCCACAGCTTCCTGCAGTCGCAGAACGTGCCGTTCGAGGGCGTTGTGGCCAAGGTGTGGAACAAGCGGATCTTCAAGCGCATCCGCGCCCAAGCCGACACCGCGAGCCGCATGCTGGCGGAGGAGCGCGGCGCCTGCCCGGACGCCGAGGAGTACGGCATCATGGAGCGGTTCTCCAACAAGATGGCGATCGCGCCGACCGCCAGCATCAGCATCATCGCAGGGAACACCAGCCCCGGCATCGAGCCGATCGCCGCCAACGTATTCCTGCAAAAAACGCTGTCTGGCAGCTTCACCGTGCGCAACCGGCATCTACAGCACTTGCTGGCGGCCAAGGGCATGGATACCGAGGCGATCTGGTCGGGCATCACGCTGAACAAGGGCAGCGTGCAGCACCTGGATTTCCTGACGGATCAGGAAAAAGCCGTGTATCGCACGGCGTTCGAGCTGGATCAGCGCTGGGTGATCGAGCATGCGGCGGACCGCACGCCGTATGTCTGCCAGAGCCAGTCGGTGAACCTGTTCCTGCCGGCCAACGTGCATAAGCGCGACCTGCACCAGATCCACTATCTCGCCTGGAAGCGCGGCGTGAAGTCGCTGTACTACTGCCGCAGCCTGTCGATACAGCGGGCCGACAACGTGAGCGAAAAGGTGGTGCGCCCGACCGAGATGGCGACCGCCGCGCCGAACGACTCCGGCCGACTGTCGCTGGCCGGCGCTGCCAAGCTGAACAACTACGAGGAATGCCTCGCCTGCCAATAGTGGCGGCGAGCGACCCAACGCATTACGGCTGCCAAGCAGCCAGCACAGGAGCCTTATCCATGGACGGCATGACTTCCCGCAGCGAGAAGCCGCAGTTTGATCTGCTGACAGAGAACCCGGTCTATAAGCCATTTCGCTATCCCTGGGCCTACGAGGCCTGGCTCACTCAGCAGCGCGTGCATTGGCTGCCGGAAGAGGTGCCGCTCGCCGACGACGTGAAAGATTGGCACAAGACTGTCACGCCGGCCGAGCAGAATTTGCTGACCCAAATCTTTCGGTTCTTCACCCAGGCAGACGTCGAGGTGAACAACTGCTACATGAAGCACTACAGCCAGGTGTTCAAGCCGACTGAAGTCTTGATGATGCTGTCAGCGTTCAGCAACATCGAGACCATCCACGTCGCAGCCTACAGCCACCTGCTTGACACGATCGGCATGCCGGAGGGCGAATACACGGCCTTTCTCAAGTATAAGGAGATGAAGGACAAGTACGACTATATGCAGTCCTTCCGGGTGGACAGCAAGCATGAGATTGCCAAGACCCTTGCGGCGTTCGGCGCCTTCACCGAGGGTCTGCAGCTTTTCGCCTCGTTCGCGATCCTGCTGAACTTTCCCCGGCACAACAAGATGAAGGGCATGGGCCAGATCGTCTCCTGGTCGGTCCGCGACGAGACGCTGCACTGCCTGTCCATCATCCGGCTGTTCCGCACTTTCGTGCAGGAGAACCCGGAGATCTGGACGGAAACCCTGAAGCAGGAGATCTACGAGGTCTGCGCGACCATCGTGGAGCACGAGGACGCATTCATCGACCTCGCCTTCGAGCAGGGACCGATCGAGGGCCTCGATGCCGCCGATGTGAAGCGCTACATCCGCTACATCGCCGACCGCCGGCTTGTGCAGCTCGGGCTCAACGAGTTGTTTCACGTCGAGGACAACCCGCTGCCCTGGCTCGACGACATGTTGAATGCCGTTGAGCACGCCAACTTTTTCGAGAACCGGTCAACCGAATATAGCCGTGCCTCGACTTTGGGAACGTGGGAGGAGGCGTTTGCGATCAACGTGTTTGAAACGGAACAACCGCAGGGCGTCATTCAACTCGGCTAAACGACAGGCCGGACGCGTCAAATGCAGTAAAGCTGGCCGGATAATATTTTCGTAGCGTCTATGGCCGTCCAGGCGTTGCTGACTGGACGGGCCTTGTCTTGAATTGTCGTCTTGCAATCAAAAACCGAAAAGGCGAATATCGGTATCTCCAGCCTAACAGATTAATCGACATGCGCTCGCATTTTCGTGTAGTTTCTGAACTAGACAGTGCGAGGCGTGGCGTGGAACACGATATTGAACAAGATGTGGACGACCCAGTCACCGCGAAAGAAGTTGCGCGAGATACCACGCCAACCGGCCTGCCAAGGCATACCCGTAGGCTGTCGGACAAGGTGTTGGTCGCCTTCCATCATGCCTGCGATACCGCGGACCTGGAGATTGCCGAGCATCTGCTGAACACCCTCGAAATTATGCTGACCCGGCGCCCCACCCACACCGATGGCAACCGGCGCCGCAGCATCGAGGGCCTTGTTGCTGCCCATGAGCGCCTGTGGCACCTGCGTCATCCAGCCACCGAGAAGTAAGCCCCGGTCAGACCACCAACGCCGCACCATCCCGAAGCCGCAACTGGGCTTCATCGCTGAACCGGCCGTCAATATCGTGCAGAATCAAACCTGTCGCCATGCGGTCGGGACCACGCCGAGCCGCGTATCCCCGGATCAGCGCCAGTTTGGCGTCACGGCCCGGCTTGGACCATAGCGGAAACAAGGTCAACCGGCCGAATTCTGCTTTCTGGAGGCCCAACGCCACCCGCATGATTTGGCTGGCGGGCACAACAAGCGTCAACGATCCGCCAGGCCGCAGGGCGATGCGCATCGCGGCGACCCAGCCCTCGACCGGCACCATGCCCGCATGCGTGGCAAGGCGCCGCCGGGCGACGGGAGAAGGAGTGTCCGCTGGGCCGTGCCAAGGCGGGTTGCTGAAAGCATGGTCAAAGGTCCGGTCGCTGCGCCAACCGCCAATATCGGCGGTCGCTATGGCCAGGCCATCAACGCCGTTGGCAATGATGTTCTGACGGGCAAGGTCCGCCATGCCTGGATCGAGCTCGACGCCGATGCCTGATATGCCTGGTACTCGTGCGGCAAGGCACAACAGGCCGGCGCCAGCCCCCGTTCCGGCCTCCAGGACAAATTGGCCCGCCTGGGCCGGAACGCTCGCTGCCAGCAGCACCGGCTCGATCCCCGTGCGATAACCGTCGGCCGGCTGGGCATAGCGGACTCTTCCGTCGAGCAGCCAGCCCTGCGTGGTCCGCATCATGGCTCGCCGGCCTCACCGGCTTCCATAAGCACGCGCTGCGCCTGGCTTTCGTCCTCCGGCAGCACGGCCAGGCGGCGGGGGATCGCGCCGATGCTGCCCTCCATCGCGCTCACATGGTGGTCGAGCAGGATGCTCTCGATACCGGCGTCCCGCAGCAGTGCTGCGAGGAAGCTGAGCCGGACTAAATCGTTCGATGTCGTAACTATTCGCATGAACGCTTTCGAGTATGTGCGGCGATGACGCCTGGACGGACGCGCCGGGATGCTGGACAACAACGGCCTGCGGGACAAGGGATCACCCTGCTTGCCTTGATCCCTTTTCAGTGCCGCCGATATGCTGCGGATGGAGCCCGTGCGATCACATCAGGAGTTCAGCTTGGGCGTTGTTGCTAACCGAATACAAACGCCGGAGGGCAGCGGTGTTGCAGTGCTGGCAGAGCCGGATGCCCTCTCGGCATTGGTCAACCTGGTCGGGCCTGACTTGGCGGCCTGCAACCGTTCGATCGTTGCCAGGATGGACAGTCCGGTCGCGCTGATCCCCCAACTCGCTGCCCACATCGTCGCTGCTGGAGGCAAGCGGCTGCGGCCCTTGCTGACGCTCGCCGCCGCGCAGATGTGCGGCTACGCCGGGGTGCGCCACGTCCACCTGGCTGCCTGCGTCGAGTTCATCCATACGGCGACCCTGTTGCATGACGATGTCGTCGATGAAAGCCTGTTGCGGCGTGGCCTCTCCAGCGCCAATGCCGTGTTCGGCAACAAGGCGTCTGTCCTGGTAGGCGATTTCCTCTTTGCCCGCGCCTTTCAATTGATGGTCGAGGATGGGTCGCTGAAGGTTTTGGGCATCCTGTCCCACGCGGCTGCGACGATCGCCGAGGGCGAGGTCTTGCAGCTTGTCACGCAGAACGACCTATCGACGTCGGAGCAGCGCTATCTCGATGTGGTCCGCGGCAAGACTGCGGCGCTGTTCGCCGCCGCGTGTCAGGTCGGCGCTGTAGTTGCCAATCGGCCATCGGATGAGGAGATGGCGCTGGCGGAGTACGGCACCAACCTGGGCATGGCGTTCCAACTGGTCGATGACGCGCTGGACTATGCAGCCGACCAGGTGACGTTGGGCAAGACGGTCGGCGATGATTTCCGGGAGGGCAAGATTACCCTGCCGGTCCTAGCCGCGTATCAGGCCGGCGACGCCGAGGCGCGGGAGTTCTGGGTGCGCACCATCGAAGCCAGCAGCCAGACGGATGCCGACCTCGACAGCGCCATGCTGCTGATGCAGCGGAGCGGCGCGATCCGCACGACGCTGGCCCGCGCCACCCGCTTTGTCGATACCGCGAAGGGTGCGTTGTCGGTGTTCCCGGACAGCCCGATCCGCAGCGCGCTGGCCGATGTCGCCGACTACACCGTGAGCCGGGTGAGCTGACCGCCTAAACCACGGCCAGCCGCTCCCGCCGCAACTGCACAGTCAACTCGTCCAGCGCCAGCCCGACCCGGTCCAGCATCTCGGTAATCTCTGCTGCGGTGATGATCAAAGGCGGGCTGAACGCCAACGTGTCGTTCGACAAGCCCCGGGCGATCACGCCGTGCTGTTCGCACAATGTGGCCAGGCGGCCGACGATCTTCTGCTTCGGGTCGAAGTTGCGGTGCGCCTCCCGGTCCGCCACCAGCTCCATTGCTGCGATCATGCCGACCCCGCGAACCTCGCCCACCAGCTCGTGCCCGGCGAAGCGGCGGCGCAGTTCGGACTGCAGATGCGGGCCGACGCTGCGCACATGGTCAACGATGTTGATTTCGTCGTAGATCTTCAGCGTCTCGACCGCGACCGCTGCCGGCACCGGATGGCCGGAATAGGTGTAGCCATGGCCGAAGGTGCCGATCTCATGGCTCTCGCTCGCCAGGCCCTGGAACACCCGCTCATTCACCATGACGGCGGAGATCGGCAGGTACGCGGCCGACAGTGCCTTGGCGCATGTGATGATGTCGGGCTCGATGCCGAAGGTCTGGGTGCCCCAGTAGTTGCCGGTCCGGCCGAAGCCGCAGATGACCTCATCGACCACCAGCAGCACGTCATGGCGGCGCAGCACGGCCTGAATCTTCTCGAAGTACGTGCGCGGCGGCACGATCACGCCGCCGGCGCCCATGATCGGCTCGGCGAACATCGCGGCGACGGTGTCCGGTCCCTCCGCGATGATGAGCTGGTCCAGCGCCTCGGCGCAGCGCGTGGCGAAGGCCTCCTCGGTCTCGCCGGGCTCGGCGCCGTGATAGTGGTGCGGCGTCATCGTGTGCACGAAGCCGGGCAGCGGCAGGTCGAAGCTGCGGTGATTGTACGGCAGCCCCGTCAGCGACGCGGCGGCGATGGTGACGCCGTGGTAGCCCTTGATCCGCCCGATCAGCTTCTTCTTCTGCGGACGGCCGATGGCGTTGTTGAAATACCAGATCATCTTGACCGCGCTGTCATTCGCCTCGGAGCCCGAGTTGGCGAAAAACACCTTGCTCATCGGCACCGGGGCGCGCTGGATCAGCATCTCGCTCAGGTCGATCAGCGGCTCGTGCGACTTGGCGGTGAAGGCGTGGTAGAACGGCAGCTTGCGCATCTGCTCATAGGCGGCGCGAGCCAGGCGCTCGTTGCTGAAGCCGAGGCTCGCGCACCACAGGCCGGCGACGCTCTCGATGTAGTCGCGGCCGGCCTCGTCCCAGACCCGCACGCCCTCGCCGCGGCTGATGATCATCGGACCCGCCTGCTGGTGGGTCACGAGGTCGGTGTAGGGGTGCAGCGCGTGGGCGATGTCCCGCGCGGCGGCGGAGTTGGCGCGGACGGCGGAGGGCGGAGGGGTCATGGCAGGCACCTGCTGTGAAACGGGTAACCCCACTCTAGGCTGCAATCCCCCCAGTTTGGAACATCAATCGCTCTATCCGGCCGCCGCCTTGCGCTCCGCCGCCTCCTCGGCCGAGGCGACGCCGCCGTGTGCCGCCGACCAGGCGACGGGGTTCTCAAGAAACCGCCGCACTTCGGCCAAGGCCGGCTCGGCGAAATACGGCCGGTCGCGGCAGGCTTCCAGCACGTCCCACCACGTGCACAAATGGTGCAGCGTGATGTCCATGGCGGCAAGCTTCTCGAAGCTGCCGGGAAACACGCCGTAGAAGAACACGACAAAGGCGTGGTTCACCAGCGCCCCGGCGTCGCGCAGCGCCTGGGTGAACTGGATCTTCGACGCGCCGTCGGTCGTAAGGTCCTCGACCAGCAGAGTGCGCAGCCCCTCCGGCACATCGCCCTCGATCAGCGAGTTGCGGCCGAAGCCCTTGGGCTTTTTGCGGACGTAGGCCATCGGCGTCATCAGCCGGTCGGCGATCCAGGCGGCGAACGGGATGCCGGCGGTCTCGCCGCCCGCGACGGCCTCGATCTCCTCGTAGCCGACGTGCCGCGAGATCTTCTCCGCCGCCATCTCGCAGATCTTCGCCCGGGCGCGCGGGAAGTAGATGATCTTGCGGCAGTCGATGTAGACCGGGGACTTCCAGCCGGAGGTGAAGGTATAGGGCTCCTCGGGGCGGAAGTTCACTGCCTTGATCTCCAGCAGGATGCGCGCGGTGGTCAGCGCGGCGTCCCGGTCCCAATCCGTCATGTGCTGAGCCGCCATCTGGTTTGTCCCGTTTTCTTGTCTGATTCCCTTGTCTGGGGTTCCTAGACCTTGGCACGCCGACCGTCCATTCTGTCCAGGCTTGAGGAGGCGCATGCTTGAGGAGGCGCACGATGGACCGGATCTACAAGATTGCATCGATCCCCGGCGACGGCATCGGTCTGGAGACCGTGCCGGAGGGCTTGCGCGTGCTGGAGGCCGCCGCCACGCGCTTCGGCTTTACCCTGAAAACGACGGAGTACGATTGGTCCTGCCAGCGCTATACCCGCACCGGTGCGATGATGCCCGAGGACGGGCTTGATCAGCTCCGCGCGCATGACGCGGTGTTCCTCGGTGCGGTCGGTTGGCCGGGCGTGCCCGACCACGTCTCGCTCTGGGGCCTGCTGATCCCGATCCGCCGCGGCTTCGACCAGTATGCCAACGTCCGCCCCTGCAAGCTGATGCCGGGCGCCAAGACGCCGCTCGCCGGGCGCACGGAGGCCGATATCGACTTCTACGTGGTCCGCGAGAACACTGAGGGAGAGTACTCGAGCCTTGGCGGCCGGCTGTTCGAGGGCACCGAGCGCGAGTTCGCCACCCAGCAGAGCGTGTTCAGCCGGGTCGGCGTGGACCGCATCCTGAGATACGCCTTCGAGCTCGCGATGACCCGGCCGCGCCGCAAGCTGACCTCGGCCACCAAGTCGAATGGCATCACGATCACGATGCCCTACTGGGACGAGCGCTTTGCCGCCATGTCCACGCACTACCCCGGCGTCGCCACCGACCAGTTCCACATCGACATCCTGTGCGCGCATTTCGTGCAGCATCCGGACTGGTTCGATGTCGTGGTCGGCAGCAACCTGTTCGGCGACATCCTGAGCGACCTCGGCCCCGCCGTCGCCGGCAGCATCGGCATCGCCCCCAGCGCCAACATCAACCCGGAGCGCATCTATCCCAGCATGTTCGAGCCGGTGCATGGCTCGGCGCCGGACATCGCCGGACGGCATGTCTGCAACCCGATCGGCCAGGTCTGGTCGGGCGCCATGATGCTGGAGCACCTGGGGGAGGCCGCGGCGGCGGCGGCGATCGTGTCGGCGATCGAGACGCTGTTGCGTGACGGCGGCCCGCGCACCCGCGACATGGGTGGGCAGGCCAGCACGTCCGAGGTCGGCCAGGCGCTGGCAGAGATCGTAGCGGCCGGCTGAGCCGTGCTTGCACGCGGCCGCGGCTGCACCTACATTATCCCAGCGTCTGCGAACGAGTCGCAGTTAGGGGTTTCCTTTGGGTCGTGACACCAGCACCATTGCTCGCCGTTGCGAACGCGCTGTCGTGACGGCCTATCGCGAGCTGCGGGTGCACGGCAATGCGGACCTCGATTCGTTCCGCGCCTGTACGACGCTGTACCGGATCCATCACCCGGAGTCGTCGTTGAACGAGGCGCGTCGGCTGGTGGCCGAGTGGATCGATCATCACGTGGTCCAGGCCAAGTCCGGCCCGACTGCCGGCTGCGACTGCGACTAGGCGGCCTCTCTCCCCCGGGATGTTCAGCCTGCAGGGACACCGTGGCGCCCGCGCTTTGTTTCCCGAAAATACCATCGGCGGCCTGCAGGCCGCCATCGCCATGGGCGTCCGCACCGTCGAGATCGACGTGGGCGTGACACGGGACGGTGCGGTCGTTGTCCACCATGACCCGGCGCTGAACCCGGATATCACCCGGGACCGTTCCGGTGCCTGGCTCCCGGATCGTGGCCCGCTGTTGCGGGAACTGACGCTGGCGCAGCTTGCGGAATACGACGTAGGCCGTATTCGCCCCGGCGCCGACTACGCTGAACGGTTTCCGGGACAGGCCGCACAGGATGGCGCCCGCATCCCGACGCTCGACCAGGTCCTGGCGCTCGACAACACGACGGCGTGGAACATCGAGCTGAAATCGCTGCCGACCCATCCCGACTGGACGGTAGCCGCCGAGGAGATGGCCGAGCGCGTCCTGCATGTCGCTGGCGCGGCGGGCGCGTTGGACCGGATCACCGTCCAGTCGTTCGATTGGCGGGCGCCGCGCCATATCCGGCGCATCCGTCCCAGCGTCGCGCGGGGCTGGCTGACGACCGCGCAGACCGTGGCGGACTCGGCGCTGTGGCTGGGGCGGCACATCGCGGACATGGACGACGTGCCGGATGCCATTGCCAAAGAGGGCGGCGGCACCTGGGCGCCGGAGCACACCGACTTGACCGAGGACTTGCTGAGCCGGGCGCATGGCCTGAGCCTGACGGTCATTCCGTGGACGGTGAATAACCGGGCCGACATGCTGCGGCTGATTGATTGGGGCGCGGACGGACTGATCACGGACTGGCCGGACCGCGCTCTGACCGCACTTGCGGAACGCCCGGCCGAGGCCGGGCGTCCGTAATCAGGGCCGCGCGTCGAGCGGCGTGAAGTCCCGCTGCGGCGAACCGATATAGACCTGCCGCGGCCGGCCGATGCGCTGGGACGGATCCTCGATCATCTCCTTCCACTGGCTGATCCAGCCGACGGTACGGGCCACGGCGAACAGCACGGTGAACATGCTGGTCGGGAATCCCATCGCTTTCAGGATAATGCCCGAGTAGAAATCGACGTTCGGATACAGCTTCTTGCTGATGAAATACTCGTCGTGCCGGGCGATCCGCTCCAACTCCATCGCCAGGTCGAGCAACGGGTCGTCCTTGATGCCCATCTCGGCAAGCACCTCGTGGCAGGTGCGCTCCATGATCTTCGCGCGGGGATCGTAGTTCTTATAAACCCGATGCCCAAAGCCCATCAGGCGGACATGGCTGTCCTTGTCCTTCACCTTCGAGATGAACTCCGGGATGTTGTCCTTGTGGCCGATCTCTCCGAGCATCTTCAGCACGGCCTCGTTGGCGCCGCCATGCGCCGGGCCCCAAAGGCTGGCGATCCCGGCGGCGATGCAGGCAAACGGGTTGGCGCCGGTGGACCCGGCCAGCCGCACGGTGCTGGTCGAGGCGTTCTGCTCGTGGTCGGCATGCAGAATGAAGATGCGGTCCATCGCCCGCGCCAGCACCGGGCTGACCTTGTACGGCTCGGCGGGCACGGCGTTCATCATGTACAAAAAGTTCTCGGCATAGCCGAGGTCGTTGCGCGGATACATGAACGGCTGGCCGATGGTGTATTTATAGGCCCAGGCGGCAATGGTCGGCAGCTTGGCAATCAGCCGGAATGCGCTGATGCGGCGGTGCTCGGGGTCGTTGATGTCAAGGCTGTCGTGGTAGAATGCCGACAGCGCGCCCACGACGCCGCACAGCACCGCCATGGGATGCGCGTCGCGGCGGAAACCGTCGAAGAAACGGCGGAGCTGCTCGTGCAGCATGGTGTGGCGCATCACGCCATACTCGAATTCATGCCGCTGCGCGGCGTTCGGCAGCTCACCGTTCAGCAGCAGGTAGGCAACCTCGAGGAAGCTGGAATGTTCGGCCAACTGGTCGATCGGGTAGCCGCGGTGCAGCAGGATGCCCTCGTCGCCGTCGATATAGGTGATCTTGCTCTCGCACGACGCGGTCATGCCGTAGCCGGGGTCGTAGGTGAAAACCCCCAAGGCGCCATAGAGCTTGCTGATGTCGGCGACCGACGGGCCGATGGTGCCGAGCCGCAACGGCAGCGAGAGCGACTTGTTGGACCCGTCCAGGGTCATGGTGACCGATCCGTTTGCCGTGTTGCTCATGCTGTCATCCCGTTCTGACCAGGCGGAGTTCGCCGCCCTCGATTGCTTGTTGCTGGATCCGCCGACTGGACCTTGCTTCATGGCAAAATAAGGGCGAGGCGCCCCGGGACGCAACCTTCGCAATTGCAGCAATCGTTGGCTCTAGCGAACGGCCCACAGCCCGTTGCCCTGCCGACGGGCCCGCAGCTCCAAATCGGCCAGCTCCGGAGCGCCCGGTTGCGCCCGCGCCCAGCCGCTGGCGACGATGGCGCGGCTGAGATCGGTGCCGTTGGCGTTGCACGTGGCGAACGGGCGGCCAAGCGGGTCGCGCCCCTTCAGCCGGCATTCGACACGACGGTCGCGTACCAGGCCAGCGAGCGCGCTGCTTGCTGCCCCGCCGCAATCCGCGCCGCCGCGGCATAGATCCCCACGTGTCGGCGCTTCGACGCCGTTCAGGCGGATCACGCGCCCTTCCAGCCGCAGCGTTCCGCCGTCGATCACGGCGACGCTGCCGGCCTCGGCCCGGAGCCGCTCGGGACCGGCCGGCGCGCGGCCGAACAGGTTGGAGGACACGCCGACCAGCACCAGCATGGCTAATCCCAGCACGGCCAGCATTCCGGCCAGCACGGGGCGGCGCCATTGCCTGACCCGGCCGGCACGAACTCGGAAAATGCGGCGTGGCGAGCGCATGCGTCTGGGGAACCCCGTACCTGCTGCACCGCCAGGCCTACCGCGCCGGGGCAGGCCGGCGCAACCAATGACTTTTCCGTGTCGTCAGGTCCAGAACGGAGCAGTCTTGCGAAACCGCTTCCAGGCGCGGCCGACCTGCGCCCGCGATGCCACGGTGCCAGCCGCGACAAAACCCTCGACCAATCCGGCCGCATAGCTGCGCTCCGCCCGGCCCAGGTGCGCCATAAGCTTGATGAAGCGACGCGCGGGCTTGTCGGGAAACAACGGCAGAAAGAACTCCGCGGTATAGCGCAGCCGCTTGCAGTCCTTGCGCAGTTCATGCAGCGCAGCAAGCGGCAGTGCCGTGAGGTCCCGGCCGGTATGGCGCACCCGCTTCGTCTGATGCGCCAACGCCATGCCGGCGAACACCGCCGTATCCTGGTGCAGCCGCGGATCAGGGGTGCCCTCCCTGTCCCACGGCCGCAGCACGGATGCGCAGGCCAGTGCCACCTCCAGTTCGCGGAACGCCGGACTGGCCAGGTAGGCGCGGATCTCGATGTAGGCCGCCTGCCGGCGCCGCCCTGCCGCCGAGAGCAGGGAGCGCACCCGGCCGTCATCTGGGAACGCCGCCGCGACCCGCTCGGCCGTATCGCCCAGGAACACGTCCCAGTCCCGCGCGGCGCCCAGCCGGGTTGCGGTGTCACGCAACGCGGCATTCAGCGTCGCAAGCTCCGGAAAGGGCGCGACCCGCTTGAATATGGCAAGCGCCGAGCGGAGCCGGCGGGTCGCGACACGCATCTGATGCACCGGCACGGGTGTGACCCCGGCGCCGGCGCCGACCGACCAGTGCAGCATCGTGTCCAGAAGCTGGCCGATCAGCATGGCGACGCTGTCGCTCGTGGTCAGCCCGGGCATGGTGCTGGGCGGCCCCTCATGGCGGGGCAGGGGTTCATTGCCACGCGCGACCGCGACCGCGAATGCCGCCAAGCCGGCGCGCGGCACCGACAGCCGGACGGCGCCGGCAAGCTCCATCGCCGCGGGCCGCAGCAACGCAGCGTCCCCACGCAGGAGCATGCGGCACGCCGGCTGCTCGGCCGCGACTCCGCGCGCCTGCCCATCCAGCACCGTCACCCGCACGGGCTCGGCCGTCGCCGGCTCGGCTTCCGATGGCGCGCTGAGGGTCGCGTTCGCATTGGCGGCGTCCGAATCGGGCTTAGGAACTCCGGCGCTTGGCGGGCGCAGCACGAACTCCATGCGGCGGCCACGCAGCGCCGCAACCGGGGTGAGGCCGTCGGACAGGGAGTGATGCAGGCTGGCCAGGCTGGCGCCCTCGGCGATGAGCGGCGCCGGGCTGCCGGGCGGCCAGGGACGGGCGGGCATGGGGCGCAGTGCCTCCAGCCGCCAGTGGCCGCGCTGTTCCGACAGCGACAGGCAGCGTGCTGCCAGCGCGCCGTTCGGAGTATCGTGCCAAAGCGTCGTCACGGCGGTGGTACGGCTGATGCGCGTCAAGAAAGGCAGTTTGACAAGCCGGGACAGGTCGTCGGGACTGAGGGCGAACTCTAGGGAGGCGTCGGTCATTTCGTCGTGATTAGCCACCAGCGCCAGGGAGATCGCGCGGGCATAGGAACCGGGCTAGACGGCCCCCGCCTTCGTCCAGCGCCTGCCAGGGACCGATGACGGCGAACTCGGCCAGGGCACCGGAGGGAAAGCCCTCTGCCAGCCGGCGAACGTCCGGGTTGCCGAACGATGCGCTCTGCGCGCCGACCAGCAGCATCGCCAAGTCGTGCATGCCTGGATTATGGCCCACCACCAGCACGCAGCGCGCCATGGCGCCCACCTCTTGGATCGCTTTCAGCATAGCCGGTGCCGAGGCCAGATATAAGTTATCGAGTTGGTCCACCAGCGGCGTGTCGGCCCATGGCTCGAGCGCCTCCAACGTCTGCAGGGTGCGGCGAGACGTCGAGACCAGCACCACGTCCGGCGCCAGGCCCAGCCCCTCCATCGCGGTCCGCATGGCCGCCGCCGCCTGTAAGCCGCGTCGGTTGAGCGGCCGTTCGTGGTCAGGAATCTCCCGTTCTTCCCAGGAGGACTTGGCGTGCCGAAGCAGGAGGAGTTGCCGCATTGAGGGAGACTGCCCGCACCCGGCCCCGCTCGCAAGCGGACAGGTGAAACGGCAGGGTTGTGCCCCGCCGCATCGGCGCCATTGTCGGACCGGACACGCAAGGGAGTGGGCATGGCGGGACCGGTGGTGATCGTGGGCGCGGGGGCAATCGGCTCCGCCATTGCACGACGCGTGGCGGCGCGGGGCCAGCGGGTGACGAGCTGATGCCAGGCGCACAGACGAGGGGCGCGCTGAGGATCGTGCTGGGCGACCAGTGCAGCGCGGGGCTGAGCGCGTTGCGCGACCTCGATCCCGCGCAGGACGTCGTGCTGATGTCCGAGGTGATGGGCGAGTGCACCTACGTGAAGCACCACCCGAAGAAAATCGTGCTCGTGCTGTCCGCCATGCGGCACTTCGCCCGGGCGCTGGAGGCCCGCGGGGTGCGGGTGGACTACATCCGGCTGGACAACCCGGCCAACACCGGCAGCCTGCGCGGCGAGATGCTGCGCGCCGTCGAGCGGCACCGGCCCGCCACCGTCGTCGCCACCGAGGCCGGCGAATGGCGGCTGACAGAGGACATGCGGCATTGGCACGAGGCTTCCGGGGTCGAGACGGAAATCCGCGACGACGACCGTTTCCTGTGCCGCATCCAGGAGTTCCGGGCCTGGGCGCGCGACCGCGGCGCGTTCCGCATGGAGTTCTTCTACCGCGACATGCGCCGCCGCTACGGCGTTCTGATGGACGACGGCTCGCCGGCCGGCGGCAAATGGAACTATGACCCGGAGAACCGCAAGCCGCTGCCAAAGACCATCGCACCGCCTGCCGTCCCACGGTTCGATCCCGATGACATCACGCTCGCAGTCATGGCGCTGGTGGACAGAACTTTCCCAAGTCACTTCGGCGATGTGGACGACTTCGCCCTGCCGGTCACGCACTGGGACGCCACAGTGGCGCTCAAGGACTTCGTGACCAACCGCCTGCCGCTGTTCGGCGACTGGCAGGACACGATGAAGACCGGGGAGAGCGCCATGTACCACGCGCTGATCTCCACTTCGCTGAACACCGGACTGCTGACCCCGCTTGAGGCCTGCCAGGCTGCTGAGGCCGCCTGGCGCGCCGGGCTTGCGCCGCTCAATGCTGTCGAGGGCTTCGTGCGGCAGATCCTGGGCTGGCGCGAGTTCGTGCGCGGCGTGTACTGGCTGAAAATGCCGGAATACGGCCGGCTCAACAGCCTGAACGCCACCCGAAAACTGCCGGCGTTCTATTGGACGGCCGAGACGCGGATGAACTGCCTGCACCAGGCGATCGCCGATACGCGCCGCCATGCCTACGCCCACCACATCCAGCGCCTGATGATCACCGGCAACTTCGCGCTGCTGGCCGGGCTCGATCCCGATGAGGTCGATGAGTGGTACCTGATCGTCTATGCCGACGCCTATCAGTGGGTCGAGATGCCCAACGTGCGCGGCATGGCGCTGCACGCCGACGGCGGGATCATGGGATCGAAGCCCTACGCGTCGTCCGGCGCCTACATCAATCGGATGAGCGACTACTGCCGCAAGTGCCACTACGACGTGAAGCTCAGCGTCGGCGAGCGCGCCTGTCCGTTCAACGCGCTGTACTGGGACTTTATTGCCCGGCACTCGGAGCGGTTCGGCCAAAATCCGCGCATGGCCATGCCGGTGCGGACATTGGCCAAGATGGAGCCGGGGCGCGTCGCATCCATCCGGGAGCGGGCGGCGGGGTTCCTGGCGGCGATGGACGCGGGCGAGGCCGTCTAGCCGGCCGCACCCGGCAGGTCGATCCAGGACAGGTGCCCGCCCTTGCCGGCGCCGGTGTCCAGGAAGATCGCCAGCCCGCCGGACGACCCGGTCCGGCGGTACGGGCGCCCGTCGGTGCTGCGCTGGTCGTGGCCGCAATACACCGTCATGCCGGCGGGAATGCGGTCCACCCAGCGCAGCACGCGCTCGGGATAGCCGTCCGGCTGCATGCGGCCCGTGGTCTCGCCGAACAGCGCGCGGGACAGCAACGGGTCCACCCGGCCAAGCGGCGGCGGCGGCGGCTCGCTCAGCATGGCCGGATGGAAGCCGCCGTGCACGAAGGCGATGTCGCCGTGCGATAGCCAGGCCGGCGCGTTGTTGATCTCACGCAGCGCACGCTCGCGCAGGCTGTCGTCCAGTTGGGCCAGCGTGGACTGCAGCGCCGCATCCATGCGCACCGCCTGCCCGGCCAAGGCGCGGCCCAGCTTGCGGTCGTGGTTGCCGAGGATAAACAGGCCGCGCCCCTGGTCCATCAGCGCGAACATGGTCCGCAGCACGCCGGCGCTGTCCGGCCCATGGTCGCTGAGGTCGCCAAGCTGCACGACGAACCGGTCCGTCGCCGTCGCCGCCCGAAAGGCCCGGATGTCCCCGTGCACGTCGCCAACCACGCGCAACGGAACGCCCGCGGGAATCACGCGGCGGCGCGCCGGACGGTGGCGCGATAGGCGTCGAGCGCGCGTTGCCGGGCCTGTGGCAGATCGGCGATCGGGTTCGGATAGCTGCGACCAAGCTCGACGCCGGCCCCGGCCAGCACGGCGTGCGGCGCGGACCAGGGCGCATGCAGGAACTTGTCCGGCATCCGCGCCAGCTCAGGCACCCAGGTACGGACGTAGGCGCCGTCTGGATCGAACTTCTCGCCCTGGCTCACCGGGTTGAACACCCGGAAGAACGGCTGGCTGTCGATGCCGCAGCCGGCGATCCATTGCCAGCTCGCGGCGTTGCTGGCGAGGTCGGCATCGACCAGCGTGTCCCAGAAATGCGCCTCGCCGGCCTGCCAGGAAAGCAATAGCTGCTTCACCAAGAACGACGCGGCAATCATGCGAACCCGATTGTGCATCCAACCCAGGTGCCACAACTGCCGCATCCCGGCATCGACGATCGGGATGCCGGTCTGGCCGCGCTGCCAGGCGTGCAGCTCGCCGGCGGCGTCGCGGACGGCCAGGCGGGCGAAATCCGGCCGCAGCGGCTGCTCCGGCATATGCGGGTTGTGCCAAAGCAGATAGGCAGAAAACTCCCGCCACAGGATCTCGCCCAGGAACACCTCCAGCCCCTTGCCGGTCTCCTGCGCGGCCTGCTGCGCCGTGTGCCAGACCTGGCCGGGCGACAGCTCGCCCCAGTGCAGGTGCGGCGAGATCATGCTGGTGCCAGGCTGGCCCGGCAGGTTGCGGCCGGTGTCGTAGCCGTGCACCGCCTTGTCCAAGAACCCGGCAAGCCGGTCATGCGCAGCGGCCTCGCCCACCTGCCAGGTCGCGCGAAAGCCGCCGGCCCAGTCGGGACGCATCGGCAGCAAGTCCCAGTCCTCCAGGCGATCCGATCTGGGCGGAGCCGGGCAGGGGATGCGTTCGGGCGCCGGGGTGGGCGGATGCGGCGATCCCAGCGTCCGGCAAGTGCGGGCGAACGGGGTATAGACGCCATAGACGCCGCCGGTCTTGGTGCGGATGCTGTCCAGGTCGAACAGGGTCGCCGTACGGTGCAGATGCAGCTCCGCGCCGACCCGCTGCAACGCTGTCGCGTTCGCAATATCGGCCTGACGCGCCCAGGGCTCGTGCATGCGGCCGGCATGAACCTCGGTGGCGCCCGTCTCCTGCGCCAGTGCTGGGATGACCTCGGCGGCTGGACCACGGCGCAGCGTCAGCGCCGCGCCGCGAGCCGCCAGGCTCTCGGCCAGCGAGGCCAGGCTGTGATGCAGCCACCAACGCGCCGCGCCGCCTATCGCCCAGGCGCCCGGGCTGTCGTCGTCCAGTACATAGACCGGCAGCACCGCCCGTCCGTCCGCCAGCGCCGCGTTCAGCGCCGCGTGGTCCTGCAACCGCAAATCTTGGCGGAACCATACGATAGCAGGCGGCACGGCGTCCGCTCCCTTACCCATCCCCGAACTCCAAAGACCCTCAGCTTAAACTTACTTTCTATTAAGTGGGTTCCCGCGCAGGCCGGTCCATAGCGGCAATGTTCAAACGCCAGCGACCCGGGATCGCGGCGCAGCCATTGCCCGCGCGTTGGCCGCTGTCTGGGCCAGGGTGAAGCTGAACAGCCGGTCCTGCCCCAGCAGGAACGCCCGGCCGCCATGCGGGAACAGCCCGGCGATGGCCGGGTGCGCCAGATCGAGGCCGCCGGTGTAGGCGCCCAAAGCCGGCAGCATCAGCCGGCGTGCATCGGCGACGAAGCACGGCCGGGTCACCGTGCCGGCGCGGGTAGCGATGCTCGCCTTGGGATGGTGGTGGCCGCACAACTCGCCAGTGGCGCCCGGCTGGGCCTGATGCCGGAACACCAGCGGCCCCCCGGCCCAGGCGTCGGTGGCGCGGCCACCCAGTCCACCCGGCGGCGCTGGGTCGTGGTTGCCCAGCACCCAAATGAACTCCGCCATTTCGACCAAGCCCCGCAGCCGCGCCAGGTCGCCCGGCGCCATCCGCAGCAACCCCCGCGTGTCATGGAAGCTATCGCCCAGCGCCACCACGGTGCGCGGCTGCCAGCGGCGCATCAGTGTCGCCAGCCGGTCGAGCGTCACCCGCGTGTCCCAGGGCGGCACAAGATGTCCTCGCGCCGCGCTGGCCGAGCCTTTTTCCAGATGCAGGTCCGCCACCGCCAGCAGCCCGGCTGCCGGCCACACCGCGGCGCCTAGCGGGTCCAGCAACAGGCGCTCGCCCATGAAGTGCAGCGGTGCCGCCGTCATGCCGAGCGCGCCCGTTGGTTGCGCGGCTTGCGCTGCAGGATCGCCAGGTTGGCGCGATGGACGGGATGCACCCGCATCGGCGCGGTGCTCGACGGGGCGTCGCCGGTCGCTTCGGCCACCAGCGCCTCCGTCTCCGCCAGCAACGCATCTTCGCCACCAGTCGTGCGCACCGTCTCCCGCCCGATATCCAGCAGCACCGGCACCGCGAGCGGCGACACGCGCGACAGCCGCACATGGCGTACCCGGCCCGCCACCCGCCCGAGCATGCCCGACAAACGGCCCAAATCGGTCAGCCCGCCCGCCGCATCGGCCCGCGTCGCGCGCAGCAGCACATGGTCCGGCTGATGCCGCCGCAGCACGTCGTAGATCAGGTCGCTGTTCACCGTCACCTGGCGCCGGCTTTTTTCCTGGCCCGGATGGTTGCGCTCGATCAGGCCGGCCACCACGGCCACATTCCGAAACGTCCGCCGCAGCATGCTGCTTTCCGCCATCCAGGCCTCCAGGTCGTCACCCAGCATGTCCTGCTCGAACAGGCGGGCGACGTCGTGCGGTTCGTAGGCCGACCACACGGCGATCACGTAGTCCGTCGCGACGAAGCCGAGCGGGCCATCGCCGAAGCGCTCCATGCGCCGGGTCAGCAGCATGCCGAGCGTCTGGTGAGCGTTGCGGCCCTCGAAGCAGTAGGCCACCAGGAACCAGCGGCCGTTGCGGGGAAAGGTCTCGACCAGCAGGTCGTCGGTCCCGGGCAGTTCGGACCGCCGGGTTTGCAAATTCAGCCACTCGCGCACCTGGGGCGGGTAGTGCGACCAAGTGGCGGGATCGTGCAGCATGGCGCGGACCCGGGCGGCGAGGTTCGAGGTCAGCGGATACTTCGAACCGGCATAGGCGGGCACCATCGGCTCGCCGCTGCCGCCCTCGGCGACCTCGACCGTGGTCTCCCTGATCCGCACGTAGCGCAGCAGCCTTCCTGCAAACATGAAGGTGTCGCCGGGCACCATCATATTGACAAAACTCTCCTCGACCTCGCCGAGGGCGCCGCCGCGCCCGGCCAGCCGAACCTTCAGCAGCGGCGCCTCGACGATGGTGCCGAGGTTCATCCGTGCCATCCGCGCCATTCGCTCGCCCCGGATATGCACCACGCCGTCGGCATCGCGGAACAGCTTGCGGTAGCGGTCGTAGGCGGCGAGCGCGTAGCCGCCATCCTCGATGAAGCGCAGCACGTCGTCGAAATCCGTCCGCGTCAGGGCAGCATAGGGCGCCGCTGCGCGGACCTCGTCGAACATCGCGTCCGGGTGGAACGGCCGGCCTGCCGCCATCAGCAAAAGGTGCTGCGCCAGCACGTCGAGTCCGCCCGGCCGCGGGGCGTCGCCGTCCTGCTCGCGTGCCTCGACTCCCTCGATCGCCGCCTCGCATTCCAGCAGCTCGAACCGGTTGGCGGGGACCAGGATGGCGTTCGACGCCTCGTCCATGCGGTGGTTGGCGCGGCCGACCCGTTGCAAAAGACGGCTCACCCCTTTCGGCGCGCCCACCTGGATCACCAGGTCCACGCCGCCCCAGTCGATCCCGAGGTCGAGCGACGACGTCGCCACCACGGCGCGCAACTGCCCGGCCGACATTGCCGCCTCCACCTTGCGGCGCTGGCCGATGTCGAGGCTGCCGTGGTGCAGCGCAATCGGCAGAGTCTCGGCGTTGATCTTCCATAAAGCCTGGAACAGCAGCTCGCCCTGCGCACGGGTGTTGACGAACACGATTGTCATATCGTGGGCGCCGATGCGCTCCAGGATCGCCGAGGCGCTGTTGAGGCCCATGTGCCCCGACCACGGCAGCCGATCCTCCGGCAGCAGGATCGACAGAACAGGCGGCGCCCCCTGCGCCACCTCTATCGATTCCGGCGCCACGCCCGCGCCCACGTAGTCCAGCAGCGCCTGCTTATGCGCGACCGTCGCCGACAGGCCGACCCGGTTCAGGCCCGGCACCAGGACTCCGAGCCGCGCCAGGCACAACGCGAGCTGGTCGCCGCGCTTGGTGCCGGCCAGCGCGTGCACCTCGTCGATCACTACGGTGGACAGTCCGGCGAACATCGCCGGAGCCTCCGCCTGCGACAGCAGCAGCGCCAGGCTCTCGGGCGTAGTCAGCAGGATGTTGGGCGGCTGCTCCTTCTGCCGCTTGCGCCGGTTGGCCGGGGTGTCGCCGGTCCGGGTCTCGATGGCGATCGCCAGCCCCATCTCCTCCACCGGCGCCGTCAGGTTGCGGGCGATGTCGGTGGCCAGCGCCTTAAGCGGGCTGACATACAGCGTATGCAGCCCGGCGCGCGGCGCGGCGGCGAGGTCGATCAGGCTCGCCAGGAACCCGGCCAGCGTCTTGCCGCCGCCAGTCGGCGCGATCAGCAATGTGCTGCGCCCGGCCCGCGCCGCCGCGATCATGGCGAGCTGGTGCGGCCGGGGCGTCCAGCCGCGCCGGGCAAACCACGATGCAAAAGGCTCGGGCAGTGGTTCCGGCAATGTTCCCATGCTGTAGAAATAGTCCGGCTGGCCCGGCTGCGAAAGTGGGGCTAGCATCGCATGATGCCGCTGCCCTCCTGGCACCCCGACAGCCTGGCCGACCGGCTGCCGTTCCTGCGCCGCCGCACGCTGCTGACCCAGGCCACCCGCGCCTTCTTCGCCGCCCGCGGCTATACCGAAGTCGAGACGTCCTACGCTGTCGCAGCACCCGGCGAGGAGGTGCACCTCCGTGCGCTGGGCACCACGGTCCATCGCCCGGACGGCACGCAACGCGCGCTATGGCTGCACACCAGCCCCGAGCTCGCCATGAAGCGCCTGTTGGTCGCCGGCGCCGGCCCGGTGTTCCAACTGGCCCGGGTGTGGCGCGACGGCGAGGGGGGCGCCCGTCACGCCGCCGAGTTCACCATGCTGGAATGGTATCGGCCCGGCCTCGGCTTCGACGGTTTGATGGACGAGACGACCGCGCTGCTCCGCGCCGTGCTGCCGCCGGTGGTGACCAGCGGCGGGGTGCAAACCTGCCTCGCCGCATTCGAACGCCTGACCGTCGCCGAGGCGTTCTTCCAGCATGCCGGCGCGGACGTGCTCGCCACCGCCGGCGACGCCCAGGGCCTCGCACGCAGCGCCGGGGCCACGCTGCGCACCGACGAGACCTGGGAGGACCTGTTCTTCCGCCTGTTGCTGGAACGCGTCGAGCCGCATTTGGGCCGCGCGCATCCCACATTCCTGACCCACTGGCCCGCCGCCCAGGCAGCGCTCGCCCGGCGCGACCCGGCCGACCCCCGCGTGGCGCTGCGATTCGAGCTGTTCGTCTGCGGGATTGAGCTCGCCAACGCGTTCGAGGAATTGACGGACGCCGCCGAACAGCAGGCGCGCTTCGTTGAGGACCGCGCCCGGCGCCACGCGCTATACGGCTCGGACTGGCCGTTGGACGAGGATTTCCTTGCGGCGCTCCGTCACGGCATGCCGCCAGCCGCCGGGATCGCGCTCGGCTTCGACCGCTTGGCAATGCTGGCCGCCGGCGCCGACCGCATCGGTCAGGTACTTTGGCTGCCTGATTGAAACGCCTAGCAGGTGCGCCAACTTCTGGACAATGAAGCGCGTGATGATCCCGGTAATATTGGCAGCCATCCTGGCCGGCTGCGCCCCAGCATTCAACCGCCCGGCGTTCTTGGCGACGCTGGTGGGCCAGCCGGAAGCCGAGGTGGTGCGCCGGCTCGGCGTCCCGTCCCGGACCTATGAGACCAACGGGCGCAAGTTCCTGGCCTACTCCGAGCGGCGGTCCGAGGTGCTGTCGGTAGGCGTTGGCTTTGGCGGCTACGGCTATTTCGGGCCGAGTTTGGGCTACTACCCGTCCCAGGTCATCGAGCGCGGCTGCGAGACCACGTTCGAGATCGGCGATGGCCGGGTGCTGACCTGGTCGTTGCGCGGCAATGCCTGCTGACTGGAACGACGTGGCTACGGCCGCGTTACCTGCGGATGCATAGTCGACTCAAGCGCGCCGTCTGCAACGTAGCTTTGCTGGCTGGGATGACGTTCGCGTTGCCCATCAGTTGCGGCCAACCCAGCGACGGCCTTTACACGGGCGGCATCCAACCCAGCCCAGCGGGCCGGATAAACCCAAGCGAACCTGGCTTCCCCAACGGCGATAGGTAAACATGATGAGCAAGTCTCAGACCTTGCGATACGCTGCCTTGCTGGCCATCCTGGCGGTCGCTGCCTGTGGCGTAACGCCGACCGGTCCCGCCGGGCAGCCGAGCTCCTCAAATGTAAATCCGATCACTGGCGCGCGCGGCGGCACCAGTTCCTCAAGCAGCAGGTAGTCCAGGCCCGCTACCGCTTGGCTGCGATTGCAGCGTTCATCGCGCGGACGCCGGCGGCCGGGCCGTTCGGGTGCTGCCAGACCGCCCCCACCACTGCAAGAAAGCTGGCGCCGGCCTGCACCAGCGGCGCGCAGTTCGCAGCATTGATGCCGCCGATCGCGACGCATGGCAGTTCCATCAGCTCGGCCCACCATGCAAGCAACGCAGGGGCCGCCCGCGTCGGCGCATCTTTCGTAGTAGTCGGAAAAAACGCGCCGAACGCCACGTAGTCCGCGCCGGCCTCGCCCGCCTCCATCGCGAGATCCCGGCTGTCGTGGCAGGTGACGCCCAAGGTCAGGCCAGACCCAAGCAACTTCCGGGCCTCCGGCGCCGCCATGTCGGTCTGCCCGACATGCGCGCCATCGCAGCCGGTCGCCCGCACCAGGTCCGCCCGGTCGTTCAACAGGAACGCAACGCCGCGGGACTGTGCGACCGGGCGCAGCGCGTCGATCGCCCGGCGCCATTGGTCGTCATCGGCCTCCTTCAACCGGAGTTGCACCGCCGCCACGTCGCCCGCATCCAGCGCCCGGGCCAGCGTATCGGCAAATCCGCCGTCCGCCGTGGTAGGTGTCACCAAATAGAGCCGACACGGATCTTCCGTCGCCGGCTCCGCTTCCCCCATCAGAAATCAAGCCTTTTCGAGATACAGGTCGATGATCTTGCCCAGCATCGACATCGCCTCCGCCTCGGGCCGCTGGAACGTGTTGCGGCCGATGATGCTGCCGTTGGCGCCGCCGTCCCGGATGCCGCGGATATCCTCGAGGATGCTGTCCACGTCGCTCCGCGCCTCGCCGCCGGAGAACACGACGATGCGCCGCCCGTTGAAGCAGCACTGCACCACGTGCGCGACCCGCTTCGCCATCGTCGAGATGTCGATGTCCTGCGTCGCGTAGGTCTTCTTCGCCGCCTCCAGGCTCACCACCGCGGTCGGCGGCTTCACCTTGACAATGTGCGCGCCCAGCAGCGCCGCCATGTGCGCGGCATAGGCGCAGATATCGACCGCGGTCTCGGCCGCCTTGTCGAGCTCCGGGCCGCGCGGGTAGCTCCACACCACGACGGCAAGGCCGACCGACTTGGCCTCCTCCGCCAGCTCGCGCAGCTCCTCCATCTGCTCGAAGGCGTACTCGCTGCCGGGATAGATCGTGAAGCCGATCGCCGAGCAGCCAAGGCGCAGCGCGTCCGCGACCGACCCGGTCACCGCCTGGTCCTTTTCGGTCGCCAGGCTGTTGCTGCTGTTCAGCTTCAGGATGGTCGGCAGCGCGCCGGCGAAAGTGCCCGCGCCCGCCTCGATCATGCCGAGCGGCGCCGCATACGCGTTCAGCCCGGCGGCCAGCGCCAGGCGGAAATGGTATTGCGGGTCGTAGGCAGCCGGGTTCGGCGCGAAGCTGCGGGCCGGGCCGTGCTCGAAGCCCTGATCGACCGGCAGAATGACCATTTTGCCGGTGCCGCCAAGCCGGCCCTGCATCATAATACGGGCCAGGTTGGCCTTGCTGCCGGGATTGTCGCTTTCATAGTTGTCCAGGATCGCCTTGACGGTTGGTGTGACTTGCATGTTGGTCCCCATGTGCCGCTGCACGCTGGGGCGCGGCTTAGCCGATGGGGACGCGGCTGTCACGTCAAGCTCTGGCAGGCCAAGCCAGGCGTCCAGCCGGCGCAACGCCCCGCGATCGCCGAGGTCCAGCGCCGGCGGCGGCTCGGACAGCAGCACGGCGCCCTTCGCCGCGGCGCGCCCAGCGATGTCGGCGAAGGCCGGGCCGGGCCGCAGCACGATGAACCGGCAGTCAAGGCTCAACGCCTCAAGCGCGCGGCCCGGCGCATCGGCGCAGTCCAGCATGTCGGGCGGGTCCGACTCCGGAAACTCAGTCCGCACGGCGGCGACCACGGCGCGCCACCAGGCCACGCCGGCATAGGACGGCGCACCCGGCGCAGACAGCAGGGTGACCGCCCGCCGCGGGCGCAGCGCCAGCCGGGCGTGCGGCAGGCCATGGATGACAACGGCCGGCGGAAGCACCATGCTTGACGTTCAAGCGGTTACAGGCTTTCAGTTCAAGTCGGAACGGAGCCTCGGGACAGAGCCATGGACGACGACACCCCCCCCGCCCATCCTGCCGACCGGTTGGAGGCTGCGCTGGAGCGCATCGCCCGCCAGGCCAGCGAGCCCGATCCGGTCGCGATCGAGGTCACCGCCCGGCTTGACAGCCTGATTGCTCAATTGCGCAGCGCGCTCGATAAATAAGGGACCGCCGCCATGGCCCAGCTCACCGTGAAGATCAACGGCTATGCCTATACCGTCGGCTGCGCCGATGGTCAGGAACAGCATCTGCAGGCCATGGCCGAGCAGGTCGAGTCCCGGGTGGACCGGATCCGGGCGCTCGGCAGTCAGAGCGGCGAGTCGCGCCTGCTGGTGCAGGCCGCGCTGCTGATGGCGGACGAGCTGCACGATATGACGTTGGAGATGGCCGCATTGCGCCGCGCGAAGCCGGTCACCACGGACGACACCGCACTGGACGAACGCCTGTCGCTGCTGGCGGACCGTGCCGAGGAGATTGCAGCAACGCTGGAGCGGCACTAAGTAGGTGGGGCGGGGCTGCCCGGTGCGTCAGGTACTTCACCCCCGGGGCCAATAAGCACTCCCTTGGGAGCTGGCTCTGTCATGGCCGTGGTCATGGTAACCGGTGCCCACCTGCGCAAGCAGGCTTCGGGAGGGTGAGACGCCAACGGCCAGGGCGGCTCCGTACTTTATTTTGGTGATAAGCAAGCAACAGCAGCGCGCCGCCGCGATGGCTGCCCGGACCGGGCAGGACCCGGCGTTGGGCCTGCACCTTGCCGGGCACGTCCTGGCCGCCCGGCGCTTCCGGCCCGGCTTGGTCGTCGCCGGCTTCTGGCCTTTGGCTGGCGAGATCGATATCAGGCCCTTGCTGCTGGCATTGGCCGCCAGGGGGCATCCGGTCGTGCTTCCCGTGACACCCTTGCGCGGCAACCCGCTCACTTTCCAGCGTTGGCGTCCCGGCGATACGCTGGTGGCCGAACGTTTCGGCACGGTCCGACCGAGGGGCGAACCCATGACCCCCGACTTGCTGTTCGTGCCGCTGCTGGCCTTCGACGGCCAATGCCGGCGCCTGGGCTACGGCGGCGGCTTCTACGACCGCACGCTCGCAGGTTTGCCCGGCCGAATGGCAATCGGCTGCGCCTTTGCCGCACAGCGCGTGGATTGCGTGGCGGCCGAGGCGCATGACATCCGGCTGCACGCCGTTGCAACCGAGCGCGGCCTCATGCTTCCAAAGGACTGAAAATGCGCATCCTGTTCCTGGGCGACGTAGTCGGGCGATCCGGCCGGGACGCCGTGGCCGCCACCCTGCCGCGGCTGCGCGCTGCCCTGCTCGCCGACCTCGTCGTGGTGAACGGGGAAAACGCCAGCCACGGCTTCGGCCTAGCGCCCGACATGGCGCAGGCGATCTTCGCCGCCGGTGCCGACGTGATCACGCTGGGCAACCATTCCTGGGACCGGCGCGAACTCATTCCCTACATCGCGCAGGAGCCGCGGGTGATCCGGCCGCTGAACTTCCCGCCGGGCACGCCGGGCGCCGGGTCGTTCGTGGTGGCGCTGGCGGATGGGCGGCGCGCGCTGGTGCTGAATGCCATGGGCCGGCTGTTCATGGACGCGCTGGACTGCCCGTTCCGTGGCACGGCGGAGCTTTTGGCCCGCTACAAGCTGGGCGCCAGCGTGTCGGCGATCGTCGCGGATTTCCACGCCGAGGCCACGAGCGAGAAGATGGCCTATGCGCATTCCTTCGACGGCTCGGTGTCCCTCGTGGTCGGCACGCACACGCACTGCCCGTCGGCCGACCATCATATCCTGGCGGGCGGCACCGCCTTCCAGTCGGACTCCGGCATGTGCGGCGACTACGACAGCGTGATCGGCATGTCGAAGGAGGGCGCCGCCGCCCGCTTCTGGCAGAAGATGCCCGGCGAACGCCTGCAACCCGCGAGCGGTGCTGCGACGGTGTGCGGAGTGTTCGTGGTGACGGACGACCGCACGGGCTTGGCGGCCAGCGTCGAGCCGGTGCGCCAGGGTGGCCGGTTGTCGCAGGCAATGCCGGGTGGTGTCGGACTCTAGGGTCGGTTCACGATCCGAAGCCGGCACGGCCGGGCTGTCGTGAACGGCACAGCGCAACTCCTTACGTAACATGAACGCTTGCACGCGATACGGAACAAATCCAGAACATCGTTTCGGCGATGGGATGAACGGGTATGCGTCTAGAGATCAAGGGACTTTCAGAACTGCGCGAACGCCTCGAACGGCTGCGGGTCGAAGATGTCATGGCGCGAGCTTTGGCTGAGCAGGCCGAACGCCTGGCGGCGGCGGTCCGGGAGGAATTATCGGAGCCGTCCGGCGCCGGCGGACATGACCAACCTTGGCTGCAGAGCGGGGCGCTGCGTGACAGCGTGGGCATGCAGGCAGACGGGCTGCAGGCGGCCGTGGGCAGCGATGACCCGGCTGCCGCGCCGCAGGAGATGGGCACCTCCCGCATGCCGGCGCGACCGTTCCTGGCGCCAGTGGCGGCCGGAATGGGCGAGGACGTTGCGCGAGCGATCGGAGCCAAGGTGGGGGCGGCGTTGCGGGAGCGACCGGGTTCCGACAGCGCGGACAATGCGATGCCAGATGTCGTCCAGGCGAGCGCGACGGGGACAGATACTGGACTGGCGCTGTTAGGTTTGGGTGTGGTGGCTCTGGTCTATTTGGCCTAAAAAA